>ERZ773188.2406-NODE-2406-length-18107-cov-11.856692_pt1 | contig 18107 bp, 18 predicted proteins | sample MGYA00581011_ERZ773188 | MGnify/ENA primary metagenome ERZ773188 (study PRJEB29015, sample SAMEA2737798) | human gut metagenome | biome: human gut; feature: human-associated habitat; material: faeces | place: China | collected 2012 ...
CGGTACGCACGGTGGTGTGAGAGGACGGCGGTTAGTCACCGCCTCCTACTCGATTTGGAAAAGATTCAAACTTTTATAAGTGGTGGGCAACAGATTTGTCTGAGTGGGGTTTCATTTTCGAATAGTAAGATTCTTTACATGGATTTTACATGGCATTGCAGAGGATTTGATCTTGTGGCAGTAAAATAAATTTATGGTTAAAGGTAGAATGCCATTTTTATGGGATTTAGCCCAGGTCTCACGTGTGTCTGGCTTAAATGCACGCAACGAAAAAGCTGTTAAAGGCATCACATTTTATTGAGGAGGACAAAATAATAAATGAGAAAAGTATATATGAACCGGGAACTGTCGTGGCTGAAATTTAATGAACGTGTTTTGGAAGAGGCGGAAAATAAAAAAGTGCCGCTCTGTGAAAGACTGAATTTTGCAGCAATCTATCAGAGCAATCTTGATGAATTTTTTATGGTGCGTGTGGGATCGCTCGTAGATCAGATGCTTTTGAAGAAAGATATCCGTGATAATAAAACAAATCTTACACCGGGGGAGCAGATCAAAAAGATCCTTGCGGAAGTCGGAAAACTGAACCGTCGCAGAAACGTCGTTTACGATGAAATCATGGAAGAACTGGAAGAATATGATATCTGCATCACGGATTTCAAGAAGATGAATGAAAAAGAAAGCGAATACGTTAAACGCTATTTTCAGGGTGAAATCGCACCGATCATTTTCCCGACGATCGTGGCAAAAAGACAGCCGTTTCCATTTTTGCGAAATAAAGAAATCTATGCAGTCGTAGTGCTGGAGACAAAGAGCGGAAAAGAGAAGTTGGGTATCATTCCATGCAGCAGTGGTATGTTCAAACGTCTGATAGAACTTCCCGGCAAACGCGGCACTTATATTCTGGCAGAAGAAGTGATTCTCCATTATATGCCGGAAATTTTTAAGGGTTATCGTGTAAAAGCAAAATCACTGATCCGCATCACCAGAAATGCAGATATTGACGCAGATGCACTGTATGACGAAGATCTGGATTATCGTGATTTTATGGTGGAAGTGATCAAACAGAGGAAAAAACTGGCTCCGATCCGTCTGGAATTGTCAAGGGAAATGGATGGTGAAGTGATCAGTACTCTGTGTCACTATCTGGATCTTGACCGTGACTATGTTTTCTATAATGAGGGACCGCTGGATCTGTCATTTGTCTATGAAATCCAGGATAAACTGCGTTACGTGCCGGAACTGTTCTATCAAAAACGGATTCCGCAGAAATCTGTGCAGTTTGAAGAAGGCAGACCGATTCTGGATCAGATTCTGGAGGGGGACAAATTTTTATCTTATCCGTATGACAGCATGAAACCGTTTCTTACGATGCTGCATGAAGCTGCAAACGACAAAGATGTCCTTTCCGTAAAAATGACGCTCTACCGTGTGGCAAAACAGAGTAAAGTGGTGGAAGCTCTGATCGAGGCAGCGGAAAATGGCAAGGAAGTGCTGGCACTTGTAGAATTAAAGGCAAGATTTGACGAGGAAAATAACATCGAGTGGTCAAGAAGGCTGGAGCGTGCCGGATGTCATGTGATCTATGGGCTGGATGGATTTAAAGTACATTCCAAACTGTGCCAGATCACCAGAAAAGCCGGCGATGAAGTGCAGTATATCACGCAGATCGGAACAGGAAATTATAACGAAAAAACAGCGTGCCTTTACACAGACCTTTCCCTGATGACAGCCGATACAGAGATCGCAAAAGAGGCGAGAAGAGTTTTCCAGGCACTGGCGATGGGAGAAATCGTAGAACACACAGACAAATTGCTGGTAGCACCGCTCTGTCTGCAAAATAAAGTGCTGGCGATGATCGATGATGAGATTGCAGCTGCACTTGCCGGAAAAGATGCTTATATTGGGCTGAAAATGAACGCACTTACTGACAAAAAGATCATAGACAGGCTGATCGAAGCTTCCTGTGCCGGAGTAAAAATTGATCTGATCATCCGCGGTATCTGCTGTCTGATCCCGGGCGTAAAAGATGCAACGGAAAATATTCGTGTGATCAGCATTGTAGGAAGATTTCTGGAACATTCGAGAATTTATATTTTCGGAAGTAAGGGAAGAGAGAAAGTTTATATTGCGTCAGCCGATTATATGACGCGAAATACCTTAAGACGTGTGGAAGTCGCAGCTCCTGTCTGCGATCCGGCAATCAGAGAACGTCTGCTTGAGATGTTCCGGATCATGTTAAATGATAATCAGAAGGCCCGTCATGAGGATTCGGAAGGAAATTACAGAATCCCGATGACGATCGAGCGTCCGGTGGATGCTCAGGAAACCTTCTATCAGCAGGCGTATGAAGCAGCAGCGTCAAAAAACGTGTGACGGCGACTGTTTTGCGTTTATAATAGTCTTATTTTCAGGTATGATAAATGTAAAATGTATCTGCTCACGACAAATTTCCCGCCGCAGGGCAATGGACGCAATGTGCTCCATCTGGACTGCCATGCGGAGGCATCTCGGCATAAAAAAAGGACACCGCAATTTTGCGGTGTCCTTTTGTATAAGCTTTTGAAAAGTTTGATTTCGGCAGTCTTATTCTTATTTCTGAGGACCAGCGGAAACCAGAGCTTTACCGGCAGCATTTCCTTCGTATTTAGCAAAGTTCTTGATGAATCTGTCAGCCAGATCTTTTGCTTTTGTTTCCCATTCGGAAGCATCAGCGTATGTGTCACGTGGGTCCAGGATAGCTGGATCAACGCCTGGCAGTTCTGTAGGAACTTCGAAGTTGAAGTATGGAATGGTCTTTGTAGGAGCATTCTTGATATCTCCGTTCAGGATAGCATCGATGATACCACGAGTATCTTTGATGGAGATACGTTTGCCTGTTCCGTTCCATCCTGTATTTACCAGGTATGCTTTTGCACCGCTCTTCTCCATTTTCTTAACCAGTTCTTCTGCATATTTTGTAGGATGCAGCTCCAGGAATGCCTGGCCGAAGCAAGCTGAGAATGTCGGAGTCGGTTCTGTGATACCACGTTCTGTACCAGCCAGTTTAGCTGTGAAACCAGACAGGAAGTAGTACTGTGTCTGAGCTTCTGTCAGAATAGATACTGGAGGCAGTACGCCGAATGCATCTGCGGACAGGAAGATTACGTTCTTCGCAGCCGGTGCAGAAGAGATCGGGCGAACGATGTTCTGGATATGGTCGATCGGGTAAGATACACGAGTATTTTCTGTTACGCTCTTGTCAGCGAAGTCGATCTTGCCGTTTTCGTCCAGAGTAACGTTCTCAAGCAGAGCGTTACGTTTGATTGCATTGTAGATATCCGGTTCGGATTCTTTGTCCAGGTTGATAACTTTTGCGTAGCATCCGCCTTCGAAGTTGAATACGCCGTTGTCATCCCAGCCGTGCTCGTCATCACCGATCAGCAGACGTTTCGGGTCTGTAGAGAGAGTTGTTTTACCTGTTCCGGACAGACCGAAGAAGATTGCTGTGTTTTCACCGTTCATGTCAGTGTTTGCGGAGCAGTGCATGGAAGCCATGCCTTTCAGCGGCAGGAAGTAGTTCATCATAGAGAACATACCTTTTTTCATTTCTCCGCCGTACCATGTATTTACGATAACCTGTTCTTTGCTTGTGATGTTGAACATAACAGCTGTTTCAGAGTTCAGACCCAGCTCTTTGTAGTTCTCAACTTTTGCTTTGGAAGCGTTATATACAACGAAATCCGGCTCGAAGTTTTCCAGTTCTTCAGCAGTCGGTTTGATGAACATGTTTGTTACAAAGTGAGCCTGCCAAGCAACCTCAACGATGAAACGGATTGCCATACGGGTGTCTTTGTTGGCACCGCAGAAAGCATCTACTACGAACAGTCTCTTGTTAGACAGTTCTTTGATAGCCAGTGCTTTTACAGCATCCCATGCTTCCTGAGTAGCCGGATGGTTGTCGTTTTTATATTCATCTGTTGTCCACCATACAGTGTCTTTGGAATTCTCATCTTTTACGATAAATTTGTCTTTCGGAGAACGACCTGTGTAGATACCAGTCATAACGTTGACAGCACCCAGTTCACTTTCCTGGCCTTTTTCAAAGCCTTCCAGAGTAGGTTTTGTCTCTTCTTCGAACAACATCTCATAAGATGGATTGTACACGATCTCAGTAGTTCCAGTGATGCCATACTTGCTTAAATCAATTTTTGCCATCTGATTAACCTCTTTTCTTTTATACTTAAAGTTAAAGAAATGATGCCCACTTCTCTATCATCATTATACATATTTACCCGGCAAAATCAATAAAAACTTTCTGAACTTTTTGCTGAAAATGTATGAAATCTGCTGTTTCTGAATGAGTTTGAACGAATAACAGCAAAAAAAGCGGGGAAGAAACGCCAGATCATGCACGAGAGTTGCTCAGTTTTGAACGTTTAGTCAGGCGAACATATAAATAGAATATTTTTTTCATGTGAAAATTATATAATGATGCCAGGGTCAAAAGGTCAAAATGTCGTTCCTGCCTGTACGGGAGTGATTATGTGGCTCAATTTGTGGTAATTGTGTCTTGCACAGTTTGAGAAAGTACTTTAAACTTAGCAGATGTAAAAATGAATATTAGGAGGTAAAACAAATGGCACTGAATAATATAGGAAATATGATGAAGATTATGAATGCATGGAATATATTTAAAAGAAACCACCCGAAATTCCCGGCATTCTGCAATGCAGTTTCCAAACGGGCTTTAAAGGAGGGCAGCATCATGGCGATCACGGTTACCACACCGGATGGCGAAAAGATTGAGACGAATCTGAGAATAAAGGCAGAGGATCTGGAGCTTTTGAAGGAACTGACCAACTGACAGAGTGCGAAAGAGGATTGTGAATCTCCGCTTTGCATCAAAGACTGAGATTGCTCAGGGTTTCTGAAAAAGGAGTGAAAATAAAATATGAATGATATAAAGCGGCTGGCAGGATATATCGGGTCATATAAAAAAGATATGATGCTTGGTGCTTTGATGGTAATGATCGAGACAGCGTTTGAGCTTGTCATTCCGATCATGATCGCGAACCTGATCGATGTCGGGGTAGCAAACCACGATCTTGCCTATATTTATTCCAAGGGCTTTCAAATGGGGATCTGTGCACTTTTGGCTCTGGTGACGGGGCTTCTGTATGCACGGTTTGCAGCGAGGGCTTCTTATGGATGGGGAGCGAAGATCAGGGAGGCAGAATATGCAAAAGTGATGCAGTATTCTTTCTCAAATCTGGATCATTTTGATACCTCGTCTCTGATCACGCGAATGACCACGGATGTCACGGTTCTGCAGAATCTGATCAATTCCGGTTTCCGTCCGGTGACGAGAGGTCCGTCGCTTCTGATCCTCGGCATCGGTCTTTCTTTCTGGATGAATCCGAAACTTGCCATTGTTTTTCTGGTGTGTACGCCGGTTCTTGGCATTGTTTTATTTCTGATCGTCCGGAAAGTGGCTCCTATGTATACAAAGCTTCAGACAATCGTTGACCGTCTGAACCATGTTGTGCAGGAGGGTGTGACAGCGATCCGTGCGGTCAAGGCGTTTGTCCGCGGAGAGTACGAAGAAGAAAAATTTGATGCAGTAAATACAGATCTGAGTGTTTCAAGTGAACAGACTTTTCACTATGCGGTGCTGAATCTTCCGGCATTTCAGGTTGTCATGTACAGTGCGATCGTACTGATCATGTGGTTTGGCGGAAATATGATCTTAAGCGGTAGTCTTAAGGTTGGTGATCTGACCGGATTTTTAAGTTATGTCATGCAGGTCGTCAACGCTCTGATGATGATCGCAAATGTTTTTCTGCTGCTGACGAGATCTCTTGCCAGTGCACATCGTATCGCAGAAGTGCTGGATGAGAGGATTGTTCTGAAGTCTCCGGAAAACGGGGTACAGAAGGTCAAAGATGGAAGTGTGGATTTTGAACAGGTATCTTTTAAATATCACAAAGATGCGAAAGCGTATGCACTGTCAGATGTTGATCTGCACATCAAGGCCGGGCAGACGATCGGTGTGATCGGTGGAACCGGAGCCGCCAAAACGACGCTCGTGCAGCTGATCCCGAGGCTTTATGATGCGACCTGCGGCACGGTGAGAGTTGGCGGTGTGGATGTAAAAGCATATGATCTTCATGCACTGCGGGCGGCAGTCGGAATTATTCTGCAGAAAAATGAGCTTTTTTCCGGAACGATACGTGATAACCTGAAATGGGGCGATCCGGATGCAGATGACGAAAAAATCTGGCATGCATGCCGTGTGGCATGTGCGGATGAGTTCCTGGAGCGTTTTCCGGACGGACTGGACACCATGCTTGTGCAGGGAGGAAATAACCTATCCGGCGGGCAGAAACAGAGACTCTGTATCGCAAGAGCACTTCTTGCCAATGCGAAGATCCTGATCTTTGATGATTCTACCAGTGCAGTCGATACGGCGACGGAAAAGAAGATCCGCAAAGAGCTGGAAAAACTTGGCGATGTGACAAAAATCATCATTGCACAGAGAATTTCTTCTGTGATCCATACGGATCGGATCGTGATCCTGGATGACGGTAAGATCCATAATATCGGAACGCATGAACAGCTTCTTAAGGAGGATGCAATTTATCAGGAAATTTATGCTTCTCAGATGAAAGGAGGAAACAGCGATGGCATCGAAAACGAAGAATGTTAAACGGCCGGAAAATATGCAGCACACACTGCGGATTTTTGTTTCTTATCTTGGACGGCATAAATTTATGCTTCTGATCGTCAGTATTCTGGTAACGGTAAGTGCCCTTGCAAACCTTCTTGGAACTTACATGATACGTCCGGTTGTCAATAATCTTGCAAATGGGGATCTGCATTCACTTGCCATCGGAGTGCTTGTGGCAGCCGGCATTTTTGCCATCGGAGCACTGGCAGCCTGGGGCTATTCTCAGACGATGGTAAAAGCTGCCCAGCAGGTTGTTTTTGATATTCGAAGAGATTTGTTTGCACATATGCAGACACTGCCGCTTTGCTTTTTTGATAAGAAGCGACACGGCGATATCATGAGTCTGTTCACAAACGATATTGATACGATCGCAGATGCTCTCAATAACAGTTTTGCGATGGCAATCCAGAGTTTTATCCAGATGATCGGAACCCTTGTGATCCTATATATTCTGAACTGGAAACTGTCGCTGATCGTGACGGTCTGCTATGGCATCATGTTCTGGTATATGAAATTCAGCGGAGCAAAAAGTAAGGTTTTTTATGCGAAACAGCAGCAGAGCCTTGGTGAGCTGGACGGCTATATTGAAGAAATGGTCAGCGGTCAGAAAGTAGTCAAAGTCTTTAATCATGAACAGGCAAGTCTTCAGGAATTTCTGGAGAAAAATGAAAAACTGCGAAAAGAAGGAACCGGTGCACAGTCTTATGCGGCAACGATGGTTCCGGTAGTCGTAAGTATATCTTATATTAATTATGCAATCGTGGCAGTTCTCGGAGGAATTCTGGCGATGCGTGGAATGGCGGATGTCGGAAGTCTTGCAAGTTATCTGGTGTTTGTGCGTCAGGCGGCACTCCCGATCAATCAGTTTACACAGCAGAGCAATTTCCTGCTCTCCGCACTTGCCGGAGCAGAGCGGGTGTTTGATGTGATGAATCTGGAGCCGGAAGTGGACGAAGGGGATGTGACGCTTGTCAATGTCAGAAAAGAAAATGGCATCCTGAAAGAATGTCAGGAAAAGACCGGAAAATGGGCATGGCGTTCAAAAGATGGAGAACTGACAATGCTTCGTGGTGATGTCCGTTTTGAAAATGTTGATTTTGGTTATACGAAAGAGCATATGATCCTGAAGAATATCAGCCTGTATGCAAAACCGGGACAGAAAATTGCTTTTGTCGGATCAACCGGAGCCGGAAAAACCACGATCACCAACCTGATCAACCGCTTTTATGATGTGCAGGGAGGAACGGTGGTTTACGATGGAATTGATGTGCGAAAGATAAAGAAAGATGCACTGCGACACTCTCTTGGCATCGTGCTTCAGGATACGCATCTGTTTACCGGAACCGTAGCGGATAACATCCGCTTTGGAAAACTGGATGCAACACAGGAAGAGATCGAAAGAGCGGCACGCATTGCAAATGCACACTCTTTTATCAGAAGACTGCCAGATGGTTACGATACCATGGTGACGGCAGATGGGGCAAATCTTTCCCAAGGACAGCGGCAGCTTCTGGCGATCGCAAGGGCAGCAGTAGCCGATCCGCCGGTTTTGATTCTTGATGAAGCGACATCCTCTGTTGATACACGAACCGAAGAACTGATCGAAAAAGGCATGGATCAGCTGATGGAAGGAAGGACCGTGTTTGTTATCGCACATCGATTAAGTACTGTGCGAAATGCCAATGCGATCATGGTACTGGAGCAGGGGAAGATCGTCGAGAGAGGGGATCATGCAGAACTGTTGGAACAGAAAGGGAAATATTATCAGCTTTATCATGGAATGTTTGAGCTGAGCTGAAAGTTATAGGTTTTTCTTTTTCAGTGCAGAAAATGAAAGGAAAATGTTATAGAGTGCCGGACGCAAAAAGACAGGGCACGTGACACGCATCGTTTCCTGTTCGATTTGTGCCGTCTATGATCCGCCGTTCGCTGGAACTCGCAGCTTCGCTGCTCAGACACCGCTCGGCGGCGGAAACTAGACACAAATCTCACGACGGAAACTTGCTACCGTCACTGTACCTCTGTCTTTTTTGCTGTCTGGCACAATCTACATTTCATATCTTTTCTTTTTTACTGTATTGAAAGAAGAAATAGCCTCCGGCGGATTGCAGAGGTGCACATTAAGAAAATCTCTACCGTAAATTTTATCTACCGTTCTGAAAATATATCTGCTCTTCTTTTATCGGGGAATAGCGAATCAGTTCTTTTGCTTCCAGATTTTCTTTATGCATATCAACGGCACTGATCTGATGATTATCATACGTCGTGTAATAATAAATCCCTTTATCGGCATTGCAGCAGGAGGTGTAGATCGTGATTTCATATTTTCCTTCGGCAACTTCGCAGCAGCCTCTGCTCTGTTCCACGGAACCTAAAATATGGAAAAACTGGCTTACACTGGAAGCTTCGCTTTCATCAGAAATGGCGTGCATTTTGGTGAATGCCACACGGATGAAACGTGACTGAGAGGAGAGATCTCCCGGAAGTCCGAGTGCCCCCATGCCGCGGCTGTAAGTGTTCAGGTTTAATTTATCGGAGAAATGATTCTCCGGTGATTTGGCGGAAAGCTGCATATAATTGTTGAGCTGAAACAGCTGCAGGTCAAACGGTGGATTGTTGGTCAGTACACCGACCGGGTTGTCATAAATTTTCATGCCATCTGCAACACATTCTACGGTGATGCTTTCGCTGCGGTCAGCGATCAGCCAGTGCAGGCTGGATGATGGAAACTGGTCGCTGAACGGTGTGTCACATAAATTCATGCGGCCAAGAAAGCTCCTTACTTCTTTTACGGTGGCACACTGTCCTAAAATCCATGGAATAAATTCAAAAGATGCGATATTTTCTTCTGAATCAGAAAGCGGCTGGTAATGAGCATTTCCGACAAAATTCAGTCCTGCCATGCCAAGGCCTTTTTCGTTGATGGCATCGTAATAGAGCGGATAATTGTCGGCACAGCACGCCATGCCAATCAGTGCATAGTGATTTTCCAGTGTTTTTGTGTGGCGGAAAACGAAAGGATAGTTTCGTGGTGTAATGATGATCTCATCACCATAGGAAAATTCATAGTCTAAAGTACGTCCGAAATAAAAATTTTTTGTTTTATAAGTTGCTGCGGTACACATATTCAATTCCTCCAATATCATACATTTTGATGTGTGAAAAATTCAGAGCATCTCATTTTTTAAAACAAATTCGTTTTTGTGAAAATCTAAGATCCCTTCTTTTTTCATACGGGAAAGTTCTTTTGACAGGGCACTGCGATCCAGATTCAGGTAGTCTGCCATTTGCTGCCGGTCGAACGGAATCTGAAAACGATGGTTGCCGTGTTTCCGGGACTGTGCGGACAGATAGGTCAGCAGTCGGCTGCGAACTGTTTTTGAAGAAGTGCAGAAAATCCGTTCTGAGAGCATCAAATTTTTGCGGCTGCACATTGCAAGAAGGCTGCGTTGTATTTTCGAATACCAGGAAGAAGTGCAGTTTTTTTCCTGTAAAACTTTCAGATTCAAAAAAAGAATTTCGCAGTTGCTGGCGGCAACGGCATCTACCATCATCGGTTCCCGGCACAGGGCATAGGTTTCTGCAAAAATATGTCCTTCATTCATATTTCCCAGAATGCTCTTATTTCCCCAGAAATCAATGTTTTCTACATTTACGCTTCCGGATAAAACAATGCCGATTTCAGAAACAGTGGAACCGGTAGAAAATATAATATCATTCTTTTTGTAAGAAGCCGTCCGCAGACAGCCGGAAGTCTTCATTTGTTCCAGTTCCTGATCGGAAAGGCTCTGAAACAGAGGCAGTTCTAAAAAGTTCATAAAGTCTCCTGTCAGGTCAAAACAACAGTATGCGGAAAAATAGTACTGTTGATATTTAACGGTATTTCGATTGTGATTCAGTGGTTATAACAACCGATTTTTCTCAGATGTTATGTTAGGATCAGGTCAAAGTCAGGCAGAGATTTTAGACCGGAAAAAATGGTTTGACAGAAAATCTGCTGGCTTTGTTCAGCATCATACTACACGGAAAACAGAAAAGCAAGGGGCACTGTGAAGGTATGGACAGTGATTGAAAAAAATTGCTGTCTGCCCGGCAGTAAAAAAAAGATTTCAGGTGTGATTATTAGGAGGAATATAGATAAATGATAAGAAAAATTATTGAGATAAACGAAGAAAAATGCAATGGATGTGGTTTATGTGCGAAAGCCTGTCATGAAAATGCGATTGGTATGGTAAATGGAAAGGCAAAATTATTGCGGGATGATTATTGTGACGGACTGGGAGACTGTCTGCCGACCTGCCCAACCGGAGCGATCACGTTTGTTGAGCGGGAAGCAGCGGCATATGACGAAGCAGCTGTGGAAGCAAATAAGAGAAAAAAGAACAGGCAGTGGCCGATCCAGATTCAGCTTACGCCGGTCAATGCCCCTTATTTTGACGGGGCAGATCTTTTAATCGCAGCAGACTGTACTGCGTTTGCATACGCAAATTTTGCAAAAGAGATCCAGAAGGGAAAAATCACGCTGATCGGATGTCCGAAACTGGATCCGGTTGATTACAGTGAGAAACTTACGGCAATCCTGGAGCAGAATGATGTGAAAAGTGTGACAATCATAAGGATGGAAGTGCCATGCTGCGGCGGAATTCAAAATGCAGCTGCGACAGCAATGAAAAAAAGTGGTAAATTTATACCATGGCAGGTGCTTACAGTGTCGGTAGAGGGAGAAGTTTTATGAAAAGAGCAGTTTAAAATGTTGCTGGTCGTTGTGGTCTAGGCATCGTCTTCATCGTGAGATTTGCTGCCGATTACACCGGCAACCACAGCAACCACGCAGGAAACGATCACAGCCGCAAGGACGGCGATAGAGATAATAGCAATGATCATATAAATTCCACCTTTCTTTTCGGTTTGAGAATGGTAATGCCAGAGATAAAGTACCTGATCGTCTTTTGACCCTGTCATCAGTGGAATTATTATAGCACAAAATCAGAAAAAAAACAGTGAAAACTTTACAGGAAAGAAAGAGAAGTGCTATAATGAGCAAAAATGACAATGGGATAAAAAGTTTTATCCAGGAATGATGGGAGGATTTAAAAATGCAGTTAGAAGCATTAAGAAAAGACATGGTAGCAGCTATGAAGGCAAAAGATAAAGAACGCAAGGAAGCAATTTCTTCTCTGGTTTCTGCAGTAAAAAAAGCAGCGATCGATGCCGGATGCAGAGATGATATTCCGGAAAGCATGGTTGATCAGGTAATTCTGAAAGAACTGAAAACAGCAAAAGAACAGATCGATACCTGTCCGGACTCCCGGCAGGATCTTAAAGCAGAATATCAGTTCCGTTACGATGTGATCAAAGAATATGCACCGGCTCAGATGAGTGCAGAAGAGGTTAAAGCTTACATTCAGGAAAAATTTGCCGAGGTCGTTGCTACAAAAAATAAAGGCATGATCATGAAAAATGTAATGGCAGATATGAAAGGAAAAGCAGACGGAAAAGTCATCAACCAGGTGGTTGCAGAACTCTGCAAATAATCATTCATGGAAAAAAACAAAACAAAAAAAGCAGCAGTCTGTCCGGTGGCGAAAAAATGCGGCGGATGTGAATTTCAGGGAATGCCTTATGCAGAACAGCTGAAGCACAAAGAGAAACGTGTGCGGATCCTTCTGGATTCTTTTGGAAAAGTACATCCGATCATCGGAATGAAAGATCCGTATCATTACCGCAATAAAGTGCATGCTGTGTTTGACCGTGACCGCAGAGGCAATGCGATTTCCGGTGTTTACCAGAAAGGCACACACAAGGTTGTTCCGGTGGATTCCTGCATGATCGAGGATCAGAAAGCAGATGAGATCATCGTCACGATCCGAGGACTTCTGAAATCTTTTAAAATCAAAACGTACGATGAAGATACACAGTATGGGCTTTTGCGTCATGTGCTGATCCGGCGCGGATTTTCTACCGGAGAGATCATGGTCGTGCTCGTCACGGCATCGCCGGTATTTCCATCCAAGAACAATTTTGTCAAAGCACTGCGAAAAGTTCATCCGGAGATTACGACGGTCGTTCAGAATATCAACGACCGGGGAACCAGCATGGTACTTGGAACACGAGATGTCGTTCTCTATGGAAAAGGATTTATCGAAGATAAACTCTGTGGCTGCACGTTCCGCATTTCTGCACAGTCGTTCTATCAGGTCAATCCAGTACAGACGGAGATCCTCTATCAGAAAGCAATCGAAGCGGCGGGGCTGACCGGAAAAGAAACCGTGCTCGATGCGTACTGTGGGATCGGCACGATCGGTCTGATCGCAGCATCAAAGGCAAAACAGGTGACCGGCGTAGAACTTAATAAAGAAGCTGTCCGTGATGCCATTAAAAATGCAAAGCGAAATCAGACAAAAAATATCACTTTCTACTGCGAAGATGCCGGAGAATTTATGCTGAAAATGGCTGCAGAAGATCAGCAGCTGGATGTTGTTTTCATGGATCCGCCGCGCAGTGGCAGCAGTGAAGTATTTCTGGATTGCCTTGCAAAACTGGCACCGAAAAAGGTGGTTTATATTTCCTGTAATCCGGAAACGCTGGCAAGAGATCTTCGCATTTTAAAGAAAAAAGGCTATCAGATGCAGGAGGCCTGGCCGGTTGATATGTTTCCATTTTGTGATCATGTTGAGACGGTCTGTTTATTATCATGTAAATAAGCGGTTTTACAGGCTTTTATGAGTGGAGTTCAGTCTATTTGCCACCCATTTGCCACCGTAATTTTTAAAATCATCACTGAACAAAGAAAAGGGAGTGAACACGCTGAACAATCAGAGGATTCACTCCCACTATTTTTATTTATGACGTTTTTGCTTGTGTGATTTTTTCAAATAGATCAATATGAGGGACTTTAGGAATTTCTTTTTTATATCAGAGCATGAACGACTGGAACGAGAAAAAAACAGTTCACAGACAGTATTTTCTTTGAATTATGTCGATGGTATTTTAGATGGAAGGTATGATTTGGAAGATAATAAATCTGCAAGAATGTACCATTTTATTGTTAAGCTGCTGAAAGGATATTTACCACCAGACAAAGATGTACTTGACTATTTCCTTATGTTTTCAGATGTATCGAAAAGAAGATACAAAGGTGTTACATCGAATTTTATTGATGAAGGCATTTACTGGCAGTTAAATGAAATGCACATAACAGGCAAGCTGTCGAGGGTTATTAAAGATATTGATAAACTTAAGAAGAAGCTCCTTAAAGATACATATTGGAACGATGAAATGATAAAAAATGATATCGCAACAGGATTTACAAGATATGTTGGGGCATTTGACTTCCAAGGTGGAAAACTGATAGCAATGGTTGAGAAAGAAGATAATGCGAGATGTATTGGTGATTTGCTTGTAGCCAACTTAGATAAAAAAAGAGGAATGGTAGCATTAAATATCGAAACTGGTGCATATGAAATTCAGTATATAAGAGAGCTGACTTCGGAGGAAGTGAATATGATATTCAGCGAATTTCATATTGTAGATGTTGCATATCATATAAGTGTCGAAAAGTACTTTTAAGTAAAGTGCATGCAAGGAAAGAATTGAGGTGATATACTATGAGAACTTATAAAAAGAGAATTGTTACAGATGTTGTGAGCGTTGGCATGCTGCTTTTGGCGGTTGGATTAATCTTGCTTATGCACAGATATATGGGAGATGTAAAGTCAATTTATCTTCCAGAGGCAAAAACAACGGGAATGCCATTTAATATTGGATTCAGGTGGTCAGTAATTCTCGGAATGATTGGCGTAATACTGATTCAAGTGGTTATGTATGTGTGGACTTATTGCAATAAAAATTGGAAACTTTTTACCTGGGCAACGGGAATATGGATATACTCAGCCATAGTGTTTGAGTATGTGTCATCGTCCAGTAAATTGGGTTTCTTCTTTATATTGAGAGATAATCTGCAATATAGCAATCCGGATATTATATATTCCGTTTGGGCGAAAGCTAATATGCTTGTATATGCAATATTGTTTGTTATAGGGCTTATATATTTATCAAAGTGGCTATTTGGTACAAATGAAAAATCGCCAACTACACCGAAGGTGCGAAAGTTTGTTCCTGTTATTTTTATTATTTTAGGGACATTAATTCTGGTCGTAGAAACATATAAAAATTCCTGGTATTTAATATCTTGCATTGTTGCAAGCATGGTATCTTGGAGATTATTGAGCAAACTAGAAAAAGTATGTGAACCATATATGGATGAAGAAATATCAGATTCGCTTGTTGTGTTAATCTTTGGCTTTTTACTGGATTTTTTTATTGAGGAACTATCATACAAAGATCCAGACGAATAAAGATGTACACATCATTTGATAATGGAAAAGGAGATATTAATGCTATGAAAATGAAAAATTTGCAGGAAAGAATATATCAAAACAATTGGATAAGGGTTTTAATGTTACAGATTTAAATAAAGAGTTTTGCCTTTTATACGGAGAGGTGGCAGAAGCGTATGAGGCACATCGTAAGAAAAAAGAAGATTTCGGTCTGGAATTAGCTGATATAGCGATTTATTTGCTTGGAATCGCAGAAATCATAGGAGTTGATTTAGAGCAGGAAATTCTTAAAAAGATGGAGATTAACGAGCAGAGAGAATATCAACAGGTAGATGGTGTGCTGATTAAATTTGAGCCAAGAGAAAAATAGTGCAGAATGGAGGGATTGATGATGGTACACAATATGAAATTGAATAATGAACCATTTAATATGATTAAGGACAATCGTAAAACTATAGAATTAAGATTGCTTGATGACAAAAGACGGGGAGTTAATACAGGAGTTTGGTCCTATGTCAAGATTTAGTACAAGTTAAAATGAGAAATTTCTCCCCATTTTAACCTGCCAGAAGCTCAGCCTCAGTGTGCGTTCTTTCATACACTCGTTCGAATTCGTTTGGCGACATATAGTTGCAATGGCTATGAATTCGTTTCGTATTGTAGAAAGCTTCCAGATATTCAAAAATCAACTGGTATGCCTGCTTATAGTCGCGAATTTTAAAGCGATTGAGCCATTCACGTTTGATAATAGAATGAAAGGATTCAATGCATGCATTATCCCACGGAAAAGCTTTCTTCGAATAACTGCGCTGCATATTTTCGGTTGCTTTTTTATATTCCTTTGCAACATATTGGCTGCCACGATCCGAATGGATAATTAATGGTTGATCGATATTTCGGCGAGCTTTGGCTTTGTTTATAGTATCAATCACGCAAGATACTTCCAGTGTTTCTGAAAGCGTCCAGGCTATGATTTTTCTGGAAAATAAATCCATAACACTGGTCAGATAGACAAATTCTCATTTTGGCTTGTACTATTTATATTCTAGCACCAACAGGAACGCAACAAGCAGAAACCGCCGCAAAGACAGCATAAAAAATCCATTGACAGAGATAGCCGATAGACATTGAAAAACTGCCGTTATGGAGTTACCCATAGCGGCGGCATACATAATCATTTGCAGCTACAAAATTAACAGTTATATTTTTTTGATTTGTTTAACAAAATATAAATTCCAATCAATACCAAAATAGTGATTCCAAGTATCATATACATCGTTCCGATATTTACTTGACTTCCGAAAAAATAAAGATTGCAATCAAGGGAATCTTTTAGTTTTTCAATAACCTCTGTTGGAATACCTTGATTTTGCATTTCAGCAAGTGCCCCTTGCATTGTATGATTTCGGATAAGTGATGTACCATAAGTACCTGGCAAAAATGAGATTATTTTTTGCAGCCCTTCTCCAAATGAAGAAATAGGCATATATGCACCACAAATGAAACCATATCCCGCACTGATGATTGTGCCTACCGCCGAAATTTGTCCTTGTGTTGATAAGAAAAAATTAATAATCGAAGATAATGCTGTTCCAAACAAAACAAGGAGTAAAATATCAAGAAACAAAAAGAATATATCTGCGAGCGACATATACCAACCGACAATAGCTACATAAGTAAGACAGATACCCGTTGCAGCAAAGCAAATAATAAGTGTTGAAAGCAAGGTTGCAACATAATAACTCAACGAAAGTGTAGCTGACTTTACAGGAGATATTCTTAAATCTCTTATCGTACCATTTGCTTTATCTTGCACCATTAAAAAATTAGAACAAAAAGCAACCGTTACACACGAAACAGCAAGAATAGATGAGATAAGTTGACCGCCTACCAGTCCCTCTATTATGCTTTCTGATAGTTTTAATGAATTAGGAAAATTAGATGTAAAACTATCCCGATACACATTCCCAAGAAAAGTCACATAAAGTACAAGCAATATAGCAGGCGTTATCAAAGAGGTAAAGAACATTCCCTTATCTTTGAAAAACAATTTGATATTTCTTTTGATAAGAATGAAAGCCATACTCATTTTTCTGCACCTCCCACCAATGTTTTGCCCGTAACAGCAAGAAAAACATCGTCCATTTTTCCTTTTGTTATTTCGTAATCATTAAACAACTGCGGATTACGAATAATCAATTCAGTTGCAGCCTTTGTATTCGGTACAGAAAGGCGATAACCGTTTCGGATTTGCTCATATTCCACATCAAGTGCTTTAATATCCTTTTCATCCACATCATAAATTGTGATGTAATCCCCAGTATAAATATTTTTTAATTCAAGCGGAGTACCCTCTGCGGATATTTTCCCATCATCAATGATTACAACATAATCAGCTTCCGCAGCTTCTTCCATATAGTGCGTAGTTAAAAATACAGTCATATTTTCATCTTTGCGAAAACTTGATATAACATTCCAAATAAGTCGGCGTGTCTGTGGATCAAGCCCTGTTGTCGGCTCATCAAGAATAAGGATTTTAGGCTTATGAAACAAAGCCCTTGCAATATCAATTCTTCGGCGTTGTCCTCCTGATAATTTACCAACGGTGCGTTTCAATAAGTTTTCAAAATCTAATATTTTCGCCAATTCCTCAAGTCGTTTCTTAAACTCCATTCCAGTAATGCCATATAAAGCGGCACGACTTTCCAAATTATCATAAACAGAAAGGGCAGAATCCAAGACAGATGATTGAAAAACTACACCCAGTTCACGCTTAATATAGTCCATATCCTTATCTAAATCGTGTTTATCAATAAAAACGCTTCCACTGTCTTTCGATAGTTGTCCACACATAATATTGATTGTAGTTGATTTTCCTGCCCCATTGATACCAAGAAAGGCAAACAACTCTCCTTTTTTTACACGAAAACTCAAATTCTGAACAGCGTTTACACTTCCAAAACTTTTATTAAGATTATTGATTTGAATAATATTGCTCATTCAATTTCCTGCCACTCAAAATGTGATTAAATATACTCACACCGAGATAATGTAGACCCTCA
>ERZ773188.2407-NODE-2407-length-18105-cov-3.908532_pt1 | contig 18105 bp, 33 predicted proteins | sample MGYA00581011_ERZ773188 | MGnify/ENA primary metagenome ERZ773188 (study PRJEB29015, sample SAMEA2737798) | human gut metagenome | biome: human gut; feature: human-associated habitat; material: faeces | place: China | collected 2012 ...
GGGATGAATCGGTTGTTTATTATAAAAAACTGAGTGAGATTGAACTTACGTATTTTCCTTGTGATGACTATATTGAGAATTGGGAGTGAGATTATGAGTAGCATTTCAGTTGGTGAATTGAAATCAATTCTTAACACATTTCCAGACGATTATGAAGTGATTATGAATATTAAGCATAAATATCCGATCTCTAAGAAAGAAGGTGTTAGAGGTTGGTGTGCTTATATCAATGGAATAAAAGTGGATAATGATTTTCGAGAGATTAAGTTGATGAATTAGGAGAATAATTATGGGGTTATTAGAAAAACATAATTGTATTTTTTGCAAATATAGAAAACTTAACAAGAATCATGATTATGCTTGTAAGGACAGTTGGGAAAAAGATGAATCTGGTTATCCAATTGGTAAATGTAACTCATTATCAAATATATATTATGGTAAAATCATCAGATTTTTTCCATTCAAGCAAATTGATTATTGTCGTACTGAGAGAGCTTATAAAAAAGAAGAAAAATATAATGAAGTAATGGATAAGAAATATGGAGATTGTTGTATAGAGACAGATAATTGGAAATTCATTTGGGGGATAACAAGTTGGGACGATTTATCTGGTCACGAAGCAAATATGTATACCATGAATGATATAGATATTACATATAATAAGCAGAAAAAAGAATATATGCTTGGAGTAGAAACGGCATATATGTTTGAAACATATGCTTCAGCGTGTAATTATCTAAGAACATGTTTGGATGCATTTTCAAAATATATGGACGCTAATGGATTAGATAAGAACAAGCAGTATAGTTTATTCATGAGCAATCCTTGTACAAGTATGGTAGCTGATTCGATTGAAGAATTATATACCAATTTTAAAATTTTTGTTGATGGATTTTGCAGTCAGAATACTACAGAAAATAAAAAGGATGGAGAATAAATATGTGTAATCGTTGTAATTATAATTCACCTGACAATCAGATATATTTAGATCCATTGACGAATGAATATTATTTAGACATAGAAACTTCTGAATGGGAAGATTATGAAGATGGATTTGCTCATCAGCGAGAATATATTGCGTTTTGTCCTTGGTGTGGAAGAAAATTAGAAGAATTGAATTGTAAGTAGAGGAGAATATTAAAATGGCTGTATTTAAAAATTTCAAAGATGATGAGTTGATAGTAAGTTGCAAGTGTGGTTGTGATGAAGGTATTCATTTTAAGATTCATGATTATGGAGATGGCGACTATGCTTTCTTAACATATACAAATGGTAATTTCTACACTCAGCAAAGACCGTTCTTTGAAAAGTTGAAGAAAATTTGGGCGATTATTAGGAATAAGGATTTCTATTATTCGGATATTGTGCTTACAAAAGATGATTTTAACGAGTTTAAGAAATGGATTAATAAAGAGTAAAGGAGATTTATGAGATCAGAGATTAAAAGACGACAATTTTCTGAAAATCATCAATCTTGGTTCTCCCATGATTATGCTTGTTGGGCAAATAATCACAATGGTTGGAGAAAAATGAAAAAGAAGAATCGTAGATTATTTAAAAAGAAGTATAGAAGAGAAGTTGAGAAAGATATTAATGAAGAATTAAATGATATGCAATAACAGTAAATTCAGGTTTCTTGTGAATATTTAAAGGAGGAATAATAGTGAGTAATTTAACACCAGTAGTAGTTGTAAAAATATTGGCTTGTGGCGCAATGATGTTCTTTTTGGGACTACAGATTGAAGTATCTGAGAAAGTACAGTATCTTGCGAGAGTGTTTTGGCTAATTAGTTTAATTGTAGTGTGGATATGTATATTTTTGAGATAATAATTCCGCAATAAAAGAGAGAATGTTAAAGCAAGGAGGTAAGAAAAATGTCGTTTTGGACATATATTCAAGGTACAATAACAGTTTGTCCTATGGGGAGAACACAGCCTGAGAAAAGATATATTCTTGAAACAGTGCTAAATCATTTACCAAGAGTAACCGGTTCTGAAGGTGATATGGACGTATATATTATTCAAAAAAATGGTTATAACAGCTCGTGTTCACACGACGAGTTTGGAGAAATAACAAATAATCTAGTAGACAGGTATGGGCATAAGAGTCGCAGTAGAGGATGGTTACAGACACAGGATGAGTATATCCTTGTTGTTGATGCTGCTTTGAGAGATAGAGAATTTGAAGAAACCTACAGAGAATTTATGAAATGGTTTGTGCGACTTTGTAAAAGAGCATGTTGTGAAAATGTTCTTGTAGAAATCAAAGGATATGATAAGTCAACTGTTATTAAAGATAGAAATATTCAGAGGAAGAAATATTCTTGGAAGAGTGTTTTCGATGGATTATTTGAAGATCCAAGCTGGTGTAATGATAATAAAGACGGATATAAAGAACCGAACTGGTGCGAATTTATGTTATATGACAGAGCAAAGAATTCTGATTATCCTATGACACTTGCCTATAAATATTTCAACGATGAAGAAAATGACAAGGAAGTTGAGAGAAGAATGAATTATAGATAATTTCATAGTAAAGCAATATATCTTTGGATTTTAAAAAAGAGGTGATTAAGTGGATAATTATAAGAGGCTTATTGATTCAACAGAATTACAGCAAAAAGTATTGGATTATATTGCTTCAGAAGAATTTAATAAAATGGTTGATTCTACTATATTTAGAGACGACAATCAGTGCAAATTAGCTATCATTCACGGAATGGCTATTGCATCTATGTTGACATGTAGATGTAAACCACTTTATATAAATTTTAAGAAAGAGGATAGGAAGCATGGTCATTGGTTTGCATTAGATGAATGCGCAAATGAAGGTGTATATTGCTCAGTTTGTAATAAAAAAGTATATAAACTGTATTATGCAAACCAGAAGTTGAAATCAAAGTATTGTCCTAATTGTGGTGCAATTATGGATGAGAAAGATATTACTGAGACTGATAAAAATGATGATAGACCACAATGTTGTAAGGATTATGATAAATATTTCTTGACATGTGACACTTGTGAGTTTGGAAAATAATACATTGGAGGTGAAATTATGTATCAGAATTGTTGTAAAAAATGTGGAAGTATTTCACTACATACAGAAGTAAAAGGCAATAACACAGGACTTTATTGTGATGATTGCGGTGCATGGATCAAATGGCTTGGAAAAGATGAGTTAAGAGCTTTCGAGTATGTAAAACAGACAGAAAAACAAATAGAAAAGAAAACATACACAACAAACAGCTATGGATTTCAAGATAATAAAGCAGACATTGAACTTGGTAAATTATGTTGTTTTAAGCCATTGGATAAAGATGAGATTTATTTTGGTCATATGGCTGGAAAAGTTGTTGATGATTTTGGAAACATGACTTTTATGTATGTTTTAAATATTGATAATAGATATTTCTTTTCTCGAAATGTAATCATAAAACCAGAAGATGTACATACATCTAACGATGCAAAGAAATATTTCTAAGCAAACCAATCTTTCATTGGATTGGTAATTTAAGGAGAAATATATATGTCTTTACTATTTTTACACATCTTATTGGTAATTCTTTGTGCGGCTAATGTAATTGCCAATGAGAATAAAGTGTCTAAATTTCTTTGGTCTTGTTCAGGATTATGTTGGCTGATTCTCAGCATAATAGAAATCACAGAAATGATGTAACTAAAAAGAGAATATACAAGTACGAAAGGAGCAATAAGTACCGGCTTAAACTTGCAAGGCTTCTATTAGTAAAATGAATAAAAAATATAATATTATTTATGCTGATCCACCTTGGGATTATGGAAATACCAAAAATCTCAACGGAGAATTTTGGGGAATGGCAGATAAACATTATAATGTAATGAAATTTAAAGATTTATGTAATTTACCAATCGGTAATATTGCAGCAGATGATTGTTTTTTATTTTTATGGGTTACATCGCCATTCCTTGAAAAAGGATTTGAACTTATAAAATCATGGGGATTTAAATATGCAACTGTTGGTTTTGTATGGGTAAAGATGAAAAATGATATGTCAGAAGTTAGAAAAGATGGATTGGGCAAATATACTATCTCAAATGCAGAATATTGTCTAATAGCACGAAAAGGTAAATACTGGCGTGAAGCGAGAAATGTACACCAGATTATAGAATATCCCAAAACAGAACATTCTGAAAAGCCAAAAGAAATAAGAGACAGAATAGTATCTTTATGTGGTGATTTGCCAAGAGTAGAATTATTTGCAAGAGATTTATGTGAAGGTTGGGATTCTATTGGCAATGAAATTGACGGAAGAGATATTAGAGATGTAATTAAGTAACAAGAAATTTTTCTTGTTTGGGAGGCGATTAATATATTTCATATAGAGAGAATTAAAGTCGAAAATGGATGCGATTGCTGGGGAAGACCAGAGTATGATGATGTATATGAAGTTTATTATAATGATGAATTTGTATGTCGTATGTCAAGTGATCCGACAGTATTGGTGGATAAGATGAATGATATTTTAATTGCAGAGGGATGACACTATGAATAATGGAGTAAATTACACAATCATAAGTAGACCTTCTTATATCACTTTTGAGTGTCCATTTTGTCATGAAGAAGTCGAAGTGAATTTTGATGAAGTAGATTTTAAAACTGATTATTGGGGTGATGGTGCTTGGTGCGATTGTCCTGAATGTGGAAAAGAAGTGGAGCTTGATGACTATGAGTATGATTAGGAGAATAACATTATGAAGGTATATTTAGTAGAACGACCTGCAAGTGGTTGGTGTCAAGACTACGCAATGGTAATTATCGCAGAAGATGAACGACATGCTGAAAGAAAAACAAGAGTAAGTTCAGGTGACTTCAAGAAGTGTCAAGAGATTACTGTTACAGAGATTGATATGAATGAAGAACAGTGCGTTTTAAGAGCGAATACAGGTGCATAGGAGAATAACGTCATGAGAACAGAGAATATAGAAGTGACATTTAAAATTCCAATTCCAGTTGATAAGCCCGATTTGAACGGTGTGATATATTCCAAAGAAGCAATTAGAAACGCCTATAAAAATGTAAAGAATATTCCAATTGAGATACCAAACAATGATGGTGAGTTTTTTCCTATTGGAGTAGCACAAGAAGTTGAATTGATTGAAGATGAAAATGGTATGTATATTACAGGCATTGGTCTTGTTTGGCATGGTGGCACAGAAGAAAGCGTTGAAATTGAAGATGGTAAGGTGACTAGCTTTAAAGTAAATGGCATTGGAATTGCAAAAGAGTAGGAGGATAACTATATGGCAGATAGACAGATCAAAACTATACAGTGGACAATAAATCTTCCAATGGACTTTCCTTCAAAGTGGGATAACGACATGATTGAATTTCATCTTAGTGAATCAAGTTGGTGTTGTAGCAATCTTATTAGTAAACTTAAAAAATACGATGAAGAAAATGGCTGTATTTGTGGTATATGTGAAGCAAAAGTGGCTGAGAAGGAGGCGTGAATAAAATGCCAACAAAATATGATCTGGGTGGTGGTAACTTGACTTTGTTCGATGTTACGACTGGCATGGAATTAAGTAATCTGGATAATATTCATTTGGATTCTTGTGAAGTCGAAAAAGGAACTCAATTTGGTAACTGGATGAGACAAAATGCATCAATAACAATGGAGTTTACAACAGAAGAAACAGCAGACATTAATAAAATATTAGGATTGGATATTATTCAAATGCCAGATTCTTATGATATTCAATATGTAAAGATTGTTCAAGCGAGAAAGCATAAGAAAAAGAGAATAAATAAGAAGTGGCTTAAACGTTATGGTTACAAAAAAGTAATTGTCAATAGTAAAGGTTGGAATATAAAAACGTACACTGATGGAACTGTTGAATTTGTGAAATAAGAGAATGACTATATGGGACAGTTAATTGATAAAACAGTATTACGAAAAGAATTATCTAAACTGCCATCTGAAATGGGATTTGTAAGAAAGTCTGATGTAATGCAGATTCTTGGTAGACAGAAATGTGCTTACAATATAAAAGAAGAGAAGAATAAAACGCTTGATGAAGTTCTAAAGACTTGTGATATTGAATGTGTATTATATAGTGGCGATGTTAAGAATCTTACAAGACATGTTTTGATAAGAGTGTTGGATGGATTGAGAGAATAATAGATAGGAGGTGAAAAATATGGATAATGTAACACGCAGAGAAGAAGTAAATCTTCATGAAGCAATCCAAAAATTGTTCCCTAAAATTCTTATTAAGGATCTCACAGAACATGAAAGAATTTGTCCTGTCTGCAATGGTCTTGGCATGAGAATTGAGAACAATATTTATGGGATTGAAGGCGACAACTCTGAAGCTGGCAGAAAATATCTTTTTCCATACAAACATCAAGCACTTTCGTTTTGCCGAAGTTGTTATAATGGTGTACAGAGATTATGTCCTTATTGTGGACAGCCTTATAAAAATCAGGCATATATGCATTGCGACTGCGAAGGACAGAAGAAAGCTGATGAAGAAGAGAGAATAAAGAAGTGGAACAAAAAGGTTTCTAAGGCAGTCCCAGTTGATGAAAAAGATGTAGACACAATGCTGTACTGTGAAGAGTTTGATGAGTGTTACGATACCGTTGGTGATTTCTTTGACGATTATGCAACGAACTATATGGATGAGGAAGTATACACAAAACCTGTGCGATTATGGGTATGTGGCGTAGAGAAGATTCATATTGATGCTGATAATGTAGTTGACAATGCTTGCGAAGAGTTACATGAAGATGCTTATGAACAGTGTGATATTGGTGGTCTGCAAAATTTGTTAGATACCTGGTGTAAAGATCAGACAGGAGCGACTACATATTATCCTTGTTTTAAGCAGTATGTAGAGATTGATTGGAGTAAATATTCAGAGGAATAATAAGAAAGGACATAGAGTATGTATACAGAGCAGAACAGAGGTTTTACTGTGATAACAAATTTTGGATGTGATTGTCATTGTAAATATTGTATTACAAAGCATCATCCAATTTTACAAAATGCAGTAACTGATAAAAATAAAATAGATTGGGAGTATTTAGAAAAGTGTATTTCTGAATCAAATGCGCCTACTGTTAATTTATCAGGTGGTGGAGATCCATTTTATGATTGGCAGAATAATATTGATTTTTACAATCATGTGTATGAACTGGCTGCAAAATATGAAAAAAAATTAGACATACATACTCGTATTCTTCCTACTGATATGGATTTGATTAAAAAGTTTAGAAAGATTGCTTTAAGCATTGAACCTTATGATACAAAAGCAATGGAACGATTGCAAATCATGTTACCTGAGATTGAGAAAACTACTAAGTTGAGAGTTATCAATGTACTAAATGAGAGAATGACTACAGAAAATTGTCTTGATTACATAAACAAGATGCACGATATTGGTGTAAAGCAGATTACATTTAGACAAATGTTTGGTAACAAAAATGCATATCAGAACTTCTTGAAAATCAAAGATTCTATTAACATTCCAGGTGTTATGTTCTTGCCAGATGGCGAATATCATCATTATTATTTCACAACTAACAATAAGCTTTATCCATATTTCTTTGGCTATACAGAGAATGATAGAAAAGTGTGGATGAAGAAATATGAAGAAATCGAACAGTATTGTGGTTGATCCATACTTAAATGATGATATGTGTATAGACCGATTGGTTGAAAATTGGAAGTTGCATAATGGAATAATTATTGCATTTGATTTTGATAATACAGTTTTTGATTATTACAACAAAGGTTATAAATACGACAAAGTAATATCTTTGTTGAGAGAATGTAAAGATATGGGATGTACATTGATTCTCAGTACATGTTGTGACGAATCAAAATTTGAATTTATGGAGAATAAATGTATAGAGGCTGGAATTCATATTGATTACATAAATCAGTCTCCACCTTATATCCCTTTTACTGGCAATAAAATCTATTACAACATAATGCTTGATGATAGAGCTGGCTTGAGTGCTGCTTATAAAATTTTGTATGAAACAAAGGAGAGAATTAAAAATGAAACATTTTGAATTAGTAAAGGAATATGCTTATCCAAGTGGTAGTGTCTATGTGCTTTATAACAAGGAGAAGGATTTTTATATTGAAACAACTTCAATGCAAGATGTAAATACAAAAGGAAAATCTCAGGAAATTATTATGACGGATGATGCAGATCTTATTAAGAAGAATCTTGTTCCTTTTGAAGAAAAATGGCTGACAGCAATTAGTACGCAGTATGGATGTCCACAGCATTGTCAGTTCTGTTTAGTTCCAGAATTAGGTTTTCATGGGAACTTATCAACGGAAGAGATGTGGGAACAGCTTGAGTTTGTATTTAATCAGCATCCACAGGTTACTAAGAGTGACAAGATTAAGGTTGGTTTTGCTCGTATGGGTGAACCACAGTATAATTGGAAGAATATTTTACAGGTTATGAGAGATATGAAGACATATCGTGAAGGATTTACATTCTTGCCTTGCTATAACACAATTCTTCCGAAAGTAAAGGTGTTTGGTAAGAGTCCAGTTGATGTGTTAAAAGAAGAGGTTATGTCTGTTAAGGAATATCTTAATGGATTTATGCATATTCAGATTTCTACAAACAGTACAAATGAGGACGAGAGAAAGTATTTATTTGGCGGTGCAGATGTTGTGACAATCGAAGAAATGAAGAGAGAATTTAATAATATGCCGAATAACAATAGGCTTATTACTCTGAATTTTATTTGTGGAGCAGGATGGGAACTTGATCCAAACAAGTTATATGGTCTTGATCCGAATGTGTTTTGTGTTAAAATTACACCTCTTAATACAACGACAGCTACTAAGGAGCATGGTCTTGAAGATGCAATTCAGTGGAATTGGGAGAATATGAATAAGATTAAAGAAAAAGTTGAAAATTGTGGTCTAAAGGTAGTTGTAGACGTAGCTGCTAAAGCAGAATTACCATTATGTTGTGGTAACTTGGTTCAGGATTATAAAAAGAATAGATAGGAAGAAAGATTCGTTTCTTTTGGAAATAAGATCAAGAAAGATAGTATGTTAAATGAACAAAAAATTGAAAACAATTGTAAGAAGAGTACATAATTTTATTGAACGAGTGAGGATGTCTGAATCGGATTATTTAACTATGAAAGAACAGTCAAATAAGTTTGAAAATATGATGTCATCTTGTGAATTTAAGTTAGAAGAACCAGAATATACGGATGTTAAAGATGCTAATGGAAATATTTTGCATAGATTTAGAAAGCCTCAGTCTGCAAGTCTCAATGTCAACATAGATGAAATGTTGAAAAACGGTGGGATTTTATATGATAAAGAAAGAGTAAAATTAAATATTAAGTAAAAAGGAGAGTGGAAAAATGTTTGACAATATAAAAAATATTTTGAATAAGTTTGAAAAAGCATTAAATGATTTAAAAATTGGATTTAATGATGATGATGAAGGTGTACGTGGGTATAAGAGTGCAGAAGATATTATCGACTACTTTGATTTGTATATAGCAGAAGCGTTAATGAAAGACAGATATATTGACGCTAAAAAGGTTGCAAAAATTATTTTAGCGACAAAGGAGGAATGCAATGAATTACCATAATGTAGTTTTCGATAAAGATTCAAGAGTTAATTTGATTGAAAGCGTTGTACAGGACGCAATTCAAAATGCCTTGGGAAAAATTGATAAGAATTTAATTGCACACTTGGAATGTAGATATGCGTGGCTAGGAGATTCTGATGAAGTATACAATCCGTATACAAAAGAGAAAATAGATTTATGGAAAAATAGAAAAAGATATACTCTTCCAACAAATAACTGTACATATAAAGCAGTATATGGTTTTATGGAGAATATTATTAAAGAAGAGTTATATAACAGAACTTATGATGATGCTAATATGCCGATTGTATATTTATCTGAATGTTATTTGTCAGGAACAGACATTATCGTAAAAATGGGTGTTACATTATTGCAGAAAGATGAGGATGAGAAGGCTTATGAAAATTAAAAATTAATTTTTTGTACTAATTAAACTTGGAACAAGAGATAAAGGTTGTTTTAGAGCAAAAGCAGGTATTGGAGATATTGACACAGATACAGTATTTTTAGGTGCAGAGGATGAATTTGTAGATGATATTAAACAGGCTGTTAGAGCAGTAAATAAAAAGACTGCTATGGCATTAATTCAGAAATATGAGCGTAGCCATGATTATGAAAAATCTGGTTTTATACCTATTCTCGTAACAGAAAAACTTACATGGTAGGAGGAGAATAAATATATTTTATTTTGGAAGATAGGAGTGATATAAACGAGAGTATATAAAGATAAACAGTATCTTATTTTCGATTATGAAGATGGACGCACTGTAAAATATGATTTCGCAACAAAGGCTGCTATTGGGATTAAGGGTAAACCAGTAAAGAATCTATGTAGTCAGTTAAGTGGATTTACATTAAATGAATTATTTGATTGTTGCGATGATGAGAAGTATGCGAAGTTTTTACGATTTATTAGAAATTCAGAAGGATGTTCGATAAGCAATATAGGAACAATTCTTGATAGAGTTCCAAGATATGATAGATTTGAACAAATTTTCTCAGCAGGATTTGATGACATTATCAAAGATGGTTATCGGTTCAAGTATTCTATAAATGAGATTCCAAAATCTTTAATCAAATTATGTCGTAAATATTCCATCAAATTATCCAACAATACTGTTAAGTATTATAAAGAAAATCAAGATGCTCATTATATAGCATATAATCTTGATTATCTTAATTTATCTCCTGATGACATTTATACTGTTTGGAATGCAGAGATGTATAATGGGGATTATGGTTATTATTCATCTTTCAATAAATTAGTAAATGAATATGATTACAACGCCAAGGATTTATGGCTGTATTTGGATAGAATCAAGACATTTGAGGCAGTTGAAAATATGGATTTCCTAATTCGTGAATTGTACGATTACGCTAATATGATGAAACAGCTTAGTCCTAAGTTTGACAAGTATCCAAGACATTTTTTAACTACACATAAGATTGCTTGTAGAAATTACAATCGAATGAAGAAAGAATTCTCAGAAGAGTTGTTTAAGAAGAGAATAAATAAACAGTATGAATGTTCTTTTGGTGATTATATATTCATTTATCCAGATTCTACACAAGATATAAAGGACGAGGCAACTATGCAAAACAACTGCGTTGCTTCATACATAGATAAGGTTATTGACGGTAAGTGCCACATTCTTTTCTTGAGAAAGAAGAACAAACCAGATGAGAGCTTAGTAACGATTGAAGTAAGAAATAATCATATTGTACAGGCTAGACGAAGATTTAATGATGATGTAACGGCAGAGGATCAGAAAGCTATTGATGCATTTAACAAAAAGTTTGGGAATAAGGAGGATAAAGCAGCATGATTAAAGGCGATCGAATTAAATTAGTTAAGAAGATGGGTGTTTTTGATAATATTGGTGAGATTTGTGAAGTAACTGATATTCAGGAAGGTGGAGTAATCTGCTTTAAGTTTGGTGGTTGTCATCTTGGTTGTATGTCGTTTGACGAGTATGAAAAATATTTTGAGAAGGTTGAAGAACCTGTAAAGAGAACTTGGAGTAAATGGCACTTAACTGAAATTAGGTTTACAGACATCAACGGTGAGGAAAAAACGTGTCTTTGTCGCTATAGAAACAATGGAAAGAAAATTCAACTTAGAAGTGGTGTATTTAAAGCAGAAACCACATGTTATAAAGATGATACTTTTGACCTTAATAAAGGATTGAACCTAGCCAAGAAAAGATTAATTGTAAAATACCTTGATAAACAGGTTAAGTTGATTGCAAAGGCGATGTAAGAGGAGAATAATAGATTGAACAGTAGCATTTTTGTTCCTAAAACGATAAATGTTGGATATCAAAATCGTTCAGGAACTTATACAGGAAAACTTGCCTACGTCATTTACTATGACGAAAAAGGTAAGCTGCGAAAAGAAACGTCATGGAATAGTTGGCGTGATGATAAAATTCCAAATGATGAATTTGAGAATGTTCCAACAGAAGGATTTGTACTAAATAAAAAAGCTGGTGATTACTCTACAGGATGGGATCACAGACATGCTTATTGTAGAGTATATGATCCAAGAGGATTTGAGTTTGAAATTACCATTGAAAATTTATTATACATTCTCGAAAATGCAAATTGTATCAAGGGCAAAGGACTTGAAGGAGAATTTATATATGGATGGGATGGCAAAGATTTAGTTCTCATGCCTGTTGAATCACCTGATTATAAGCAGATTAGTGAGTTTAATGAAATTATCCATAATAATGAAACCATTAAAGCAAAAGATTTAATTATCGGTGCTACATATCTCACAAAAGATAATGAGAGCTGGATTTATATGGGGAAATTTGAAGATTTTGACTATTGGAAAGGAACAAATAAAGGTAAACATTTTTGGTTTTGGCATAATGGTGTTTTTGAACATTATAAATCTTTACCAAAGAATAAATTTATCAAATGTAGTGATAACAAATGCAGTGAAAAATATGCAAATATCTACAATAATTTAGAAAGAAGCTGTGAGTATTCTCCATACGACAGTTCAAAAAATGAATATAAATATTTTACTTTTAAGGAGTTTGAAAAAAGAACATCTTCTGGTCGTTGGGATAAAAGACAATTTATAAGTGAATATTACGGTAGAAATAAATATGAGTTTGAGATTTATCCAAAAGACGAAAATAATAATTTATTTATTGTTCGTATAAAAGATGATAATACGATTAGGTACTACAGATATTATAGTGAAGTAACTGATATTTTTCCTACTACATCTAAAATGGTTAAATCAAACCGTTATCCATACAAAGATATTGTAGAAAAGCATATGATTCCAGTTACGATAGAAAAGATTTTTGAAGTGATGAAGCCGATGTATATTCAAAAATATTTAGCAAATGGTAGAGAATATAAAAAGGAGTACGAAATTAAATGAGTAAAAACGATGACAGAATTTTAGAATTAAAGAAACAGATTGAAGCCAAGAAGAAATCAATTTCTGAGAGGAAGATTAGATTTATTCCTGAAACAAATTGCGTTCTTAATATGGATGGAATGACAATTAATCTCAACGTGTGTTCAGATGATACGTTGTTGTTACTTTTGATTAGATTGAATTCATATTTAATGTCTGCAAAGGAACTTAATATGGCTGATTTTGAAATTTCAGGATACAGTGTGACAGCATGGATTAAAGATATTAAGAGTAAGTTAGAGGTATCTGGTCTGAAGAAAGAAGAGTCTGATTTGAAGAAAATGGAGAGCAAGTTGGACAAGTTGCTCTCTGATGATAAGAAAACAGAGCTGGAAATTGATGGGATTGCTGCTTTATTGAAGTAAAAGAGAGAATAATACAATAGGTAGTATGTTTCATAAAAATATATACTATATATAGTAGCCTAATAAATTTAAACTACTATATATAGTAATAAAAAGGACATGAAATATCGGTTTCCTTGGGAGGTGAAAAATGGACATTAAATACATAGGTGGTGCATATCAAATTTCAATATCAGACTTGCAATGTACAATTGGTTGCGACAATGTAATGAAATGTAAGCAGAGATTTTTAGATATAATGTCAAAAGAATTTGACAAAGTTGTGAATGAAAAACTTGGTGATTATGGTTTCTACAAGGAGAATAAGTAAATGAGTTGTAAATATCCAAAAGAAAGTAGAATGCATTATGCGTGTATTCTATGCGATGAAAAGAATGCATGTAAAGATATAATTACTTCTTTGCCTTTAATATACTCTAACATTTCTATGCCAGAAGTTCAGCCACCAAAGAATGTTATTCCGTCTGCATCAGAAGCAAATAAAATGACAAACAATGCAATTAATAGTTGCACTACACAGCAATTAACTGAATTATCTAAATTAATTAGAGATGCGATTGCAGATGGCAAATTTTCAATCAGTGAAGATGGTTGTTTAAAACCTGAAACACGAAAGAAATTAGAGGAACTTGGTTATAAAGTTAAAACGGGGACTCAATATAATGAACCATATTATAGTATCAGTTGGAGAGAAACGAAGTAAATTTCAATTTCTTGCGAGGAGGTGAAATATTGGAGAAAGTAATTAAATATATGTGTTCTGAATGTGGAGAATTGTTTGACACACCTGAAAAAGCATTAGCACATGAAATAAGACATGAAAGAATTGAGAAGGCTAATGAGATGATTGATGAAGGATATACATTAAAGCAAATCAATGACGAGTGTGAGATTTGGGGATCTGTGCCAGAATATTTAGAGAATGTAAATAAGGATAACTGCTTCAAAATCAGTTATTGGCAATGTTGTGATAAACCTGCATATCGAATTACTAATATCTTTTTTGACGGAAAGGTAAATGTAAGAGGTTGTGGTTCATGGAATGGGTATTATGGCAATCCACTTAGATTAGATAGTAGCGATTTAAAAAATCCAAGACCAAAAGAAGAGTTATTTATAGATAGTAGATATATAAGCAGATGGTAATGATAAAGGAGAATAATATGGATACAAGTGATTTAGCAAAAAGAATGAAAGGCTACGAAGAAAGAAATAGATATTATCTTCAGCGTAGAATGCCAGTAATCTTGAGACTAGATATGAGAGCTGGACATAGCTTCACAAAAGGATTTGAAAGACCATTTGATGAAGTGTTTATAAAATCAATGCAAGAGACAGCCAAATATTTATGCGAAAATATTCAAGGATGTAAATTGTCCTATCAGCAGAGTGATGAGATTACATTAGTGCTTGTAGATTATGATAAATTGAACACAGATTGTTTTTTCAATTATAGAGTTGATAAATTATGTAGTATTGCTGCAAGTATGGCTACGATGGTATTTAATGAATCATTTTCTAAAATTTATAGTAAACTCTATAGAGATAAAATAGAACATAGAGAGAATGTTGATGAATTAGTAAAAACATATGCTTTTAAAGCTGGTAAAGCAATGTTTGATTGTCGTTGTTTTAATATCCCAAAAGAAGAAGTGACAAATTTGATCTACTGGAGACAATTAGACGCTTCTCGTAACTCAATTCAGATGGTTGGTCAAGCCAATTTCTCACACAAAGAATTACAGAATAAGTCATGTAATGATATTCAGGATATGCTTATGACTCAGAAAGGTATTAACTGGAATGATTTACCGACTTATCAGAAGAGAGGAAGTTGCTGCATTAAAGAAGAGTATGCTGTTAATGACAATGGCGAAGAAGTAGAAGTTGATTGTGTAACAGATGTGGATGAACCGGTAGAGAGCGTTGCATTTAGAAGTCGTTGGATTATTGATACAAATATTCCTATTTTCCGTAATGAAGGTAGAGAATATATTGATAGATTAGTTTTTGTTGATGAGGGATAAATCATATACTATATATAGTGATTGAAAAAGATATCTAACACTATATACAGTATATAAATCAAGACCGAAGGAAATTTGAGTTTCATTGGAAATTTGTCACTATATATTGTTGTTTGCGATACATCTATATACAATATATAGTACACATAAGAAGAGAGGAAATAAATGAGGGTATTATTATTACTACGTGGCTCTGCTGGCTGTGGAAAATCAACATGGATTCACAAAAATGGATTAAAAACCATATACATTATCAGCAGATGATATTAGATTATTATGTCAGAGTCCAGTTATGAAGCCTGACGGAACAGTAGGAATCAGTCAGAATAATGATAAAACTGTGTGGAATACACTATTTAGATTACTAGAGGTTCGTATGCAAAAGGGCGAATTTACAGTAATTGATGCTACGAACTCTAAAACTTCTGAAATGACAAGATATAAACAGATGTGTCAGGACTATCGTTATAGAATCTATTGTGTAGATTTTACTGATATTCCAATTGATGAAACCAAAAGAAGAAATGCAAATAGAGATAAATTGAAAAGAGTTCCTGAAGAAGTAATTGACAATATGTATAAGCGTTTTGCAACACAGAAAGTTCCATCTGGAATCAAAGTTATCAAGCCAGATGAATTAGATACAATCTGGATGAAGTTAATAGATCTGTCAGAATATAAAAAGATTCATCATATTGGAGATATTCATGGATGTTATACAGCACTAAAAACATATCTGGATGAAAATGGTGGAATTAAAGATGATGAGTTTTATATCTTCTGTGGGGATTATATCGATAGAGGAATCGAGAATGTAGAAACGCTACAATATCTTATTTCCATAAAAGATAAGAATAATGTTCTTTTATTAGAGGGAAATCATGAAATTTGGTTAAAACTCTATAGTCATGATTGTAAAAGTTGGTCGAAAGAATTTGAGACTGTAACAAAACGACAGTTAGATGCAGCAGGAATTGATAAAAAAGATATTCGTCAGTTATATAGAAAACTTGGACAATGTGCTTATTATAAATATGGAGAGAATATTTATTTAGTTACTCATGGAGGTCTAAGTTATATACCAGACAATCTTACATTTGTTGCGACAGATCAAATGATTCATGGTGTTGGTGGATATGAGGATGCTGAGAAAATAGCTGAAGTATTTGTAAATGAAATGCCAGATAAATATTATCAAATTCATGGACATAGAAATATTAAGCAGGTTCCGATTCGTGTAAATGATAGAGTATTTAATCTGGAAGGAAGAGTAGAATTTGGTGGAGATTTAAGATGTGTTCAGTTGGATAAAGATGGAATTCATGAAGTAAAAGTTCATAATGAGGTATTTAAAGTACCAGAAGTTAAAAAAGAAAATTCCATAACCAATGGTTCCATTGCAGATTTAATCAATTCATTAAGAGCAAATAAATATATTCAGGAAAAGAAATTCGGAAATATTTCATCTTTTAATTTCACAAAAGATGCGTTTTATGGTAAGGTTTGGGACGATCAGACTACTAAAGCCAGAGGATTATTTATTGATACCTATAAAAATAAAGTAGCTGCGAGAGCGTATGAGAAATTCTTTAATATTAATGAGCGTAAAGAAACTAAACTAAATATGTTACAGAATAAACTTCAATTTCCTGTTACTGCATATGTAAAAGAAAATGGATATTTAGGTATCGTTAGTTATGATGAATACAATGACGATTTATTTATTGCAAGTAAGTCTACTATTGATAGTCAGTTCGCAGAATGGTTAAAAGAGGCTCTTTATAGAGAACTTACGCCTGAAAACAGAGAAAAGATGAAGCTGTATGCGAAAGATAATAATGTCTCATTTGTGTTTGAAAATGTTGATATGGAGCATGATCCTCATGTTATTAGATATCCTGTAAATAAATTGTTTTTATTGGATATTGTTTATAATCAGATGGATTTTAAGAAATATGAATATGAAACAATGTGCGATGTTGCTCATCAGTTAGGTTTAACACCTAAAGAAAAAGCATATGAAATTGCAAATTGGCAGGATTTTTATAAATGGTATTTTGATGTTACAGAGGATAATTATCAATATAATGGTAAAAACATCGAAGGATTTGTAATCGAAGACAACTCTGGATATATGGTAAAGTTAAAACTTGCATATTATAAATTCTGGAAATTTATGCGTTCTATTTCTCATGAAGCTATCAAAAATGGTTATACTAAAAAGATTGCTGCTCTAACAACTTCACTTGCTAATGAATATTATTCATGGGTCAAACAATTACATAATGCTGAGGATATTGACTCACTTCCAAAAGACATTTGTACTTTAAGAAAATTATTTTATAGAGATAAATTTTTAAAATAATATAGATTAAGATGGGATAGAATATGAAGTGGAATTATGATATGAATTTGTGTCCATTGAATACAAAAGTAAAATTACTTTCAAGTGATGATTGTTTACTTCTTCCTCGGAGAGAATATATAGGTGAAATAATCAATAATGGCAGATATTTAACTAGAGGAAAGCTTTATTCTGGTGATCCAGAGTATTTCTATAGAAGTGCAATTGTCGCTTGGAAAGTATTAGAATAGGAGAATATTAATACGACAAAATATTATAGTTGAGTGAGGTTCAGGAAT
>ERZ773188.2416-NODE-2416-length-18069-cov-7.615355_pt1 | contig 18069 bp, 17 predicted proteins | sample MGYA00581011_ERZ773188 | MGnify/ENA primary metagenome ERZ773188 (study PRJEB29015, sample SAMEA2737798) | human gut metagenome | biome: human gut; feature: human-associated habitat; material: faeces | place: China | collected 2012 ...
CGGTCGTATTCTACGGCATCGCCGTGCTGTGCGCCATGTTCACCGGCCACGTGGTCATGCTGCCGTGCCTGTACCTGCTCGTGAACTTCATCGCCGTGGGCTTCCAGCTGCTTGTCGAGGCCGTGCTCTACATGTTCGTGTACGGCATGTCGGGCATGGTGGATCTGCCGGTCGACTGGCTCTCCCCGCTGGTGCTGTTCATGCGGCGCACAAGTGTCGGTCACGCCGATCTGGTGCGTCCGATCAGCGGCACGGGGGCGGAGGTCGCCATTGCCAACTTCTCCGGCTGGATCTATCCGCTCGTCTGGGCGGCGTTCGCGCTGCTGCTGCTCGTGTGCGCGGGTCAGCTCTACCGGCGCCGCCGCATGGAGAGCGCGGGCGACACCGTCGCCATCCCGGTGCTCAAGCCGGTGCTGAAGTATATCGTGGCGCTCTTCGCCGGTCTGGCAATGCCGGTCGGCGTGTACGGCATGCTGCTCAACGTGCCGGCCTACCGGACGCAACTGGCGCCGTTTCTGCTGCTGACCGTTCTTGGCGCGGCGCTCGGCTTTGTCATCAGCGAGATGGTCATCCGCAAGTCCCTGCGCATCCCGCGCACGGTCTGGCGCGGCTGCGCGGTCACAGCGGCCGTGTGCTGCCTCGTCGTGGTCGGCGCAAAGTGCGACCTCTCGGGCTACGCCCGCCGCATCCCGGATACCGCACAGGTCAAAAGCGCGCGCATCATCTGCAACGGTTACCACTCCGCGCTCACCGAGGCGGAGAACATTCAGGCCGTGGAGGACATCCACCGCGCCGTCGTGGCGGAGCGCGAAAAGATCACGGACGACACCGGCATCACCAGTCTGCAGCTGACCTACAAGCTCACGAACGGCAAGGTGCTGATGCGCGAATACACGCTCCCCGACACGAGCACGCGTCTGGCGCAGATCGAGCAGGTGCTCAACTGCGACGAAGCGCGCACCACGCGCAACACGCCGGCGCTGCCAATGACGCTCGAGCACCTCACCTACGCCAGCATCGGCTATGAGACCGAAAGCGGCGACTACCTCTACGTGGAGCTCACGGCCGAGCAGGCGCTCGACCTGTACGAAAACGCCATCGTGCCCGACTGCGCGGACGGCACCATGGGCCGCGCTTGGCTGACCGACAGCGGCACGCGGCAGAGCACGGCCTACGCCGTGACCATCGGCTATCAGCTCAGCCAATATGACCCGGCAACGGGCGAAACGACCTACGCCAATGTCGACTACACCCCGCTGACCGATTCCACGCGCACGCTTGCATGGCTGCGCGCGCATGGTATCGAGCCGCTGCTCGAGGGTGACTCGATCAAGTACGGCGGCGATGCCGACACGCAGCCGGCCATCAACACCTATGAAACGACCGACAGCAGCTTCGGCCGGTAACACCCGCAAAGCCCTACCGCCCGCACATCCGACGATGTGTGGGCGGTTTTTTGCCGCGCGTTCACAAATCAGACGCAGTGTTCACAAATGCTTTTGGGAATATTCGAAAAATCTTCGCCCTTTGTTCATGCCTCCGTTACAAATATCGGCTACGATATAGACACTTCAAAAACAACACAGCCGGGAGGCAAAAAAACATGAACGACGCTTCCAATTTCCCCGAAAGCGAACAGCCGGAAGCTGAAACCACTTCCGCACAGGCAGGGGCCGAGACCACCTCCGCGCAGGCAGAAGGCACGGAGAACACCTCCGCGCAGGCAGAGACGGCGGCAAACGGGACCGGCTCCGCACAGGGCCGCGTGTGCCCGCAGTGCGGTGCGGCGCTCGAGCCGGGCGCGAGCTTCTGCACGAGCTGCGGCGCGAAGATCGACGGCAGCGAGGACGTGACGTATCACATCGTCCGCCCCGAAGCCGAGCGCAGCTACGAGGACGCAAACTTCCACCCCAGCGACGATGCGGGCAATACTCCGCCGCGCTACTACACGCCGAATGACGACGCCTGGGCCGAGAAGCCCAAGCACAAGCACCACCCGAGAAAGCCCAAGACCGTGCACACGCCGGAGCAGAAGCGGCTCATCACGCGCATTGCGTGCCTGTGCCTCGTGTGCGCGCTGCTCGGCGGTCTCGGCGGCGGCGCGATTGCGGGGCTCATCACTCGCTCCGGCAGGACCGGCAGCAGCTCCGCCGCGAGTTCCGGCGGCACGCTCGTGACGCAGCCGGTCAGCTCCGACCCGAGCTCCGCCTCGGCCATCTACAGCCAGGCGTGCAAGCAGGTCGTCGCCATCACGACCGAGGTGACCTACACCAACTACTTCGGCCAGACCAGCTCGCAGGCGAGCTGCGGCAGCGGCTTTTTCATCACGGATGACGGCTACGTGCTCACGAACTACCACGTCATCTCCACCGCGCACCAGTACGGCTACGCCGTGTCCGTGCTCACCTACGACGGTACGACCTATCAGGCGACCATCGTCGGCGTGGACGAGGACAACGACATCGCCCTGCTCAAGGTCGACGCCACCGGCGTGACGCCCGTCACCTTCGGCGACAGCGACAGCATGACCGTCGGCGACACGGTCTACGCCGTGGGCAACCCGCTCGGCGAGCTGGAGTTCACCATGACGAGCGGCATGATCAGCGCGCTCGACCGCACCATCACCACCTCCGACGGCACCGACAGCGGCATCAACATGTTCCAGATCGACGCCGCCGTCAACGCCGGTAACTCCGGCGGTCCGGTATACAACACCTCCGGTCAGGTCATCGGCATCGTGACCGCGAAATACAGCTCCTCCGGCGTGGAGGGGCTGGGCTTCGCCATCCCGGTCAATGACGCCGTGGCCATCGCAAACGACCTGATGAAAAACGGCACCGTGACCGACCGGGCCCAGCTCGGCATCACGCTGCAGACCATCCCGGACAGCGCCGCGCAGTACTACAACATGCCCAGCGGCGCGTATGTCAACGCCGTCAACAGCGGCAGCTGCGCCGAGAAGGCCGGTCTGAAGGCTGGCGATATCATCACCGCCATAGACGACACGGCCGTCTCCTCCGGCGACGCGCTGCGCAGTGCGCTGCGCGGCTACTCTGCCGGCGAGAGCGCCACGCTGACCGTCTCGCGCAACGGCGAGACGCTGAAGCTGACCGTCACGTTCGACCGCGCCAGCGACAGCACGAAGTAAGCGCGCACTCCTTCTCTATCGTCCATCGGCGGCGGGTAACCGCCCCGCCGCCCCCAATTTACCAATCCTCTTTTTTCTTTCTCCCATCTTCTTTCCCCCCCCAGCGGAAAAGCGCCGTGCAGAGCGATCTGCACGGCGCTTTTTCCATGCCCGGGCGCAGGGCTGCACAGTGTCCGCCGCAGCGCGCGGACACAAAAACCGGCAGCCAAAAGGCTGCCGGTTGCGGTTTCTTTGTTTCGTTGTACGAAAAGCTTCTATGCTGCGATCAGTTGAACCAGCCCAGACCGAAGAACGTGCTGATCTGCACAAGCAGGATGAAGAACATGATCACGGGGCAGAGATACTTGATGCAGAAGGTGTAGAAGCCGTGGATGTGGCCGTTGTAGCCGCTGTCGATCTCGCCGTACAGGGATTTCGGCTTGATCTCCCAGCCGACCATGATGGACATGAGCATGGCACCGAGCGGCATGGCAATGCCTTCGGAGATCATATCCATGAAGTCGAGCCAGTCAGCGCACCAGCCAGCCTTGGAGTTGATGTGGAACAGATCCTTCGGCGCGATGCCGTTGGAGCCGAGACCGTCAACCGCGACGAGGCAGGCCAGCAGGGTGATGGCGAGGCAGACGACGGCGAGCACCTTGTTGCGGTCACGCTCGTGACCCTTGGCGCTGGCGTGGTCGATGAAGGTGACGGAGACCGCCTCGATCAGGGAGATGGCGGAGGAGATGGCCGCGATCAGAACGAGGGCGTAGAAGATCAGGCCGAAGACACCGCCGATGGTGCCCATGTCATGGAACACGTCCTGCAGCGTGGCGAACAGGAGGTTCGGGCCGCCGAGCTTGATCTCGGAGACGGCCATGCCCTTGGCGATGCCGTTGGCGACGGCCGCCGGGATAACGGCGAGACCGGCCATGATGGCGACCATGGTATCGGAGATAACGATGATGACGGAGTTTTTCGGGAGGTTCTCATTCTTGCCGAGGTAGGAGCCGTAGGTGATCATGGCGCCCATGGCAAGAGACAGGGAGAAGAACATCTGGCCGCCGGCCGTTGCGAGAACTTCCATGAAGCCGGGCGCCTTGTCAAAGAAGCCCGCCTTCAGAGCGTAGCCGGGGACGAACATGTACTTGAGGCCGACGTCCGCATTCGGAAGCGTCCAGGCACGGATGATGACGATGACGAGCATGACGAACAGTGCGGGCATGCCGATCGTGTTGAACTTCTCAATGCCGCCGCCGACACCGCCGCGGTTGATGAGATAGCAGATGAGCATGAACAGAACCATGCAGCCGATGCTGGCCCACGGGTTGGTGAGCAGAGCCCCGAAGGAGCTGCTGTCCGGCATGCCGCTGAACATGCCGGCGACGTTGATGACCATGTAATAGATGCAGTAGCCGCCGAGGACCGAGTAGAAGGTCATGATCAGGAACGGGGCGATGATGGCCAGCCAGCCGATCCACTTGAACTTCTTCGAGACCTTCTTATAGGCGTTGACCGGGCCGAAGCCGGTGCTGCGGCCGATCGCCAGCTCAGAGAGCATGATGGCAAAGCCGACAAATGCCGCCAGAGCCAGGTAAACGATCAGGAAGGTAAAGCCGCCGCATCTGCCCATCTTGTACGGGAAGCCCCAGATGTTGCCAAGACCAACGGCGGAACCGATGGCAGAGAGCAGAAAGCCGATTGTGCTGCCAAATGAACCACGTTTGTTTTCGTCCATTGTTTTTCCTCCAATTTCAAATTGCTTTTCCCCGGAACTCCCCCCAATAGTGCCGGACGATAACCGCTTCGTCCGGGCATCCATAACCGCAAGTGGGAAATTCTCGATGAACTTATTGCTAATTTACACTAAAAACCCGAAATTCGCAACCGTTTTTCGTGAATTTCGTTCACAGACTGTTCATTTTAGACGATGGCATAGATTGTGCCGTTCAAACTCGACTACTTTTTAGATATTCTGACGGCGTCACGAAAATGGCAACTCCCAGTATTTTGATATTCTGTTTTCGAATGGTTGTCTTTACTGAAATATATTCGAAACACATCCGTCCATATGACACATACACAAAGACATCTTTTGCCGCCGGGAGTCTTGCATTTTTCCGGCAATCATGTATAATGCTTTTGTTACCCTGTTATTTTATTTAGGAGGAATTTCAAATGACATATGAGATGGATATCGCCGGGCTAAAGCGCGATCTGCCCCTGTGCAAGGTCTCCGATGACCTGTACATCGGTGCGTTCGTCATGTTTGGCGATGTGGAGCTGACCGTGCACTGCGCGGCCGAGCTGCTGAAGCTGACGCCGGAATATGACTACCTGATCGCACCCGAAGCGAAAGCCATCCCGCTGGTGTATGAAATGGCCCGCCAGAGCGGCGCGGACAAGTACTTCGTCGCCCGCAAGAAGGCCAAGGCCTACATGAGCAGCGTGTTCCAGGTGCACGTCAAGTCCATCACGACGCAGGGCGTGCAGACGCTCGTGCTCGACCAGACGGACGCGGAGCTGATCCACGGCAAGCGCATCGTCATCGTGGACGACGTGATCTCGACCGGCGAGTCGCTGCGCGCGATGGAGGAGCTCGTCAACGAGGCCGGCGGTATCATCGTCGGCAAGATGGCTGTGCTCGCCGAGGGCGACGCCAACGACCGCCCCGACATCACGGTGCTCGGCAAGCTGCCGCTGTTCAACCCCGACGGCACGCAGAAAGCGTAATCCGGAACGCACAGAACACGCGGACGCTGCCGGTGCAGCGCCCGCGTGTGCCATTTCAAGGAGGTACCGCTATGAACCTGCTCTTCGCGATCAATGGGGGCTACATCCCCACGTTCCTGAACTGCATGCGCAGCGTGCTGCTGCACGGCGGCGCGAGCCACTACGAGGTGTTCATCCTGCACTCCGACCTCACGGACGGCGACGAGGCGGACATCCGCGCGGCGCTGCCGGACGTGGGCCTGCACTTCGTGTTCGTCGACCCCGCGATGTTCGACGGCTTTCCGGAGTCGAAGCGCTACCCGCGCCAGATCTATTACCGCATCGCGGCGCCCCTGCTGCTGCCGGACACGCTCGAGCGCATCCTCTACCTCGACGCGGACACCATCATCATCAACCACCTGACGACGCTGTACACGACGCCGTTCGGCGATGCGTATTTCATGGCCTGCACGCACACGCGCAAGCTGCTCGAAAAACTCAACGCCGCGCGTCTGGGCATGGACGAGGCGGCGCCGTACATCAACACCGGCGTGCTGCTGTATAACCTCCCCGCCCTGCGGGCCGATCTGGACATGGAGCGCGTGCGCGCGTTCGCCGACGAAAAGCAGGACGTATTCCTGCTGCCGGATCAGGACATTCTCACTGCGCTCTACGGCGACCGGGTGCATCTGCTCGACAGCATGATCTATAACCTCAGCGACCGCATCCTCGCGCTGCACAACGCGGAGCTGCGAAACGCCCCGGTCGATCTCGACTGGGTGCGCGCGCACACGGTCATCATCCACTACTGCGGCCGGCTCAAGCCGTGGAAGCCGCACTATGTCGGCGTGCTCGACGTGTTTTATCACGAGCTGATGGAAGAGATTCAGAAATAAAAGAGCGTCCCGTGTCTCGGGACGCTCTTTTCTATCTGCTCAGCGCAGGCCGCCGAAGAACGCGCGCAGCGCGGCCGCACAGTCCTCCGCCAGCACGCCGCCGTAGATGGCGGGGTGGTGGCCGTAGCGCTCCTCAAAGAGGTTGAGCACGCTGCCGCAGGAGCCGAAGTTCGGCTCTTTCGCGCCATAAACAACGGCCGGCACGCGGGCGTTGATGATCGCCCCGGCGCACATGGGGCACGGCTCGAGCGTGACATAGAGCGTGCACTCGTCGAGCCGCCACGTGCCGCACGCGCGGCATGCCTCAGCAATGGCCTCCATCTCGGCGTGGGCGTCGGCCCGGTGCGTCCGCTCGCGGCGATTGCGGCCGCGGCCGATGATGCGGCCCGCACCGTCGGCGATCACACAGCCGACCGGCACCTCGCCATCGGCCGCCGCCTCGCGCGCGAGCGCGAGCGCCGCGCGCATATAGTCCTCGCGCTCCACCGGCGCTCTCCCCTTTCAAAAAACCGGCGCTGTTATCTTCAACAGCGCCGGAATAGATTTTGGACGAAAAACCGATCAGGCCAGAGCCGCCGTGATGATGGACATCTGGTAGACTTCCTCGGCGTCGCAGCCGCGGGACAGGTCGTTGATCGGGGCGTTCAGGCCCTGCAGGATCGGGCCGTAGGCCGCAAAACCGCCGAGACGCTGCGCGATCTTATAGCCGATGTTGCCGGCCTCGATGCACGGGAAGATGAAGGTGTTGGCATGGCCCGCGACCGGGGAGCCGGGGAACTTCAGCTGGCCGACGACCGGGGAAACGGCCGCGTCAAACTGCATCTCGCCGTCGAGCTTCAGCTCAGGCGCGAGCTCCTTGGCGATGACGGTGGCGTCGTGGCTGAGCGCGACCGTGCCGCCCTTGCCGGAGCCCTTGGTGGAGAAGCTCAGCATGGCGACCTTCGGGTCGATGCCGAAGGTCTCGGCGGTCTTGGCGGTCTCGATGGCGACCTCAGCCAGCTTCTGCGCGGCAGAGAACGTGACCTCGCCGGTGGCCTTGTCGACGGTATCCTGATAGTCGATGTTGATGGCGCAGTCGCCCATGGCGAGCATCTCGTCGCCGCGGACCATGATGAAGCAGGAGCTCACGAGGTGGGCACCCTTCTTGGTCTTGATGAGCTGCAGCGCCGGGCGGACGGTGTCCGCGGTGGAGTAGGTCGCGCCGCCGAGCAGGGCATCGGCCACGCCCATCTTCACGAGCATGGTGCCGAAGTAGTTGCCCTTCTGGAGGTTGGCGCGGACTTCTTCCATGGTCATTTTGCCCTTGCGCAGGTCAAACATGCACTGGGCCATCTCGTCCATCTTGTCGTAGTTGGCGGGGTCGATGATCTCGAGACCCTCGATGTCGAAGTTGCCGGCCTTGGCCGCCGCCTTCACGTCATCGACATTGCCGACAAGGATCGGCGTCAGGAAGCCGCCCTGCTTCAGGCGGGCAGCGGACTCGAGGATGCGGGCGTCGGTGCCCTCGGTGTAAACGATCTTGCGCGGATTGGCTTTGAGAACTTCAACCAGATTTTCGAACATGGTGTTTTCCTCCAATATATTTCTATTTTCTGTTTGCTGTGAACATGGTTTCACAAGTAAATAGTGTAACACCCCGTTCGACGTTTTTCAAGTCTTGCGCGCGATTTTATAAAGAGGTTGTTGCCGTTTGGGCGCGGGCGTGGTAAAATACAGTCCGTTATCATGAATGTTACAGGAGGTGCGGCATGGAACGCAATTTTGCTGCCGTCATGTCGGAGCTGCGCCACGCGCGCGGGCTGTCCCAGCGCAAGGTCGCGGCCGATCTGAAGATCAGCCAGGCGCTGCTGTCCCACTACGAAAACGGCGCGCGCGAGCCGGGGCTGGCGTTCGTGTGCCGGGCATGCGATTACTACGGCGTGAGCGCGGACTTTCTGCTCGGCCGGGTGCCGAGCCCGACGTGCACGCCCGAACAGCTTGAGGCGCTGCGCGTGCTCGTGCAGGACGTGCGCACCGCCGCCGACCGCGCCGGGGCCGCACTGGAGGAGATTGCCCTATGATCCCACAAGAAGACATCCGTAATTTTTCGATCATCGCACACATCGACCACGGCAAGTCCACGCTGTCCGACCGGCTCATCGAGCTGTGCGGCGCAGTCGATCAGCGCGAGATGGAGCCGCAGCTGCTCGACAACATGGACCTCGAGCGCGAGCGCGGCATCACGATCAAGGCCCGCGCCGTCGGCCTGACGTATCACCGCGGCGGCAAGACCTACACGCTCAACCTCATCGACACGCCGGGCCACGTGGACTTCAACTATGAGGTCAGCCGCTCGCTCGCCGCGTGCGAGGGCGCCGTACTGATCGTGGACGCCTCGCAGGGCGTGGAGGCCCAGACGCTCGCCAACACCTACCTGGCGCTGGAGCACGATCTGGAGATCCTGCCGGTCATCAACAAGATCGACCTGCCCGCCGCCGACCCCCAGCGCACCAAGACCGAGATTGAGGACATCATCGGCATCCCGGCCATGGACGCGCCGGAGATCTCGGCCAAGCAGGGCATCAACATTCAGGCCGTGCTCGACGACATCGTGGACCACGTCCCCGCCCCGAAGGGCGACCCGGACGCCCCGCTGCAGGCGCTCGTGTTCGACAGTCAGTATGACAGCTACCGCGGCGTCATCGTGCTCATGCGCATCGTGGCCGGCACGCTCCGGCGCGGCATGGAAGTGACGATGATGTCCACCGGCGCGTCGTACAAGGTGCTGGAGGTCGGCCACCTGCGGCCCATCGGCCTCGACCCGTGCGACGAGCTCGGCTGCGGCGACGTGGGCTATTTCACGGCGAGCATCAAAAACGTGGAGGACACGCGCGTGGGCGACACCGTGACCGAGACGGCCCGCCCCGCCGCCGAACCGCTGCCCGGCTACCGCCCGGCGCGGTCGATGGTCTACTGCGGCATTTACACCGAGGACGGCTCGAAGTATCCCGACCTGCGCGACGCGCTCGAAAAGCTCAAGCTCAACGACGCCTCGCTCTCGTTCGAGCCGGAGTCGTCGGTCGCGCTCGGCTTCGGCTTCCGGTGCGGCTTTCTCGGCATGCTGCACATGGAGATCATTCAGGAGCGGCTCGAACGTGAGTTTGACCTTGACCTCATCACGACGCTGCCGAGCGTTATCTACCGCATCACGAAGACCGACGGCACGGTGCTCATGGTCGACAACCCGCACGACTACCCGAACCCCGCGTCCATCGAGGTCGCGGAGGAGCCGTTCGTGAACGTGTCGATCATCACGCCGCAGGAATTTGTCGGCAACATCATGCCGCTGTGCCAGGACCTGCGCGGCGAGTATAAAAACATGCAGTACCTCGACAGCCGGCTCGTGGAGCTGCACTATGAGATGCCGCTCAACGAGATCGTCTACAACTTCTTCGACACGCTCAAGGCGCGCACGAAGGGGTACGCCTCGCTCGATTACGAGTTTTCCAGCTACCACCCGAGCGAGCTCGTGAAGGTGGATATGCTGCTCAACGGCGACCAGGTCGACGCGCTGAGCTTCATCGCCCACAAGGACAAGGCCTACGGCCGGGCGCGCAAGCTGTGCGAAAAGCTCAAGGAGAACATCCCGCGGCAGCTGTTCGAGATCCCGGTGCAGGCCGCGATCGGCGGCAAGATCATCGCGCGCGAGACCGTCAAGGCCCTGCGCAAGGACGTGCTCGCCAAGTGCTACGGCGGCGACATCACACGCAAGAAAAAGCTGCTCGAAAAGCAAAAGGAAGGCAAGAAGAAAATGCGCCAGCTCGGCACGGTCCAGATCCCCACGGAGGCATTTCTCGCCGTGCTCAAGCTCGATGATTAAGGAGGACAAAAACCATGCTCGAATTTCGTTTTGACACCCAGCTGCTCATCGAAGGACACGGCCTCGACGAGGACGCCATTCATGACTATATCATGCAGAACATCGCGGGCGACTGCCTGCTGGCCGTCGGCGATGAGGACCTCATCAAGATCCACTTCCACACGAACACGCCCTGGAAGGTGCTCGAATACTGCGCGGGCCTGGGCGACATTCACGACGTCGTCATCGAAAACATGGAGCGTCAGGAAAACGGCCTGCACGGCTGATCTTCCGGACGCAAAACCCGGCAGAGCATTTGCTCTGCCGGGTTTTCCTTTTCGTATGCAGTTATTTGGCGTGGGCCTCCGCCACGAGCTTGCCCTGCACGAGGTAGCGCTGGTGATTGTCCCCACGGAAGCAGGTCGAGAGCGTCAGCACCCGGTCGCCCGGTTCGGGCCAGGCGTCGGTGCGGAAGTTGGACTGCAGGCTCTTTTGCGCCTGCTCGGCATCAAAATACGCCGTGAAATCGTCCGCATCCGCAAAGTCGTGACACAGCAGCAGGTGCTCGTTCGAATGCGGATAGGCCGCGAAGATCTCATAGACAAGCATCCGGTCCGGGAGATAGACATAGATGTAGCGGTGCGCCTCAAAGACCTCGGCATCCGAAAAGTCGTTGAGCTGGGCAAACATGCGTCCGTTGCGCAGGTTGTGCCCGTAGAGCACGGTCATGGGGTCGCTGAAATCCTTCTGGTTGTAGTCCTGACTGAAGATGCTGCCGCCGCTGTAGTACGCGCCGTTTTCGCTGTGCTTGGAGTAATACTCCTCGTCCCCTTCACGCTGGAGCACGGCGTAGCTAATGTCCGTATCCGGGATCGTGACCCAGGCATAGATATCCGGGTTCATGGCCTGCAGCTCGTCGAAATCGACCGGAATCTTCACGCGCTCGAGCTGGAAGCTGCCGGTGTCGTCCGGGGCGTTGGTGCGCATCCGGTCGCCGAAGGACTGGCCCTGATAGTACTGAATGATGTACCACACGCACCACGCGCACGCGCACAGCGCCGCGAGCGCCACAAGCACCAGCACGCTGCGCACAAGGATCTTTTTCGTTTTCATCGTTCACCTCATAAAACAAAAGCTCCATGAACGAATCATGGAGCTTTGTTATCATAGTTATGCCATCTTACTTGGCGCGAACCAGCTTTTTGCCGCAAAACAGCACCGCTCCGACCGCAGCAACGGCCGCCAAGATCACCCACAGGATGCTGAAGGACTCACCGGTCTGCGGAGAGGTCTTGCCGGAATCGGGATTGACATTCGGATTCGTGTTGCCCTTCTCCGGGCTGGTAACATTGCTGGCAGCAAACGCCGTCGCCGACAGTGCAAACACAAGCACGAGTATCAAAAGAATGGCCACAAAACGCTTCATTGTGTAACTCCTCCATTCATAAACTTACAGCTTCTAATAGTAGCATAATTTTACACCGAAACGGTGTAAAATGCAAGGGTTATTTTCAAAAAATAACCGTTTTCAGTCAACCATCCACCGGCTCGTAGAAAATATCCAGGACCATCTCCAACAGCGCATCGGGATCGACCTGATACTCTGCGTGCTTCTGCGCGCCCATAACCGATGTGCCGGGCACGTTGACGATATCGCCCGAGAAGTGCATCCCGCTCGCCTGCTGCGCCAGATAGACCATCATGGCGGTGTTGATGTTCGTCGTCGTGTTGCGGCGGATGTTGTTATAGATTGCCAGCACGCTCGCCGGGTCCTCCTTGACCTGCGCGAGCATCTTGTTCACCAGCGCGAGCACGATCACGGTTGACTTTTACGGAAAACCATCCTATTGTAACTACATATCCTTACGTTTTCGGAGGTTTTGCCATGGACGATTCCAAAACTGCCGCCCGCTGGGTCAGCGCGTGGAGCACCAGCCCCATCGACGCGAGCCTGTCCGAGGCCGGTGTGCTCGACCGGCTCGGCGTCGCCGTATCGGACGTGTCCGCGCGCACGGCCGTGCAGCTCACGGCCGGCGGCACGCACGTGCGGCTGACGCTCTCGAACATCTTCGGCGTGCTGCCGCTGCACGTGGCGGCCTGCACCGTCGCCCTCGGCGCGGACGATGCGCGCGGCATCGACCCGGCCACGCTGCGCACCGTGACCTTCGACGGGCAGACGCACGTGCGCATCGGCGCCGGGGCAAGCTGCACATCCGACCCGGCCGCGCTGCCCGTTGCTGCCGGACAGACGCTGACCGTGACGGTCTTTTACCGCGGCATCAACGCCATGCGCACGATCGGGCTCATCGGTGGGTGCAGCCACGCCGAGATCGGCAACTGCACGCGCCGGCCCATGCTGCACATGGCCGTGCCGATGCAGCACACGGCGGATTCCGGCGCGTATGAGGTCATCCCCGCGCTCACGGAGGTCGATGTGCTGGCCGCGGCCGGGACGCACGCGTGCGTCATCTTCGGCGACTCGACCGTGGCAAACGAGCTGCCGCGCCTGCTGGCTGCGCGCCTGCGCGCAGACGGCATCGAAAACGTGAGCGTGACGCAGGCCGCCATCAAGGGCGACCGGCTGGTGGCTGACGGCGTGGGCCGCGCGGCAAAGCTGCTCGGCGGCGCGGGCGTGAAGCGCTTCGGGCGCGACGTGCTCGGCCAGGCGGGCGCGGACATGGTGCTCGTCAAGCTGGGGGCCAATGATCTCATCCACCCGCACTGCCGGAGCAAGCAGGGACTGCTGACTCCGGTCACGTTTGCGCAGATGACGGCGGGCTACCGCGCGCTCGCCGACATGGCGCACGCGCAGGGCGTGCGCATCTGGTTTTGCGAGCTCACGCCGTGGAAGGGCTACACGCGCAACCTCTTCGGCCGCGGGGACGACATTCAGTGGTCGCCGGAGTATGACGCGCTGTGGCTGGAGCTCAACGCCTGGTTCCAGAGCGCGGACTGCCCCGCCGACGGGTACATCCCGCTCGACGCGCTGGCAGACCCCGACGACCCGGACGCGCTCATCCCAGCCTACACGACCGACGGCGTGCACCACACGCCGGCCGGGCAGCGGGCGCTCGCCGCGCTGATCCCGGAGGACATCTTTGGATGATCACACAGGAGGAAAGACCGATGGCGACTATCCGACCCGCAGCTGCGCACGACCTTGCGCGCATCGAGGAGATCTATGACACGATCCACACGGCCGAGGAGACCGGGAAAGTCAGCATCGGCTGGGTGCGCGGCGTGTACCCCACGCGCGCGACCGCGCAGGCCGGGCTGGATGCCAGGGACCTGTTCGTGCTCGCCGACGGCGGCACCGTCTATGCCGCCGGGCGCATCAACCGCGAGCAGGTGCCGGTGTATGCCGAGGTGCCGTGGGCGCATGACGTGCCGCCGGAGCAGGTGCTCGTGCTGCACACGCTCGTCGTCGACCCGGCGGTGGCCGGGCACGGCTGCGGGACGCAGTTCGTGCGCTTTTACGAGCAGCGCGCCCGCGCGCTCGGCTGCCCGGAGCTGCGCATCGACACGAACGCGAAAAACGCCAACGCCCGCCGGCTCTACGCCTATCTCGGCTACCGCGAGGCCGGGGTCGCGCCGTGCACGTTCAACGGCATCGACGGCGTGGCGCTCGTGTGTCTGGAAAAGTGGCTGGACGCAGAGCCGTAACGGCAGGCACATATCACAAAACCGCAGGCCCCGGAGCATACTCCGGGGCCTGCGGTTTTTGATTTCTGTGCTCACGCCATGGGGCGGTCGCCGTACATGCGCGCATAGTAAGTCTGATATTCGCCGGAGACGATCTCCTCCCACCAGGGGCGGTTGGCGAGATACCAGTCGATCGTTTGGCCGATGCCGTCGGCAAAGCGCGTCTCCGGCAGCCAGCCGAGCTCGGCGTGGATCTTCGCGGGGTCGATGGCGTAGCGCAGGTCGTGCCCCTGCCGGTCGGCGACGTAGGTGATGAGGCTCTCAGGCTTGCCGAGCTTGCGGCAGATCAGGCGCACGATGTCGATGTTGCGCATCTCGTTGTGGCCGCCGATGTTGTACACCTCGCCGATGCGGCCGTGGTTGACCACGAGGTCGATGGCCCGGCAGTGGTCGCCGACATACAGCCAGTCGCGCACGTTCAGCCCCCGGCCGTAGACCGGCAGCGGCCGGTCGGCGAGGGCATTGATGATCATGAGCGGGATGAGCTTTTCCGGAAACTGATACGGCCCGTAATTGTTCGAGCAGCGCGAGATCGTGACCGGAAGGCCGTACGTGCGGCAGTATGCCCCCGCCAGCAGATCGGCCGCGGCCTTGGAGCTGCTGTAGGGTGAGCTAGTGTGCAGCGGCGTCTGCTCGGTGAATAGCAGGTCCGGCCGGTCGAGCGGCAGGTCGCCGTAGACCTCGTCGGTCGAGACCTGATGAAAGCGCACATTGCCGTATTTGCGGCAGGCGTCCATGAGCACGGACGTGCCGATGATATTCGTCTGCAGAAACAGCGACGGGTCGGCGATCGAGCGGTCCACGTGGCTCTCGGCCGCGAAGTTCACGACTACATCGGGCCGCTCGTCCTCAAACAGACCGTAGACCGCCTCGCGGTCGCAGATATCCACCCTGGCAAAGCGGAAGTTTGGCTGTCCGAGCAGCGGCGCGAGCGTGGAGAGGTTGCCGGCATAGGTGAGCTTGTCGATGCACACGAGCCGGTCGTCCGGATAGTGCTCGCGCAGATAAAACAGATAGTTCGCGCCGATAAAACCGGCGCCGCCGGTGACAAATCTAGTCATGCAGGATCCTCTCAAACACAAGTTTGTCCTCTGCGACCGCGCGCAGATGCGTGCCATAGGGCGAATGGTCATACTGCGCGGCTGCGGCCAGCAGCTGCGCCTTTGTGAGCCAGCCCATGTGATAGGCCACCTCTTCCGGCGCGGAAATGATCACGTCCTGCCGGTTCTGCACCGTCTGAACAAAAACCGCCGCGTCCATGAGGCTCTCGACCGTGCCGGTGTCGAGCCAGGCAAAGCCGCGGCCGAGCAGCTGCACCTTCAGCCGGTCCTCGTCCAGATAGAGCCGGTTGAGGTCCGTGATCTCCAGCTCTCCGCGCGCAGACGGCCGCACCTGCCGCGCCTTTTCCACCACGCGATTGTCGTAAAAATACAGGCCCGTGACGCAGTAGTTGGAGCGCGGGTGCTTTGGCTTTTCCTCAACGGACAGTACACGCCTGTCCTGATCGAACTCCACGACGCCGAAGCGCTCCGGGTCCTTGACGTGGTAGCCGAAAATCGTGGCATAGCCCGCCTCGGCGGCTGCGACCGCCTCGCGCAGATTGCTGCGGAAGCGGTTGCCGTAGAAAATATTGTCGCCGAGGATCATGGCGCAGGTGTCGCCGCCGATGAAGTCCGCCCCGATCAGAAACGCCTGCGCGAGCCCGTCCGGGTGCGGCTGCACCGCGTAGGACAGCCGGATGCCGAACTGGCTCCCGTCGCCGAGCAGGCGCTCGAAGCGCGGCGTGTCGTCCGGCGTGGAGATGATGAGGATGTCGCGGATGCCCGCGAGCATGAGCGTCGAGAGCGGGTAGTAGATCATGGGCTTGTCGTACACGGGCAGCAGCTGCTTGGACGTGACCCGCGTGAGCGGGTACAGCCGCGTGCCGGAGCCCCCGGCGAGGATGATGCCTTTCATCGTAGGTGCCTCCCTTTCTCAGTCCCTGCGGTAGAGGTCGCGGGTGTAGACCTTCTCCCAAACATCGTCGAGCGCGGCTTCGGCGCGGTTGGCCACGATGACGGCCGACATGCGCTTGAACTCCGCGAGCGACGCGATCACCGGCAGGCCGGCAAAGGTGGCCTCCGTGAGCGTCGGCTCATAGATGACCACACTGGCGCCCGCGCGGCGCAGCCGCTCGATGACGCCGCGAATGCTCGACTCGCGGAAATTGTCGGAGTCGGCCTTCATTGTCAGCCGGTACACGCCGACGACGCCGCCCGCCGCCTTCTTCAAAATCTGGCGGGCGATGTGATCCTTGCGCTCGTCATTGGCCGTGACGGCGGCGCTGATAATGCGGTTGGGAATGTCGCCGAAGTTCGCCACGAGCTGGCGCGTGTCCTTCGGCAGGCAGTAGCCCCCGTAGCCGAACGAGGGGTTGTTATAGTGCGCGCCGATGCGCGGATCGAGGCACACGCCGTCGATCACCTGGCGCGTATCGAGCCCCCGGAGCTCGCAGTAGGTATCGAGCTCGTTAAAATAGCTCACGCGCACGGCGAGGTACGTGTTGGCAAAGAGCTTGATGGCCTCGGCCTCCGCCGCGTTCGGGTAGAGCGTGGGGATGTCCGGCTCCGCCGCGCCCTGCTGCAGCAGGGACGCGAACAGGCGCGCGTCCGCCTCCGTCGCCGTGCCGCCGTGCGGGCGGCCGACCACGATGCGGCTCGGGTGCAGGTTATCATACAGCGCCCTGCCCTCGCGCAGAAACTCCGGCGAGAACAGCAGCCGCGCGCAGCCGAACGCACCCACGACGCGCTCCGTATAGCCGACCGGCACCGTGGACTTGATGACCACGAGCGCGCCGGGGTTGACCCGGCCGACGAGCGTCAGCACAGCCTCGACGGTCGCGGTGTTGAAGAGGTTGCGCTCGGGGTCATAATCCGTCGGCGTGGCGATGATGACCACGTCGGCCGTGCGGTAGGCCCGCTCGGCGTCCACGGTCGCCGTGAGCGTCAGCGGTTTTGTGCGCAGGAAGTCCGTGATCTCGGCGTCGGCGATCGGCGAGACGCCGCGGTTGATCTGTTCGGCTTTGGCGGGGGTCGTGGTCACGGCGGTGACGGCGTTGTGCTGCGCGAGCAGCACCGCCTGCGCCAGACCGACATAGCCCACACCGGCTACGGTGATGTTCATAGGCATTCTCCGGTTTCTCAAATCATGCATGGGTCACAACGCGGCCGGGACAGCTGCCCCGGCCGCAGAAAAAGCAGATGATGGCGTCAGCGGTTTTCCTCAAACTCCACCGGCAGGCCGGTGAGGTAGCGCCGCACCATGTCGAAGGCGTGGTTGGCCGCCGCGTGCTTGATGCGCACGCGCCCCCACTTGTCCTTGTGCAGCGTGCGGTGGAATGTGCCGTCCGGCGTGGCGAGGGCCACGAAGAGCGTGCCGACGGTGTGCACCCCATCGCCGCCCGGGCCGGCAAGGCCCGTGATGCTCAGGGCGAGATCGGTGCCGAAGGCGGCGCGCACATGCTCGGCCATCGCGGCCGCGACCTCGGGGCTGACGACGCCGCAGCGCGCGATGAGCGCGGGGTCAACATCCAGCAGACGGATCTTGGTCTCGTCGTTATAGGCGATGATGCCGCCGGAGAACACGGCCGACGCACCCGGCACGTTCGTGAGCAGATCGCCGAGCAGGCCGCCGGTGCAGCTGTCGGCCACGGCGATGGTCTTGTGCTGCGCGAGCAGGAGCTCGGCCGCGCACGTCTCGATATTCGGCGTGTCAACGCCGTAGGCAAAGGCGCCGAGCTCGCGCTGCACGCGCGC
>ERZ773188.2421-NODE-2421-length-18047-cov-4.850711_pt1 | contig 18047 bp, 15 predicted proteins | sample MGYA00581011_ERZ773188 | MGnify/ENA primary metagenome ERZ773188 (study PRJEB29015, sample SAMEA2737798) | human gut metagenome | biome: human gut; feature: human-associated habitat; material: faeces | place: China | collected 2012 ...
AATAGCTGATTATTAAGTAGTTGTAAATGTTAAAAACTATCAACCACTTATGATTTCAAATCCGGCGGGACGCCTAGCGATGCTCTGTGTAAATCTGTGGGACATTTTCTTAGTGGGCGAAATACTTTTGGTATTCGTTTTCGAAATTCGGAGTAAAAACACCCTTGCCGATGTTTTCCTTGATTTCTTCCTTACTCCAGAATCTGCCGCCAGACAACTCTTCCTGGCTCGGCTTCACTTCACCATCATATACACAACGGTGAACATACACCAGCTCCTTTTCTCTCTGACTCTCAAAGACATAATGTCCTAAAGACTCCGGTTCGAAATCGGTGATACCCAACTCTTCCCTTACTTCTCGATGAAGCGCCTGGTTTACACTCTCGCCTAAATCCATATGTCCACCACAGGCTGTATCCCACTTATCAGGCTGGATATCCTTCCACGCCGGACGGTGCTGGAGATACAGTTCCCCCTTACTATTGAATACATGCAGATGAACCACAGGATGCAATATCTTGCATCCATCATGGGCATGACCTCGGGTAATGGCACCCAGGATATTGCCCATTTCATCTACTATCGGAAATTCCTCGTTCTTATTATCTGTCATTATCTATTATTATAACGTTATTTATTATTTATAACGTTCCATACTCCTCAGAATAGCGGAGCATCTGGTCGGTATAGCTCTCCTCGTAATCGAGATTTACGTCGATAGGATTACCCTCCTCATCATAGACCAGCGTCATCTTAGGATTGATGAAACCCTTGTATGGAGCCAGATTCAACTTCTTGTATCTCGCCAGAATCTCGCGATGCAAGTCTGGATCAATATTCACGGCATACTTCTCTACCAACTGGCGTGCTGCCTCGAAATCTCCCTCGCTCTTGATTCGCTGAATCTCTGCAAGGAGTTCTCCGAAGAGATGACGGAGCTTCTCGTAATCATTCACCTTCACATAGGTGCGGGTGGTTACGATATTTCCCTCAGCATCCTTCAGGGCATCCTCGGCAGAAGCATAGCTTACTTCTTCCGTAACCAGTTCCACGGCTCCCTCGGCATGCTCCAAGGTCCACCAGGCAATGAGGGCACGGTTTCTCATGTGCGCCTCCTCTATCTTATCACCCTCCTTGATTCGGATGGTCTGGGTGAGCAAACCATTCATCAGATAACTGTAATACTGCGCCTTGTAAGCTTCATCATTCGGAGTCAGCCCCAACTCAACCAACTTATGGTCAGCCACATAGTACAGACCGAAGAGATCGGCTCTCGCCTCCTCTATCGTGTTGCCATACGCCTTCAAGGCATCAGGATCGGTGCCAGGAAGAAGCTGACCGCTGCCGTGTCCCAGACACTCGTGAAGGTCGGTATGCAGGTCGTCGGTGATATCAGCATACTGATTCATCAGCGCCACAGTCTCCTCATCGATGACAAACTCATCTCTGAATCCATTGCCCTGAGCCGCCTTGTTGTAGGCATCAGTCAGGTTGCCGATGGTAACGCTCTTCGAACCGTGCTCCTGACGGATCCAGTTGGCATTAGGCAGATTGATGCCGATAGCCGAAGCAGGATATTCCTCTCCGCCGAGCATCGCCGCACAGATGACATTGGCGGTAACACCCTTCACCTCCGGTTTGCGGAAACGTGGATCCACAGGCGAATGATCCTCAAACCACTGAGCATTCTTACTGATGGTCTGGGTTCGCTGGGTAGCCTCCAGGTCCTTGTATTCCACGATACCCTCCCAGGTACCTTTCAATCCCAATGGGTCGCCATATACTTCGATGAATCCGTTGATGAAATCCACCATGCCTTCGTGCTGCTCTACCCAGGCGATGCTGTATCGGTCGAAATCCTCAAGATTACCGGTGCGATAGAACTTCACGAGTAGGTCAATGACATGTTTCTGTCCCTCATTCTCAGCGAATTTCTGCGCCTTGAGCAACCAGGACACGATTTCCTTGATAGGCTCACTATAGAGTCCATCCTCCTTCCACACCAGCTCAATCATCTCGTTGTTGCGCTTGGTGAGCTTGGAATTGAGTCCGTAAGATGGTGGTGTCGGGTTAGAGGCATCCTTCAATCGGGCATAGAATCTCTCCACTTCCGCCTGAGTCACATTCTCATAGAAGTTGCAGGCAGAAGTCTTTACCAGGTCTTCGCCATCGGTCTGGTTCACTCTCTTCGGCATCACCTCCGGATCGAAGATGACAGGTACGAGCTGAGCGAGGAGATCTTCCTTGCTCTCTCCTCTCTTGAGGGGCAACTCATCCTCAGAGATTTCCTCCATCAACTGATAGAAGAATTCCTCAGAGAATCCCGGCTTGAATTTCTCGCAGCCATAATGATGATGGATGCCGCTGGCAAACCATACGCGCTTCAGATATACTTCGAAAGCCTTGAATTCTTCGGAATCGCAAACGGAAGAAGTTTCAATTTGAGTAGTAGAATCGCTTGCTGTCTCTGTGTTTTCGATAGCCTCTCCGCTAATTCCCTTGTAATGGTGATAGATTGCCTCCAGGGTTTTGCGAATGCGCAGGTTGTACTTTCCCTGCTGGTCGAACGTGATGTCACGTCCCATCAGGGTAGCCTTTGCCAGGCAGTAAATATACAATTTCTGATTGAGCGACAAAGCATCGAATCCCTTCAGCTCGTAACGCAGCATCTGGATGTCGGCAAAGCGCTCGTGGGTGTTTACATTACAATTTGCCATGTTCTAAACCTTTATTTCTAGCGCAAAAGTACGACAATTATTTGGATTTTCAAACTTTTCAGCCAACTTTTCTTATTTTATTGAAAGAAATGTAATAAATCTCCCGTTTTTTACGTAACTTTGCAGGAATATCCAATGTAAAAGAAGAAAAATAGTTAAGAAATATGCAAATCAACGAGATATTGAAATCTTACTTCGGATACGATTCCTTCCGACCCAACCAGGAAGCCATCATCCGGGAAGTGATGCAAGGTAACGACTGTCTGGTACTGATGCCGACGGGCGGAGGAAAGAGTCTGTGCTATCAGGTTCCGGCGCTGGCCATGGAGGGAACGGCAGTGGTCATTTCGCCACTCATCAGTCTGATGCACGACCAGGTGGAAGCCCTCAAGGCAAACGGCATTCCAGCCGAAGCTCTCAACAGCGGCAACGATGTAACCGATGACCTCATCATCCGCAGAAGATGCGAAGCGGGCGAACTGAAACTGCTCTATGTTTCGCCCGAAAAACTCCTCAGCGAGATACCTTATCTGTTCAGCAACATCAAGATTTCGCTCTTCGCCGTAGATGAAGCCCACTGTATCAGTCAGTGGGGCCACGATTTCCGTCCGGAGTATTCCCAGCTCGGACTCCTGCACGAGAAATTCAATGGCGTGCCGGTGATGGCGCTCACGGCTACAGCCGATAAGATTACCCGAGAGGACATCATCAACCAGCTGCATCTGAACGGCCAGACCTTCGTAAGCAGTTTCGACCGTCCGAATCTCAGTCTTACCGTGCGCCAGGAAAGTACGAAGAAGGAGAAACTGAAATTCATTTACCATTTCATCGCCCGTCGCCCCGAAGAAGCAGGCATCATCTACTGCCTCTCGCGCAAGAACACGGAGATGGTGGCAGAGGCGCTACAGTCGCATGGCATCAATGCCGAAGCCTATCATGCCGGACTCTCCGCCCAGCAGCGAGCCTCTGTACAGGAACGTTTCAAGATGGACCAGATAGAAGTGGTGTGCGCTACCATCGCCTTCGGAATGGGTATCGACAAGGGCAACGTGCGCTGGGTGATTCACTACAACATGCCGAAGAGCATCGAGAGTTTCTATCAGGAGATAGGACGAGCCGGAAGAGACGGCGCTCCTGCCGATACGGTGTTGTTCTATTCGATGGCAGACATCATCACCCTCCGTTCTTTCTGCGAAGAAAGCGGACAGAAATCGGTGAATCTGGAAAAACTGCGAAGAATGGAAGAATACGCCGAATCGAGAGTCTGCCGAAGAAGAATCCTCCTGAATTATTTCGGAGAGACTTCCAGCAAGGATTGTGGTCATTGTGATGTCTGCAACAATCCGCCCCGCACTTTCGATGGTACCGTGCTTACCCAGAAGGCGCTGAGTGCCGTGGTAAGAGCGGGCGAAAAGATTGCCGTGGGCACCTGCATCGAGATATTGAGAGGCATGCAGACGCCTGCCATTACTAGAAATCACTATAATGAGTTGAAGACCTTCGGTGTGGGCAAGGATGTAAGCGTTCGCGATTGGCAGACCTATCTGCTGCAGATGCTCCAGATGGGGTTCTTCGAAGTAGCGTACAACATGCATAATCAGATAAAAGTCACGCCATTAGGCTGGAAGGTCCTCAAGGGAGAACACCAGGTTTCATTGGCGATTATGGAGAATGAAGAGCGGGCTCCTCGTCAGCAAAGGGTCAACAGACCTGCAAGAGGAAGCAGCATCCCTGTAGTTCATGCCGAGCGTGTGATTTTTGAGGATGAGATGGCGGGTGTAGAAGATAAGAAGCTTTTCGAATATCTGCGTAAGATCAGAAAGAATCTTGCCGATGAGCAGGGCTATCCTCCATACATCGTATTATCAGATAAGAGTCTGCACGAATTAACGAGGATGAAGCCAACCACCCTCCAGGCATTCGGTCTCATCAGCGGTATCGGCGAATTCAAGATCAAGAAATATGGCGATACATTTATCAAAGCCATCAAAAAATATACTGGCAAATAAAAAAAAGGAGAGGTAACCTGGGCCAACAAGTTACCTCTCGAATTTGAAACAACGGCTTGGAAAGCTAATTATTCTAGCTTCCTCCCATAATATCTAACGTAGAAGCTTAGTTATTCACGCTTCCACCCACGATATCCAACAATTCATTCGTAATGGCCTGTTGACGACTCTTGTTGTACTGAAGATTCAGTTCACGCAAGAGTTCATCGGCATTATCCGTAGCAGTCTGCATGGCAACCATACGGGCTGCATGCTCACTCGCCTGACTATCCAACAAAGCAGTGTAAACCATCAGATGAAGCTGCTTAGGAATCAATACACCCAAAACAGTCTCCAGATCCGGCTCCACGATGAAGTCATCGTTCAGAGGATGCGCCTCTGCACGCTGTCTTTCATCCTCACTAGCCTGCTTCTTGCGCAGATACTCCTGAGCCTTCGCCGTAGCCACATTCGATGTGAGGTCACGGTCGTTGTCCTCTCCTATCGCCTCTGTGCTGAGGTCGATAGGCAGGAAAGTCTTCTGGGTCAGGATCTGCGAACCGGCACTCTTGAAGTGGTGATAGATCATCTCCACCTTGTCCAGTTCACCAGCCGCATACTGCTTAGCAAGCTTGCGGGCGATGTCGGCACAAGCGCCTGAATTAGGATGATCAGCAAGATCCAAGAAGTTACCGCCAATCTTCAAACCCAGCTTCTGTGCCTTCTCAGCCACCTTTCTGCCGATAGGATATACCGTGATGTCGTCAATGCCATGAGCCTTATACTCGTCCACCGCCTGAATCATCATCTTGATGACGTTGGAATTGAAACCACCGCACAAGCTACTGTTAGAGCTATATACGATGAGAGCCACACGCTTGATTTCCTTGTGCTCCACCTGCAACTCATGGTCCACATTCGGAGTACTCACCAGGAAGCTCTTCAGGATATGCTCCAGCATATTCTCATAAGGCAGCATATTCTGGATAGCTACCTGAGCATGATGCAACTTGCTGGATGCCACCATCTTCATCGCACTCGTAATCTTACGGGTACTGTTGACGCTGGCGATGCGAGTCTTAATCTCTTTTAACGACGGCATAGGCTATTACGCTTTATATTGTCCTGCTACATTAGCCATGGTATCCTTGATCACCGCGATACAATCGTCGGTGAGCTTACCATCAGCCAAAGTCTCGATTACGTCGGCGTGCTGGCTGCGCATAGCGTCGAGGAACTGATCCTGGCAATCGCGAACCTTGTCCATTGGCACGTCGTGCATCAATCCGTGCACACCACAATAGAGGATAGCCACCTGCTCGCCCACTGGCATAGGGCGATACTGAGGCTGAACCAGCAACTGGTCGTTCTTTCTACCACGGTCCAGTGTCATCGCTGTTACGGCATCCATATCGCTAGAGAACTTAGAGAATGCCTCCAGCTCACGATACTGAGCCATATCAATCTTCAGGGTACCAGCCACCTTCTTCATACTCTTGATCTGGGCAGAACCACCTACACGAGATACAGAGATACCTACGTTGATAGCTGGGCGGAAGCCCTGGTTGAAGAGGTCGGTCTCCAGGAAGATCTGACCGTCGGTGATGGAAATCACGTTGGTTGGGATGTAGGCAGAAACGTCACCAGCCTGGGTCTCGATGATTGGGAGGGCTGTCAAAGAGCCACCACCCTTCACCTTGCCCTTCAGACACTCAGGAAGGTCGTTCATCTGCTCGGCTACCTCCTGCTGGTCGTTGATACGAGCGGCACGCTCCAACAGACGAGAGTGGAGATAGAACACATCACCAGGATAAGCCTCACGTCCTGATGGACGGCGGAGAATCAATGATACCTCACGGTAAGCCACAGCCTGCTTACTCAAGTCATCATATACAACGAGGGCTGAGTAACCACGGTCGCGGAAGTACTCACCGATGGCCGCACCAGCGAATGGTGCGTAATACTGCATGGCTGCAGGATCGGCAGCGGTAGCACTTACGATGATGGTATATGGCAGGGCGCCGTGCTCCTTCAGGTTCTGTACCAATGCTGCAACGGTAGATGCTTTCTGGCCGATGGCTACATAGATACAATATACAGGCTTGCCTGCCTCATAGAAACTCTTCTGGTTGATGATGGTATCCACTGCGATGGCAGTCTTACCGGTCTGACGGTCGCCGATGATCAACTCACGCTGTCCACGACCGATAGGAATCATGGAATCCACAGCCTTCAAACCTGTCTGCAGAGGCTCCTTCACTGGCTGACGATAGATCACACCAGGAGCCTTACGATCCAGCGGCATCTCGAAAGCGCCGGTGAGATCGATATCCCCCAGACCGTCGATAGCCTGACCCAGAGGGTTAACGACACGACCTAAGAAGTTGTCGTTCACGCGGATAGAAGCGATACGGTGAGTACGCTTCACGCTCTGTCCCTCCTTGATGCCAGCAGTAGGACCTAAGAGGACACAACCTACATTGTCTTCCTCCAAGTTCATGACGATAGCCATTGTGCCGTTCTCGAACTCAAGAAGCTCATTAGCCTCTGCATTGCGAAGACCGTAGATACGAGCCACGCCATCGCTGACGGTAAGCACGGTACCTACCTCGTCAAACTGCTGAGAGCCATTCACCTCCTGGAGCTGCTGCTGAAGCACTTCAGACACCTCACTTGGTTTAATTTTATCTGACATTGTTTATTTACTTTGAAATTTGAACTTTGAAATTTGAACTTGATGATTACCTTTATTATAAAGAAGTAACCCTTTCCGTTCTCTTTCCGTTTTACTTTTTGAGCTGTGTCAGAATGTTGTTGAGCTTTGTCTTCACGCTCGCATCCATTCTGTAAGTATCATACTCAAGGATGAAACCGCCAATCAAATCAGGGTTCACCTCAGTCTTGAACTCCACAGTACCTTGCGTTCTCTGCTCCACCATCTTGCGCATCTTGTCCTCCGTAGAGGCGTCAACGGCAGTGGCGGTGATCAGCTTACCGCGGATGATGTTCTTCTGTTTCCTGTAAAGAGTGATATACGAAGCAGCCATGAATTGCAGGGTGCTCTCCCTATCCTCCTTCAGGACGAGTGCGATGAACTTCTTGCTCAGATCCGATGGGTTCTTGCCCAGGGCTGTGGTGAGAAGCGCCTGCTTCTTGTCCTTGGAAAGCATAGGGTTGTCTATCGTAAATCTCAGTTCAGGCACGTCGATGTAGCTCGTATAGAGCGTCTGCATCTCCTGGTACACCTGATCTTCGAGCTTCATGCCGAGTGCAGCCTTGATGAGGGCACGGGCATAACGCACCGATATTACACCGATATCCATAAGCTTTACTGTTTGTTGTCAGAAGAAACCTCGTCCAGCAGTCGATTTATCATATCCATCTGTGCCTTGTCGTCAGAGAGCTTTGCCTTGAGCACTTTTTCTGCAATCTGAACAGAGAGCTCGGCAACCTGTCCACGGATTTCGCGGATGGCATTCTGCTTTTCTGTCTCAATCTGCGCCTTGGCATCAGAGAGCAGACGAGCGCCCTCTTCGCGAGCCTTGTCCTGTGCTTTCTCTACGATGGCATCGCGGGTATCGGCAGCCTCCTTGAGGATGGCAGCCTGCTTCTCGCGAGCTTCCTGCAAGATGGATTCACCTTCTTTTTGGATATTGGCAAGCTTCTCGTTGGCTTCGTGAGCTTTACGCAAGCTCTCGTCGATGTAGGCCTTACGGTCGGTCACCATCTTGATGATGGCTGGAAATCCAGCCTTCCAGAGGATGATGAAGACGATGATGAAGACCAGTGTCATCCAAAAAAGCAAACCGCTATCAGGAATCAATAAATCCATATATACTGGTTAAAGTTTTACTTAAACGTTTTATTTTAACTAACTCTGGAAAAGATCACCCACCCGCCCTCACAAAGAGAGAACAAATCCCGAGAGCATCAGATATCGGGCCATTCTACAGATTCGTGAGAATGAATCGCGGCGGGAAGGGTGATATTCCTTTTTATTACATAACGATAGCCAAGATGGCGATGATGACTGCGAAGAATGCAACACCCTCAACCAACGCAGCTGCGATGATCATAGAAGAACGGAGATCGCCCATCTTCTCTGGCTGACGAGCCATAGCGTCCATAGCCTGGCCACCAATGCGACCGATACCAATACCTGCGCCAATAGCGGCCAAACCTGCACCTACTGCGGCACCCAACTTTGCAATCTCTGCTGCTAACAAAAGTGATAACATAATCTTAATAATTTAAGTTGTTAATATTTTCTTTATTTATAATTCTATTTTACGATTTCTGGCTCAGCCTCATGAGACTTTACATGAGCCAGCGAGATGAATACTGCACTCAGCATGGTGAATACCAATGCCTGAATGTAGCTTACCAATACTTCGAGGAGCATCATAAAGGCGCTCATCGCAACACTTACTATTGTCATACCCGTACCTGCCACATAGTTGGCGATAGCATTCTCACTGATGTTGAACATGATGAAAATGATAGCCGCAAACGAAAGTGCGATGGCGTGACCCGCCATCATGTTGGCGAAGAGTCGGATAATCAGAGCCAGCGGTTTCGTAAAGATTCCGAAGAGCTCGATGAATGGCATCAGTGGCACTGGCACCTTCAACCACGTTGGTACCTCCGGCCAGAAGATATCCTTCCAGTATTCCTTGGTACCGGTGAAGTTGGTGATCAGGAATGTCGTTACACCGAAGAATACGGTGCAGGCGATATTACCCGTCAGGTTACCACCACCTGGAGGGAATGGTACGATACCCATGATGTTCGCCACGAAGATAAAGAAGAAGCAAGTAAGCAACCATGGTGCGTACTTTGGGGCTTCCTTACCCAGGGTGGCCTCAATTACATCGGTATATACCGACATAATAAACATGTGCATCAGTCCCACAAATCCCTTTGGTGCAGGGTCATCCACCTTGTGCTTCCTGCACCAGCGGGCTGGTATCAGGACACACAGCAACAGGATGATAGCATCGATGAAGAGCACGCAAACGGTCTTCGTGATGGAGATGTCGAGAGGACGAACCTCCTGGCCTCCCACCTTCTCTACTATCTTGTTGGGATTCGCCTGCGCATCAGCGTTCTTGATCACCAGGTTGAAAGGTCCGGGACGGTCTCCATTGGCATCCTTCTCTTCCGAGAATTCGCTGCTGCAGAACACGTGCCAGCCTGTGGTGGTATTCACGATGACAGGCAGATGAATCACTACGGGATGGTCTCCCACCTTTGTGATATGCCATTCATAAGAATCCTTGATATGACCCCACAATATCTCTTTCACGTCGATGTTTTCCTTGGCCGATACCTGCAAAGGTGCCAGCGTGAAGAGCAGCATCGCCATCAAGAGGAATTGCTTGAGATGTTTCATATTCTTTAATTCTTACTTTGTTTATTAATTATTTGTCTCGAGCCGCATTAAGAGAGGCGGCTCTTTTTCTCTACCCGAGCGAAGTAGATGCAGTCGAACACGAGAAGCATGACATAGAACAGGGCGAAGATGACGGTGAATCCCAGGATGTTCTGCCTGTCGCATACCAGCACGTAGATGAGGAACACCAGCGTACCAGCCATCAGCTTCAAGACCAGTGCCGCCAGGTAGAACTTGGCGAGATTGGTGGGAGATGATTTAGCCACAGCCTTCCAGGCTTCGCCATAAGCAGTACTTGCAACGAGCGAGAATATCGCACTAACTATCAGCGGGTTAACCACCCGTGGCAGAATATCATCGCATAAGGCAGAAACCCTACAGGCGAAGAGGATGGCAAGAGCCATGAGAGCTGTGAGCCACAGGGAAATCTGCTTGTACTTGATACCTGCCTGCCTGATAGCCTGCAAGCGTATCTTTTCATCTTTTTCCATTGTTCTGTCTTGTCAATATTGAGAATTATGAATTCTTAATTTTATACTTCTACGCAGAGGCTTACTTCGTTTTTCTTACATTCCACGAATCCGCCCTTGATGTTCATTGCCTGCTTGCCTTCCTTGGTGGTATATTCTACCTTGCCCACTTCGAGCGAAGAGATGATTGGCGCGTGATCCTTGAGAATCTCGAACGAGCCGAGGGTTCCCGGAACCAGTACGCTCTCTACCTCACCCTGGAAGACTACTTTCTCAGGAGATACTATCTTTAGCTGTAACATAAGCCGTGGATTTAAAGATTACGCCTGTGCTGCTGCGAGCAACTGCTTAGCCTTCTCCTTCGCATCCTCGATAGTACCTACGTTGAGGAATGCCTGCTCTGGCAGGTCATCCACCTCGCCGTCGAGGATGGCGTTGAAGCCCTTGATAGTCTCTTCGATAGGTACCATCACACCCTTCAGACCGGTGAACTGCTCTGCTACGGTGAATGGCTGACTCAGGAAACGCTGTACACGGCGTGCACGGTTCACGGTCAACTTATCCTCATCAGAAAGCTCATCCATACCGAGGATGGCGATGATATCCTGCAACTCGTTGTAACGCTGCAGCAACTGCTTTACTCGCTGTGCACAGTCGTAGTGAGCCTTGCCCACGATCAGTGGGTCGAGGATACGAGAGGTAGAACCCAGTGGATCTACGGCAGGATAGATACCCAGAGATGCAATCTTACGAGAAAGCTCTGTGGTGGCATCCAGGTGAGTAAAGGTGGTGGCTGGAGCAGGGTCGGTCAAGTCGTCGGCAGGCACATAAACGGCCTGTACTGAGGTGATGGAACCATTCTTGGTAGAAGTGATTCGCTCCTGCATGGCACCCATCTCAGAAGCCAGTGTTGGCTGATAACCTACGGCTGATGGCATACGGCCCAAGAGCGCAGACACCTCAGAACCAGCCTGGGTGAAACGGAAGATGTTATCGATGAAGAACATAATGTCGGCAGCCTCACCGTTCTTGCCTCCGTGGTCACGGAACTCCTCGGCAACAGTCAAACCTGAAAGCGCTACTGAAGCACGTGCCCCAGGTGGCTCGTTCATCTGACCATACACCAGGGTAGCCTGACTCTTGGCAAGCTCCTCAGGGTCAACGAGTGAGAGGTCCCACTTACCTTCTTCCATAGCTTTACGGAACTTCTCGCCATACTTGATAACGCCAGACTCGAGCATATCTCGAATCAAGTCGTTACCCTCACGAGTACGCTCACCTACACCAGCGAATACAGAGTAGCCGTTGTGTCCCTTGGCAATGTTGTTGATCAACTCCATGATGAGCACCGTCTTACCTACACCGGCACCGCCGAAGAGACCAATCTTACCACCCTTCATGTAAGGCTCGAGCAGGTCGATCACCTTGATACCGGTGGCAAGCATCTCCTTGTGCGTAGAGAGCTCGTCGAACTTCGGAGCCTCGCGATGGATAGGATAAGCACCCTTCATGTCCAATTCGTTCATACCATCAATAGGCTGTCCGATTACATTCATCATACGGCCCTTGATCTGCTCTCCGGCAGGCATCATGATTGGGTTGCCTGTTACGGCAACTTCCAAGCCACGCTGCAAGCCGTCGGTGTTGTCCATGGCGACACAGCGAACTGTATCCTCACCGATGTGCTGCTGCACCTCGATGACCAGGTCGCGTCCGTCTGGGCGTTTCACCTTCAGAGCTTCGTGAATTTTAGGAAGCACCTTCTCAGGGTTCTCGCCCTTGGTATCGAAATATACGTCGATAACCGGACCGATAATCTGCGAGATGCGTCCACTTACTTGTGACATAAGCTTATTAGTTTAAAAATTTATTTTTTAATATTTATATTTCGTTCTTTTAGTATTCGAGGTTCGTGATATCGGGAATTGAAGCCCGAATCACGAATTTCGTTATACGCCTGCAAAAGTAACAACAATTTACGGAAGCCGCAAATTTTTCGGAAGTTTTATTTGTATTTTGCTCCGTTTTAAAACTTTTTTAGTTCCGTTTAAACCATTTTTACTTTTCATTCATTTCCTATAAGTAATGCCGATAGCAGCATTGAATATCGAAATGCGATGCAAGGAGAAGCTGATTAGATGCTCAACTCATCCAATACCTTGATCAGCTTGCGGTCGAATGGCTTGTCTGAACGGATGGCCTCAGAAAGCGGTACGTAAACCACCTCGTTGTTGCGGACACCGATCATCACGTTGCGCTGACCCTGCATGATAGCCTCGATGGCACCGCAACCGGTACGGCTGGCAAGGATACGGTCGCGGGCTGATGGGCGACCGCCACGCTGCAGGTGACCGAGGATAGATACACGTACATCGAACTCAGGGAACTCCTTGCGTACACGGTCGGCATAGTAGAGCGCGCCGCACTTAGGACTCTCAGACACGATGACGATACAGCTCTTCTTAGACTTGCGGATACCGCGCTCCATAAACTGAGCCAACTGGTCAACATCGGTAGAATCCTCTGGGATGATGGCAGCCTCTGCACCGCTGGCGATGGCTGAGTTCTGTGCCAGGAATCCGGCATCACGGCCCATCACCTCAATGAAGAAGATACGCTCGTGGCTCTGCGCAGTATCACGGATACGGTCCACGCACTCTACGATGGTATTCATCGTAGTATCGTAACCGATGGTGTTGTCAGTGCCATAGAGGTCGTTGTCGATAGTACCAGGCAGACCGATGCAGCAGACATCAAACTCACTTGCGAAGTTCATCGCACCGGTGAGCGAACCGTTACCGCCGATTACAACCAGCGCATCGATTTCCTCTTTCTGAATATTCTCGAAAGCCTTCTGTCGGCCCTCTACTGTCATGAATTCCTTAGAACGTGCAGTCTTCAGCATCGTACCGCCGGTACCGATGATACCGCTCACGTTCTCTGTGGTGAAAGTCTTGATCTCGTCGTTGATCAGTCCATCGTAACCACGATAGATACCCTTCACGGTGAATCCGTTGTAGATAGCCGAACGGGTCACCGCACGGATCGCTGCGTTCATACCAGGAGCATCGCCTCCAGAAGTCAAAATACCTATAGTCTTAATCTTTGCCATAACTATATATACCTTATTATATTATATATTAGTGATACATTAATAAAAAAAATATGCTTTCTTGTTGGTTCCGGGATGCGTGTTACATCCCCTTTTTCTTCTTTAGAACTTTCTGAATCTCTTTCGTTGTCTGATTCGTCCTGAATTTCTTTCGTCTGATTCTTCTTTTTGAATCTTCCTGAATCTCTTCCATCTGATTCTTCTTTTTTTGAATCTCCTGAATCTCTTCCGTTTTCAGATTCTTTCTTTTCTTCTTCAGATATGGTTGTTTAAATCATTAAGTAAACGGCTCTTCCCATCAGGGTGTGCGAGAGCCAGAGGATAACGAGGCCAGCCACGCCACCCACGAGGGCTTTCCATCCGATATTGCGGAAGAACCAGCCCATGCGCATGTGCTCCATCTTCATCAGGGCGAGACCGCTGATGGTACCGATACCCAGCACATTGCCTCCTGCCATTACGCAGTAAGCGATTACCTGCCAGTAGAGACCGTTGGTATTATACACCGAATCCATGGCATAGGTAGGGTCGCCCAATCCCATCACATCGTGCAATGAGAAGAAGTTCATGGCGGTGGCAAAGTTGTCGAGTACCGTACTCAGCACTCCGGCAGCCACGCCATGCAGCCATACATTAGGGTGCTCCTCGCTGGTTCCCATCCAGCTGGAGAGGTCATAGAAGGCACCTGTCTCCTTCACCACGCCCACGGCGAGAATCATTCCCATCACGAAGAGAATCATCTGAACCACACCGTATTGCAGCACTCTAGGGGTACGACGCTCCACCATCGCATCCATGTTCATAAGCTTGCGATTGAAGATCTCGTTCACAATCCAGAGTACGCTGAGCACGCACAGGGCGCCCAGGAACGGGCTGAGCTTGGTGATGTTATGGAAGGTAGGGATAAACCACAGACCGCCGATTCCCACGAGGAGCATCAGCAGTCTCTGCCACTTGTTCAGGCGGGTATCATCGCCACGGAAAGGCATCACAATCCACTCTGTCTCAACTCTTTCGGGCAGCATGCGCTGCATCAGCAGGGTTGGAATCAACCACGCTGCAAGACAAGGGAGGAGTAATGAAAAGGAGAAAACGGTGGCTGTAACAGCCCCTGAATTCCAGAGCACCAGACCTTCCGGGTTACCAATCACGGTGAGCGCACCGCCACAGTTGGCAGCTACGAGGATGGCGCTTCCATACACCATTCTCTGTCTTCTGCTCGGGATGATGCCATGCATCATGGTGAGCATCATCACGGTGGTAGTGAGGTTATCGAGATTGATGGAAATCAGGAATGTAACGATGGCGAGTGTCCACAGCATCTTCTTGCTGCTGCGTGTGCGAAGCAACTGGCGCACGAAGTCGAAGCAGCCGTTGTTGTTGAGGATTTCCACGATCGTCATCGTAGCGAGCAGGAACATCACGATCTCCGCTGCCCTACCCACCTGTGGAAGGAAGATGTTTCGGGAGATGAAGTACTTGACGGAAGTACTGGTTGATTCCATTTCGCTGAAATTGAGGAAGCGGGTATAATCCGCTGAATGCTCGCTAGTTACGAAGTCCATACCGAAGCATATATACAGCACCCATCCCACCGTTCCGGCGAAGATAGCCACGGCAGCACGGTTTACTTTGGTCACGTTCTCAGTTGCAATGAGCACGCAGGCCAGGATCAGTATGGTTAAAATGACTAGTGTCATATCTACTCAATCGTTAGTTCATATTTTCATAATCAAGGGCAAAGGTAACAAAATATTTGCAATAACCATCATTTCCGTGTTTTTTTTTAATGAATTTAACGCAAAATTCATGCAACAGAAATTTTCGGAGCCGAATGACAGTACGCCCTGATAGAACTGATGCTCCAATATAAACAGTACGCCCTGAAAGGGCAGAAGCTCCTAGCCCAGGGCACCGCCCTGGGTTATTAATGGATGCAAGCCTATCGCCCTGTAAGGGCAAAAGCTTTCCCCCAAGCAAAAAAAAACACCCCTCTAATATATAATGTAGAAAGCGGCAAAAATGCCCTCAAACCGCCCCATTTAGTTAAATATCATTAATAAACCAAAGAAAAACAAACACAAATGCTTGTAACTCAAAGAAAATGAGTAATTTTGCGCCCGATTTCAACAATATATAAAGTCAAACTTTATTAATTTAAATTTTTTAATTATTTTTTATGTCAAATTTTAAGAACGTACAGCCACTCGACGACTTCAATTGGGATGAGTTCGAGAATGGCACAAACGCAGGCGTCAGCAAAACAGACCTCGAGAAGGCCTATGACGAAACACTTAACAAGGTAACTGAGCACCAGGTGGTTGAGGGTACCGTAATCTCTGTTGATAAGAAAGAGGTTATCGTAAACATCGGCTACAAGAGCGATGGTATCATTCCAGCTTCTGAGTTCCGTTACAACCCAGACCTCAAGGTAGGCGACAAGGTTGAGGTTTACGTAGAGAACCAGGAGGACACAAAGGGTCAGTTGGTACTCTCTCACAAGAAGGCTCGCCTCAGCAAGTCTTGGGAGCGTGTTAACGCTGCTCTTGAGAACGAGGAGATCATCCAGGGTTACATCAAGTGCCGCACTAAGGGTGGTATGATCGTTGACGTCTTCGGTATCGAGGCTTTCTTGCCAGGAAGCCAGATCGACGTTCACCCTATACGCGACTACGACGTATTCGTAGGCAAGACAATGGAGTTCAAGGTTGTAAAGATCAACCAGGAGTTCCGCAACGTCGTTGTATCTCACAAGGCACTCATCGAGCAGGAGCTCGAGCAGCAGCGTAAGGAGATCATCGGCAAGCTCGAGAAGGGTCAGATCCTCGAGGGTACCGTTAAGAACATCACTACTTACGGTGTATTCGTTGACCTCGGCGGTGTTGACGGTTTGATCCACATCACAGACCTCTCTTGGGGCCGCGTAAGCGATCCACACGAGGTTGTAGCTCTCGACCAGAAGATCAACGCTGTTATCCTCGACTTCGATGAGGAGAAGAAGCGTATCGCTCTCGGTTTGAAGCAGCTCACTCCACATCCATGGGATGCACTTGATCCAAACCTCAAGGTAGGTGATCACGTGAAGGGTAAGGTAGTGGTTATGGCTGACTACGGTGCATTCGTTGAGATTGCTCCAGGTGTAGAGGGCTTGATCCACGTATCTGAGATGTCTTGGAGCCAGCACCTCCGTTCAGCTAACGACTTCATGAAGGTTGGCGACGATGTAGAGGCTGTTATCTTGACTCTCGACCGCGCTGAGCGTAAGATGAGCCTCGGTATCAAGCAGCTCAAGGCTGATCCATGGGAGTGCATCGAGACTAAGTTCCCTATCGGCAGCAAGCACGTTGCTAAGGTTCGCAACTTCACTAACTTCGGTATCTTCGTAGAGCTCGAGGAGGGTGTTGATGGCTTGATCCACATCTCTGACCTCTCTTGGACTAAGAAGATTAAGCACCCATCTGAGTTCACATCTGTAGGTGCTAGTATCGACGTAGTAGTTCTCGAGATCGACAAGGAGAACCGCCGCTTGAGCCTCGGCCACAAGCAGTTGGAGAAGAACCCATGGGATGAGTATGAGACAATCTACACTCCAGGTTCTGTACACAAGGGTACCATCGTTGAGATGATGGACAAGGGTGCTGTAGTTGCTCTCGCAGAGGGTGGCGAAGGCTTCGCTACTCCAAAGCACCTCACCAAGGAGGACGGCTCAATGGCTAAGAAGGGCGAGGAGCTCGACTTCAAGGTAATCGAGTTCGTTAAGGAGACAAAGCGTATCATCCTCTCTCACTCTCGTACATTCGAGGAGGGCAAGGATGAGCCAATCGCTAAGCCAGCTCACAAGCGTGGTGGTAACGGTGGTCGCAAGAACGAGACTCCAGCTATCAACAACGTAGCTGCTGGTACTTCACTCGGCGACATCGATGCTCTTGCTAAGTTGAAGGCTCAGATGGAGGGCAAGGCTTAATCTCCTGTAGATAAAGCATTTGCTATTCATTAGCTAAATAAAAATTTTAAGGGGACTGAAATTTCATTTCTGAGATTTCAGTCCCCCTTTTTTTGTGGGTGGGGAATGTGTGTGGGGGAATGGAGAATGTGAATGGTGAATGTGTATGGCTGAGGGATGAAATGCATTACTGATTGCTGGGGATTGCAAATCCCCAGAACACAAAAGAGGTTAGGACATTTTCTAACGACGGATTACAAATCCGTCGAAACGCCTAACGGTATCGATGCAAAGTCTTCCGCTAGGCGTCCCGGCGGATTTGCAATCCGCCGTAAAAAAAGGTTCGACCTATGAAAACCGGGGGATTTGTAATCATAAGTGGTTGATAGTTTTTAACATTTACAACTACTTAATAATCAGCTATT
>ERZ773188.2432-NODE-2432-length-18017-cov-5.714007_pt1 | contig 18017 bp, 17 predicted proteins | sample MGYA00581011_ERZ773188 | MGnify/ENA primary metagenome ERZ773188 (study PRJEB29015, sample SAMEA2737798) | human gut metagenome | biome: human gut; feature: human-associated habitat; material: faeces | place: China | collected 2012 ...
TTGCAGTCAAATCCAGCTCTTTTTCTGCCAGATACTTTTCAATGTACTCGTCCTGGATCGGAGACTTCTTGTTGTTGATCAGCTCTACTTTCTCAGGAATGATATCTACCGCCGTCACCTTGTGATGCTGAGACAGCAGCGTAGCAATAGAAAGACCAACATAACCAGTACCAGCCACAGCAATCTTTAAATCCTTAAACTCTCTCATTTTTCTATCCCTCTAATTTTCTTTATTTATAAAACTCAGCATACCACTCAGCGAACTTTCTTAATCCAGTTCTCAGGCTTGTACTCGGCTTATACCCGAAGTCGCGCTCCAGTGCGCTCGTATCTGCATAGGTCACAGGCACATCACCCGGCTGCATCGGAACCAACTCCTTGTGAGCCTCAAAGTCATAATCTTCCGGCAGTACCTTTGCACGAACCAACTCCTCAGAAAGAATCTGCACGAAATCCAGCAGGTTCTCCGGATTCTGATTGCCGATGTTGTAAACTGCATACGGCGGAATCGGAAGACCATCCTCACCATTCTTCTTGTCTGGTGCTTTCTTCATCACACGAACAACGCCCTCAACGATGTCATCCACATAAGTAAAATCACGCTTGCAGTTGCCATAGTTGAAGATTTTGATGGTTTCGCTCTTCACCAGCTTATTGGTGAATCCGAAGTAAGCCATGTCCGGGCGACCTGCAGGGCCATACACCGTAAAGAATCTCAGGCCAGTGGAAGGAATGTTGTAGAGCTTGGAGTATGCGTGTGCCATCAACTCATTAGATTTCTTGGTGGCTGCATAAAGGGAAACAGGATTATCCACCTTATCATCTGTGCTGTACGGAACCTTTTTATTAGAACCGTAGACGGAGGAGGAAGAAGCATAAACCAAATGCTCCAGACTCTCACAATGACGGCAGGCTTCGAGGATATTAAAGAATCCGACCAAGTTGGATTCCACATAAGCATCCGGGTTGGTGATGGAGTAGCGCACACCAGCCTGTGCTGCAAGGTTGACGACCACAGACGGCTTGTACTTCTCGAACAGCTCGGTGATCAGTGCCTTATCAGCGATGTTGCCTTTTACAAAAGTGAATGTGGGATACTTGGCCAGCTCATTCAGGCGGAATTCTTTCAGTGCCACATCATAGTAGGCATTCATATTGTCGATGCCAATAACCGTAGCAGAAGGAGCCTCCTGGTAAATTCTCTTCACAAGGTTGGAGCCTATAAAGCCCGCCGCGCCTGTGACTAAAATTGTTTTTTTATCTAAAGTTACTGTGCTCATATTTTTACTCCTCAATTTCTTATCTTCACAAATTTATTCGGATACAGGAAGAACTCTAACCACTTCGTTTTCTTCATAATCCAAGCTGCAATGATTGGACCTATAAAGCTAATTCCTAGTCCCAACACCACATGAATCACAGAACTTCCGATACCCAACTTCAGTAAAACTGATCTCAGTGGTGCCGCAAACAACGTATGCATCAGAAAAATCGGCATTGTGTATTTTGCAAGAAAATCCATGCCTCTGCCAAACCTTCTTTCACCCCCCGCTACCATCAGGATAACGGCCACACAAGCCAGCAATCCCATTGCGAAAGGAATCACACCACCACTAATTTCTGCCTTATACACCACCACACTCAAAATCATAAATAGCAATCCGCATATCGTTCCTTGTACTTTTCTGCCCTTCAGCTGCACATTAAATACACAAATGCTCATACCGAGCACAAACCAAATTTCGTTTGAGAGAACTGTTGATACTGCGTAAACGCCGTCCCCCCCCACTCAATGCAATGGTTTTCATAGCTATTGCTACAATTAAGCCTCCTACAGCCATCTTTACGCTCTTAAAAGTTGGTGTAAGAAGGAAAATAAAGAACAATGCGTACAGATACCAGTATGGCGAAGCAGGATTAAATAGCAGGGTGTCTCCCAATCCACCAATTTGATTGTTAACACTGCTCGAAAATGCCTTTTTCAATACCCAAGTAGCTGTAGAAAAGGTCACATAGGGTATGCCGAGTGCCAACACCTTTTTCGCCACATTTCTGCGCCAACTTCCCACACTGGTTACCTTGCTGTACTTCTGATAAAGGTATCCGCTACAGATAAAGAACAGCGGCACATGGAAATAATAAACTGTAGTAATAAACCACTCATATAAACCACTATCTGGCAGGATACTTGCCTTCACCATACTTTGGAAGAAATGCCCCACCACAACCAATATACAGGCGATTACTTTTACATCATCTACCCATTTTTCTCTTGTTCTTGCTGCAATTTGTTTACTCATGTTATTTTTCCTTATGTGCTCTACTTTATTTCACTACCCCTGTTCAGATGAAGCACTTCCAATGTATTGTTCATAAACCAGAGTGCTCCATACAAACGCAGGTAGTGATACTGAAAGTTCTTATGATAAAATCATCTGCTGTTGCTGAACCTAGGTGGCGAGATAAAAACTGCTCTCGCAGCTCTACTCATCTCTCGAAAAGTGCCGTAAATACGCCATTTTTCCGGCATTTTTACTATGTACATCTCACTACCTGCGTTCGGTTAGAGGAGATTATTTATTATCAATACTCTCATCTATTATTTTCTCCTGTACAGTTTCATCGTTTCCTTTACAACTTCATCCCAGTTATATTTCTCGCAGATAAAGTCAGCTGCCTGATTCTTCATTTTCATAACCATTTCAGGATGGTCACAGGCCTCTTGCAGTTTTTCTCGCAAGTCCTCTACATCCGACTTTTTGAAAATCAATGCCTTATCTTCAACGACCTCTGCGCACTCCGGAATATCCGAAACCAAACAGCAGTTGCCGTAGCTCATTGCTTCCAGTAGACTTAGCGGCATTCCTTCCAGATCGGACGGCAGCGTGTAAATGTAAGCATTGCTGTATAGTTCATCCAGCATTGCTCCCTGTACAAACCCGGTAAAGAGAATCCGATCGTCGCCCTTCGCCAGGTCTTTCAATTCCTCCATAAAGGAATCCGTATCGCTGGATCCGCCTGCGATAACCAACTTTTTATCCGTCTTGACATTCTTGAAGGCCTCAACCAGATATCGAATGCCCTTTTCTGGCACCAGACGACCGAGGAACAATATGTATGAGTCTTTTTTCAGCCCGAACTTATCTGTAATCAGCTTTGCTTCCCGAGTCTGCGGCCTATTCACGCCATTAGGGATAAAGTGCGTTTCTCTTCCATAAGTTTCCTTAAAATAGTCCTGCACTCCTTTGCTCAGAACAATGACCTCGTCCGCATATTTCGCAGCATTTTTTTCGCCTTGGTGGATAAACTTAGAACCAAGTCCTGATTGCCATTTCTCGCGCTGCCAATCAATGCCATGGACGGTAACAACAACTCTTTTCCCAAACATCTTCGGCAGCCATGTAAAGAACGCCGGTCCTTCGGCGTGGATGTGCACCACATCGTATTTTCCAAATGCACTATAAAGTGCCGCAAATGCGGAGGAGCTGACTGCAGCAAGTCCCCCTGATGTCAAGATAGGGACAAAAAAATTCTCAAAAAAAGCAAAAAAAATAAGCCCCACAAGGCTTTTCTGACAATTCTTTGAATCATCAGGGCCTTGTAGGGCTATCCGTTATCTTATGCTATTTTATTTTCACACTGCCTGTAATGGGGTGTTCTCCATTGTTTCCTTAAACTGCTCAACTGTCATCTTTGCTTTTGCCGCAGCGCGCTCCAGCGGTAAATCACCCTCTCGAACAAGCTGAACCAGCATCCGAATCTCGCCAATTCCGATGCCTTCGATTCTGCCTTCCTGACGGCCTTCTTCACGGCCTTCGGCTCTTACGCCTTGACTAAGATTGCACACTTCAAGCACCTCTCTTTCCAGTTCTTCGCTCATTGCAACGCCAAACTCTTCTTCCAGAATCTTCTTTTTCTCCGAACCTGATCTTGTGGAAGATAACAGCACTTCCATAAATTTCAGGATTCCCTTATGATTCTCCGTCCCTGGCTTGCCTAAACAAATCATTACGACACTCATCAAATCGTAGTTTTCGGTTTCTTCCTGCGCTTCTCCAATCAACTGTTCGGGTTTGATGGAGTACCGGGTAAGCGTATTTTCAAAACCATCTGACGGCTGAGTACAAATCCAGATGGAGTAGACCTTACGAATCTTCCCATATTCAGATTTTGTAAAAATCGGACCGTGCTGTGCAGAAATCATTCTGCTACAATAATAGATTGCCCGTTTCGTCAATGGGTATCCCGGCTTGAATTTTGTCTGTGCTTCCACATTGATAATCAGACGAATGACTTCTTCCTGTTCTGCACTGTCCGCAGATTTCGGTGCGATTGCGTCAAAGCGAACATCGTAGAACAATGTTCCCTCGGTCAGCGTAGAGTCCTCGTTGTTACTACCCTTGATTACATCTGTTGACTTTTTGGGTCTGTTCGTATCATCGACATGAACACCAACAGAGCCAACCTCCGGGGTTCCCTCGATGTATTTCTCAACAATATCATCTACGGTGCAATCGCTGTATTCATTCACACAGCCTTTCATGATCTGTGCCAGAATCTGTTTGTTTGCCAACAGATTTTTCGCTGTTCTGTCATACCTCGAATCATACTCTGTCTGATCTATCGTGTGGGCAAGCTGATTTTCCACCGTGCCTTGTTTTTCCATCGGCATTCACTTCCTCGCAGTAGATTCAACAAGAGCGTAAACTCTCCTATCGTACTTCCATCTTACCATAATTCACCGCCCATATCAAGCAACCAACTGTAAACTTTCCTTGCACGGAGTTGTCCATATTATTGCATTCTTCGCCACTGTTATATCATAGGCAACTAATTATTTCAGAACCCACTAATGTGAGATTCACATTTCAGTCAGTACTCTCCCGTTTTCTATCTGCATCGCATCCGTTATCTTAAACGAAACAAGTCGCTGCTGTGGAAAAGCTCTTCCGATCAGCCGATAGGACATTTTCTTGTCCCACCCAGAATCCCCGTAAATCATGCGAACCAATGCCATACACTTGATTTCGCCGCTATTAGATTCGTCTGGTTTTCCCACACGATGCGCTCCTGATTCTTCTGCTCCACACGCCTGTACAGCTATCTGTTTCATTTTACGATTATACAGAAACCGATAGTGTGACGGCCATTCTAACGCTTCCAGCGTTTTTCTGAAGACCGTGATTCGTCCCTCTTCCTCGCAGAAACTCATGCCAAGTCCTGCCTGTTGCTCCGTTTTCTGTTCTGTTTTTTGCATATTGCTCACCTCCCACAAATGGACAGACCCTCCCCTTGTACAACCTGTCAATTAGTCCTTTCCAGCTTCAGGAGCAATCTTTCCTGTCAGAATCCCCATTGACACATACCCATCCATTTGCTTGACTTCAGATTCTTTCCGGTGTTCTTCCACAGGCACACCAAAAGTTCCCACAATATCATCCAGGTAAAATCCCTTTCGGCTGTTCACAGGTTTTGTTGACGCAGCATTATCCTGCGAATCGACTGCGTTCTTTTTTCTCTGTCCTTCATGAAAAATTTCTGGCACAAGCAGATCAAAAACATACAGAGTTTCACCCTCAAAGGTAATCCTGTACCCCAGCATTTTATATCGGCACTCGCTGTCCCATCCCATTTTCTGATAAACTAAAGTCGCAAATGGCTTGCAGGACATCTTCCGGCTTTTGCGCTTATCCGGTTTTGCCACGCACCAACGCAGAGCGTCCTTGTCATTTTCATCACACCCACGAACAACGATACGCTTCAAATCATTGTTGAACATGACATGAACGTAGACCACATCCTCCAGCCCTGTGATACAGGCTGTATTGAATGTGATACTATCTTTACGAATCACGATTGCCGGGTCACGCAGATGGGCAAACAATTCCTTTCGCACGACCTGGTAGCCATCATACGAAAAGGCACTTTCCAGTTCTTCCGCCCGTGCGTCTCTATCATCCTGCACAATCTGCTTCTCTGGCGGCATGATTGTTGTGTTTTCTTCATTCATCTATAATCAGTCCATCCTTCCATTATCTTCTCCGCTTCACGGAGCAACTCATTTAGACTTTCTGCCGTAAATATGTTCATTTCCTCTATCTCCGTCGCAGGACGAAATACATCCCAGTTTCCGGCATAATGCTCCTGCCGTAAGATACCCACCTGTGCTATACTTGTAATCGGCTGTCCAAATGTTCCAGCCCACTCTGGTGGAAAAATGTAAATCTTCTTTTTGACCGTTTCGCCCTCATCTTCTTCGGTGTTTTCCTTTGGAGGCAGAACGATTTCTTCCACCTTAATCATTTCAGGCTCATCAAATGCGAACAGCATCATTTTGTTATCGCCCTGCTCCAAAAACTGGCCACGGAACCGATAACGCAAATCCTCATCCCATTCCATAATGTCAAATAAAGTCTTTGCAAGTCCACGACAGCCCAAAGTGCTTGCACACCAACGTCCCTCTTTCAATCTGCCCCAACGGATCGCGTTTGGATTATTCTTGTCACAGGGGCGAATGGCAATGCAGCGTTCAACAGAATTTAGCAGCAGCTCCACATATTCAACATTTTCAAACTTTTTCAAGCAAGCGGTGTTAAAGCGCAATCGTCCATTAGAAATCGTCATAGCCGGATTCTGCATAGTAGAAAAATACTGTACCCTGACTATTTCATAGCCCGTCAGATCAAGACGCTTTTTCACATCCGCAGTAACAGTGACATCCGGTTCTTTCATCACGCTTTCAGAGGCTTCCCTGTATTCTTCTGCCGAAAAACCTGTCCAATCCTTATCAAAAGGCACATATCCTCGCAAAATCCCATCTTCAACCACGCTCAACACGGGCAAGGGTCTGTTTTTCTTTGAATAATTGCGGGATGCCCGCAGATGATTGGCTGCATTAAAAACTTCTCTGGAAACAATGGCTTCATGGTGATTCTTCTGCCTGTACTGTGTCCGATCATTGTTGTTTTTCTTTGATTTATGCGTCAAAAAGTTCGGTGTAAAGGTCTTTCTTGCCAGTACATCACCACAATGGCGCTCATTTGCCAGAACACCTGCAAGTGTACCGGGATTCCACTCCACACGTCCCAACTTCGTCTTACGGCTATGAACACCGCAATGACCTCATTGATGACCGCGGCTGCCGCAATGGTCCCTGCAGGATGGAAGCGCACTCGGGGGCGGGACCGCTCAGAACGGATACCGCGATACCGGTGAATACCAGCGACACGCCGGAGTGCGGCAGCAGGGCAAAGCCCAGAAAATTGCGCACGGTTTTGGGCGCGCCGGTCACGGCGGCCCCCAGATAGGCCCCGCTGTACTTGCCCACAGCCCGCGCCAGAATGTACACGGCAGTATAGATCCCCGCGCCGAAAATCAGATGATAGTCCAGCGGCGCACCCAGGTTCAAAATGACCACAATCAGCCCCACCCCGATGACGGGATTCATCACACGCATGATGTTTTCCAGAAGGCCTTCGGGAATGCAGTTGGCAAATGCCGCGGAAAAGGACATGCCCAGCAGCATGAAGTTCAGCACAGGAACCGGCAGAAGCGCATTTACCAGCGCGCCCAGTCCGGCGGTGGCTGCAAGCAGGACCAGCATGGTACCAAAGGCCTGGCGCGGGGGTCCGCGCGCGGCACATCCGGCACCCGGCCCAAAAGCCCATCGCTCCGCCCAGCGGAACCGGAAGAAACACCAGCACCAGAATGCCTGCCACCGGAATCCCCACCGAGGAGATCTGCGCCGAAACCAGCGCCACCACTACAAAGAACACCGTGGCGCCCACCAGATCATCCAGCGCGGCCATGGGCATGAGGGTGCGGGTCACCGGGCCGTTGGTCTTCAGCTCGTTCACAATGGAAAGCGAGGGCGCGGGCGCTGTGGCCAGCACGATGCCGCCGAACAAAAACGCCAGATAGACCGGCACGCCCGTGATGCGGAACACGCAGGCAAACACCAGGCTGACCACTGCAAAGGTGCCCAGCGATTCGGTCACGGTGGTGACCAGGATCTGCCGCCCGGCACTGCGCAGCTTTTTCCACAGCAGCTCGGTGCCGATTATCAGGCCCGCAACGCACTCCAAAAGGTGTTCCACACTGCCGAACCAGGCCGCGTCCAGCGTCTGCTGGTCCAGCAGGTTCAGCGCATGGGGCCCCAGCACCATCCCTGCGATCAGCCAGCCCAGAATGACGGGCATTTTCAGCTTTGAAGCCAGCTTGCCGGCTCCGAAGGCCAGAACCATGACCGCCAAAAGCCGCAGAATCTGTAAAAAAATCATCCGTTTCGCTTCCTTTCAAAAAAACAGACGGAATCGTCTATAAATGGGTATAGCACGGATGCGCCGGGACAGCTGTAAAAATTTTGTGAAGGTTTGCTTGTGCGGCGAACAGTCTGCTTGCCGCAAAAAGCTCTGCTTCCCGATAAAAGAAGCAGAGCTTTTGCTGAAACTTAGCCCGCAGCAGCGGAGATTTCTCTCTGAAAACGTCGGCAGGCAGCGGAAATATTGTCCGGTTGGTTGAAGACCGTATAAATTCCGGTTACAAAAATTTGGGCTCCCCGTCTGGCGCATTCTGCGGCATGGTACATATCTACGCCGCCATCGATGGAAATGGGGATCGGCCGGTTCCCTCTTAGCTGGACCAGTTGTTCCAGCCGGGAAAGACTGTCCGGCAGAAAGCGCTGCCCCGCATAGCCGGGTTCCACGGTCATGAGGACGATATAGTCCACAAAGTCAATCAGAGGCTCCAAAAGCGAGATTGGCTGGCTGGGATTGATCACGATACCGGCTTTCATTCCTTGTACCCGAATTGCGGCAAGGCCACGACGCGCGAAGGGGGTAGAATCCAGATGAAAACTTACCCAATCGGCACCGCTTTCACGCAGTGGGGCAATATAAGTCATGGGGTCCGTGACCATCAGATGCACATCCATCTGGATGGCGGGAAAGGTTTGTTTTAACTCTTTCACCAAACGCACGGGAAAACATAGATTGGGAACATAATGACCGTCCATGATATCAATGTGAAACCATTGGCACCCTCCATCGACCAGTTGAAAAATTTGATCGCGGAAATTCAGAAAATCACAGTTTGCCAAACTGGGAGCATTGATGATTTCCATAGTCGTTACCTCCGAACAGGGTAGGGACCATATAACGGTCCATAAGTGGCGCAGGCGCGAAAATCTGCACTCATGGCTTCATGTGTACCGTACATTCGCCAGGCTGCCGGCCGGAAAATCGATTCATCCGGAAGGTTATGCATGCATACAGGAATACGCAGCATAGAGGCCAGCGTCATAAGCTGTGCGCCAATGTGACCATAGCATAAAGTGCAGTGATTGCTGCCCCAGTTTTCCATGACGGAGTAAACATTGGAAAAGGCGTCCTGACCAGTCAACCTTGGGACAAAGAAGGTCTTGGGCCAAGTGGGATCGGTGCGCCGGATTACAGCTTGCTCCACATTATCCGGAAGTTCTACGCTCTCGCCTTCGGCAAACTGCAACACAGGCCCGAGACCTTTTAAAAGATTCAGGCGGATCATGGTCAAAGGCACGCCGCCTTTGGACAAAAAGCTGGAAGAAAATCCGCCGCCGCGGAATGTAGCCAGTTTTCCCGCACCCCAGCGTGTAGCATCCAGACAACGGGAGATATCGGTCTCGGTCATCTCCCAAGCGGGTTTGATACCCGGATGGCCGTCGACGTCGGAAGCCATGCTTCCATCCAAAGCAGCGGCGCCGGAATTGGTCAAATAGATAAATCCGTTCGCGGCAGCGCCTTCCGGTACCTGACCGGCGGTTTTGGCAAGCGCCTCCGGACTCCAATAAGCGCGTACATCGCAGAACATCTGTGCCGTGCCGGTTAAAAGCGTACCCCACAACATTGTCACAGCGTTGAGGCTGTCGTTTTCTGTAGCGAGCGTATACGGGCGGCGAGGACCGTCCCAGTCAAAGGAACTGTTTAAAATTGCTTCGGAAAAATCTCCGTTGGGCATGAAGTCCGTCCATTGGCGCTGTCCCTGGAATCCTGCCATCAGAGCGTAGTGGCCGTGGGCCTCTTCTTTCCAGCCCAGCTTTTCCAGCTCAGGATTTCCCACCATCAGGTCCCGCAGAATCAGCGTCATTTTGACGATCGTAGACCACACCTCGTCCTTTTGCTGCCGGCTTTGCTGGATTTCAGGGGGATTGGGGTCCTCCATCTCTGTACAATTTGCTTTGGTCCAAGCCATAGCACGCTGATATTCATTCGGATCAAATAGATTTAACTGAAGGCGGCGCTGCACTTCGCTCATATCCACGGTTTCGGTGCGCATGCCCAAATAGCAGCGGAAAAATTCCTGGTCTACAATGGAAGCGCCGATTCCCATGCAAACGTTGCCCACAGAGAGATAGGCCTTATTTCGCATGGTGCTTACGGCAAGGGCACACTGCGCAAAGAGCACTAACTTTTTTGCAACATCCTGCGGTACAGATATATCATCTGCATCCTGTACATCCTGGCCGTATATCTTGAAGATGGGAACGCCCTTTTGTTCTGCAACGGCAACTGCGGCCGCCAGATAGACGGAGCCGGGGCGTTCGCTGCCGCTGAAGCCCCAAATTGCCTGCGGAATTTGATCGTCGTACACCATTACTTCCGCCGCATAGGCAAACGCACGGGAAATGCTGATGACCGCGCCTACGTTTTCTTGCGAAAATTCTTGCGCTACCAGCGCGGCCTCGCGCACACCGCCCACACCAACAGAACCAATTACGCATTCCAAGGGTTGTCCATCGGCATGAAAAACGTGGCTCTCCAGAAGCTCTTTGGCTTTTTGCGCCAGAGCAAAAGTCGGTGCTTCAATTTTTTCACGAACACCATTGCAGCGCCCATCAACAACCACACGGATTCCAATTTTGGGGCGGGGAATTTGACAGAATAAGCGATCGTTCATACTTGCACAACTCCCTCCTTATAAAACCAGATTGGGCAGGAAGGTGACCAAACCGGGAATGAAGGTGATCATCAGGAGGACGATCAGGAGAACTCCCAAATACGGCAGAACTGCCCGCACAATTTTTTCAAACGGGACTTTGGAGACAGAACTCAAAACGTACAGCACCATTCCAATAGGAGGTGTGAGCAGGCCGAGCATCAGGTTAAGAATGCACATGATGCCAAAATGGATGGGATCAATGCCATAGCTCAAAGCAATCGGCATGAGGATGGGGACCAGGATGGAAATAGCAGCAGCGGTTTCCATAAAGGTTCCGACAATCAAAAGGATCAGATTGATGAACAAAAGTGCGACGATTTTGTCATCAATGTGATCAGTCATCCACAGGCTCATGTTCTGCGGAACCTGCTCCACCGTAAGGATCCAGGCAAACACATTGGCAGCACCGATAATAAACATTACATTGACGGTGCTGTTGGCAGTTTCCAAAAGGAAGCCGGGAAGTTCACGAAGGCGAATGGTGCGGGTTGACAATGTCAGAATCAATGCATAGAATACGGCGATGATCGCAGCTTCCGTGGGAGTGCAGACACCCGTCATAATGCAGCCGATGATAATCACAGGGCACAGCAAAGGGAAGAAAGCTGCTTTAAAAGAATGCCAAAGGCTGTGTGCAGTGGGAAACGGCATGCGAGGATAATTTCGTTTGATACTTTGGATGCAAACAAGGACAGCCATTGCAATTGCCATGAGAATACCGGGGATGATGCCGCCGATAAACAGTTTCCCGATCGAGACACTGCCGGCGACGCCGAATAAAATGGCAGGTACACTGGGCGGAATAATGGGCCCCAAAATGCTGGAAGCTCCGGTAATGGCAAGGCTGAAATCTTCGTCAAACCCTTGTTCTTTCATGGCTTTTAATTCAATTGCGCCCAGCCCGCCTGCGTCAGCAATGGCCGCACCGGACATACCGGCGAATACGACGGAGGAAAGAATATTGGCATGACCCAATCCACCGGGTACCCAGCCTACAACGACATTGCAGAAATCAAAAATTTTCTTGGTAATGCCGCCGGAGTTCATGATGGAGGCTGCAAGAATAAAAAACGGAACAGCGATCAGGGTAAAAGAGTTGCTGATGGCGCTTGTAAAAGCTTGAAAAGCCTGTTGAAGAGAATAGCCGCTTGCAACCAGATAAGCGGCGGAACTGCCCAACAGCGACAATCCGACCGGAGCGCCAATAATCATTAACACGGCAAAAACAACAATCAACAAAATCATGCGTTCTCCTCCTCTCCCCATACGATGCGCAGACTGCTGATCAGCAGTCGGACACAGGAAAGCGCCATGCCCAGCGGAAGAGCAGTATAAACAATGCTCATGGGAATGTGAGTGGCTGTTGCCTTCACACCCGCCTGAATGCCGATAAAGCGAAAAGAAAAGGGGATCATATAGCAAAACAGCGCGATGGTACCCAAGTTAATAAGGACTTCCAACCCGCGGCGAACGGCTTGAGGGAATAAATTTACAACCACTTCCATCCGGATATGTCCTTTTTGACGGTACGCATAACTGATTCCAATAAAACTTACATATACAAAAATAAAGCGTGCGGCCTCTTCGCTCCAGGTCAGCGGGCGGGAAAACACATACCGCATAATCACTTGTGCCAACAAAATAAGAAACATGGCGGATAACCCGAGAATAATGACCGCATTTTCAATCATTGATAAACATTTATCCACTTTTTGAATGCTGCGTTTCATAATTTGGCCATTCTCCTTTCAAAATATTGTGTGAAAGAAAGCCGCCGCACAGAGACGGGCGGCTTGTTTCGTGAGAGATTACTCGATGGCCTGCAGCGAATCATACAGACCGGCGGTCCACAGACCTTCGGCTTCGCAAGCTTCTACTACCTGAGCGGCGGCATCTACAAAAGCCTGGCGGTCAGCCGGTTCATGGACTTGCACACCTTCATCAATCATCAGCTGCAGCTGCTCCTCTTCCGCATCCAACACCAGTTGATTGACGGTATCTGTTCCGGAGACAAAGCAATCACGCACAATTTGTGCATATTCATCCGGCATTTCTTCTAACACGTTATTGCCAATGATGACCGGGCAAATGGTGATTTGATGCTGGGTGAGATTGATGTAGTTGCATACTTCGTGGAATTTCTGTGCGTAAATTGTGGGAATCGGATTTTCCTGTCCGTCTACAACACCTTGCTGCAGCGCCAGATACACTTCGCTCAGGCTCATAGGCGTGGCATTCGCTTTGAAGACGTATTTTGCGATATAGGAAGGAATGGTGTGATCCGGCACACGAATTTTCATACCGGCTGTGTCGTCAGGCGAGTCCACCGGGAAGTTGCAGGTCAAATCACGAACTCCGTAATACATAGAAGTCAGAATGGAGAACCCGTTTTCTTTTATCTGTTCATAGTAAGGTGCCATGACGTCGCTGTTGACTGCGCGCATTGCCTGATCGCAGCTGCTGAAGACATAGGGGGCTTCATACACATTAAAATCTGTCACATATTTGCCTACCTCACCGATGCCAAGAACTGCGATATCGATGGAGCCGGACAGAATGTTGTTGATTTCGTCGGTTTCGGCGCCCAGCTGTGCGGCTGGATATACCGTGATGTTGACGTGGCCGTCGGTTTGATCGCTGATTTCCTGTGCAATTTGATTCAGGCCGACATTAAACGGATGATCCGCTGCATAGATGTGTGCCAGCTTCAGTTCGTATACCGTGTCATCCGCTTCAGCGGCACTGGCCGTTCCGGTGGAAGCCGGACTCTCGGACGTTGTTGTTCCACTGCAGGAAACAAGAGTCAGGCACATTGCAAAGGTCAAAGCGAGTGTGAGAAAGCGTTTCATAATTTTCCTCCTTTTAAATAATGCAGAATATAACCAAAAACGCATCCCCTGTTGCAGCCACTTGTCGAACACGCATGATTTGTGCTATAATTAGGAAAGGAGGATGGCCAAGTTCTCCCTTTGAAAAGCGCATTCTTTCGTTCTGCGAAGGGGTGTGCTTTTTTGATGCGAGCACAATTGTTATTTCCGTTCGGTTGCGTTCAGTCGACGGATCGATTTTTTTATGGAAAGGCGTACAGGATAGCATACCGTATTTTCCGGCCAGCTTTCTCCTTCAATCAGGCGGAGAAGCTGCCGGGCACCTTCTGCCGCCATTTCTCCGATTGGTCGGCGGATGCTGGTGAGGGGCGGATAGGAGTAAGCCGCCAGCATGCCATCGTCGAATCCAACGAGGGAGAGATCCCCGGGAATATCGATTCCGGCTTCGTGCGCTGCTCTCATGGCGCCAAACGCTACCGCATCCGATGCGGAAATTACTGCGGTAGGTTTTTGAGCGCGTTTCAAAAGAGCCTGCATACCTCGATAGCCGCTTTCGGCGCTGTAATCGCCGGATAAAATCCATTCCGGGCGGATATCGACATGGTGCTTTTCCATTTCATCCACGAATCCTGCATAACGCCGATGTGTGGATGAAGATTCCTCGTTCCCTTTCAGGTAAGCGATGTCCCGGTGGCCATTCTCAATCAAGTATGCGACCGCCTGTTGGACACCGGCTTTTTCATCACAGTAGATATTTTTGATGCCCTTGTCATCCAGCTTGCGGTTGATAACTACCAGCGGAACGCCTGCTGCCTGGATGCGCTGGATCCAAACATCGTCTTCCGGACGCTGACTTACCAGAAGAACACCATCGTAATTGGCTGTTGTAATGCGATAGTCATCGGCCAGTTTGTCGATGCCGTTGAACAGCACGTTATAGCTTCCGGAAATGCAGTCGCTCACACTTTGAATCACTGTGTAAATAAAATCAGACGAGGTTGCATGTACTAAGCTGGTAAAGAAAACGCCAATGTTATAGGAACGAACACGCACCAGTCCTTTGGCAGACAGGTTCGGCACATAGTTCATGCTCTCTGCCAGTAAACGAATCTTTTGACGGGTCTCTTCGTTGACCAAAGGGCTTCCATTGAGAGCGCGGGATACCGTTGTATGTGATACATGCGCCAGCTGCGCAATGTCTTTGATGGTTACACTTCCCATGTTCACACTCCTTTTGCACGCGTGTGCAAACGATCCTGAAAAAAGAGCACACGCTAAGAGATATCTTTGCAAAAGCAAAATGTTAACGTGTGCAATCGCTACTAGTATTGTACCATATTACTGTCGAATTGTGCAATGTCCATATTGCACAAAGATCAAATTCTTTTTTCAGCACATTGAAAACAAAAATTCGTTCGCTTTACGAAAAGCCCCTTTTCATGGTATAATAACAATGATTATGCGCCCATTACGGCGCCTTTTGGAGGAACTTTATGTTAACAGTGACCGACGTCAGTCTTCAGTTTCAGGGCAGCACCCTGTATAAACACGTGGACCTTAAATTCGCGCCCGGCAACTGCTATGGCATCATCGGCGCCAACGGCGCGGGCAAATCAACGCTTCTGCGCATTTTGTCCGGTGCGCTGGAACCCACCACCGGCTCGGTGTCCATGGGGGCGGACGACCGTATGAGCGTGCTGGAGCAGGACCACTACAAGTACGATGAATACAGCGTGATGGACACGGTCATCATGGGCAACCGCAAGCTGTACGATATCATGAAAGAGAAAGAGGCCCTGTACGCCAAACCCGATTTCTCCGATGCCGACGGCGAGCGCGCCGCCGAGCTGGAAGGCGAATTCGCCGAGATGAACGGCTGGGACGCCGAGACTGAGGCCGACCAGCTTCTCAACGGCCTGGGCATCCCCATGGAGCTGCACTACGCCCCCATGTCTTCGCTGGACGGCCGCCAGAAGGTAAAGGTGCTGCTGGCCCAGGCACTGTTCGGTCAGCCCACCATCATTCTGCTGGACGAGCCCACCAACGGCCTGGACATCGACGCCATCGACTGGCTGGAGAACTTTCTCATCGATTATCCCTACACCATCATCGTGGTCAGCCATGACCGGCACTTCCTCAACGCCGTGTGCACCCACACCGTGGACATCGACTACAACAAGGTGCAGATGTACGCGGGCAACTACGACTTCTGGTATGAATCCAGCCAGCTGATGCAGCAGCTGATTCGCAACCAGAACAAGAAAAAAGAGGAGAAGATCCGGGAGCTGCAGTCCTTTATTCAGCGGTTCTCGGCCAACAAATCCAAGTCCAAGCAGGCCACCAGCCGCAAGAAGATCCTGGATTCCATCGCGCTGGAAGAGATGCCTGCCTCCAGCCGGAAATATCCCTTTGTGGGCTTTTCGCCCGAGCGGGAGGCCGGCAAGGACATTCTGTTTGTGGAGGGCCTGACCAAGACCGTGGACGGCGTGAAAGTGCTGGACAACGTCAGCTTCATCGCCAACAAAAACGACAAGATCGCCCTGGTGGGAGACAATGAGGCCGGAAACACCGCCCTGATGAAGATTCTGATGGGCGAAATGGAGCCGGACGCCGGCAGCTTCAAGTGGGGCGTATCCACCAGCCAGAGCTACTTCCCGCAGGACAACTCCGCCTTTTTTGAAGGCTTTGAAGGCAACCTGATCGACTGGCTGCGCCAGTACAGCGAAGACCCCGCCGAGACCTTCCTGCGGGGCTTTCTGGGGCGGATGCTGTTCTCCGGCGACGAGGTGTACAAACCCGCCAAGGTGCTCAGCGGCGGTGAAAAGGTTCGCTGTATGCTCAGCCGCATGATGATGACCCATGCCAACGTGCTGGTGCTGGACCAGCCCACCAACCATCTGGATCTGGAGAGCATTCAGGCGCTGTCCAACGGGCTGGCCTCCTTCAAGGGCAACCTGCTGTTCTCCTCGCACGACCATCAGTTCATCGACGAGATCGCCAACCGCATCATCGAGATTCCTCTGGGCCAGCCGGGCTGTCTGGACCGGCCGGGCACGTATGAGGAGTTTTTGGAGTGGAAGCATTCCCGCCAGGCATAAGGAGGCTTTTTCGTGGACATTCGGTTGATCGGGCTGGATCTGGACGGAACGGTCTTTGATTCTCAAAAGCGCATTTCGCCCCGCACGCGCAGTGCCATCGCGGCGGCGTGTGCCCGGGGCGTGGCGGTCCTGCCTGCCACGGGGCGGCCCCGGGCGGGCCTGCCGGACGCGTTTGTGCAGATTCCCGGCGTGCGCTACGCCATTACCTCCAACGGCGGCGCCGTCTACGATCTGACCGGCGGCCGCTGCATGGCGGTGGACCCGCTGCCCAAAGAGGACGCCCTGTGGGCGCTGGTGCGGGGCAGGGAGCTGGGCGGCCTGATCGACGTTTATGTGGAGGGGCGGGCCTACACGGGCGCCGCTACCTTTGAGGCGCTGGTGGCGGCGGCCCCGCCGGCCATGCGCACGTACTTTTCCACCACGCGCACCGTGGTGGCGGACCAGGTCCGCTGGCTGGAAACCGAGACCCGGCCCGTGGAAAAACTGACCATGCTGTTTACAAACGAGGCTCTGCGCGACACGGCCTTCCGGGTGTATCAGGACAGCGGCCGGTTTGAAGTGACCAGCAGCATTCCCAACAATCTGGAGCTGAACGGCAAAGGTGTGGACAAGGGAAAGGCGCTGCTGACCCTGGCCGGTCTGCTGGGGCTGGACCGGTCTCAGGTGATGGCCTGTGGCGATTCCATCAACGATCTGGCCATGCTGCGGGCCGCGGGGCTGGGCGTGGCCATGGGCAATGCCGCCCCCGAAATTGCGGCGGCCGCCGACGTGCGCACCGCCTGCAACGATGAGGACGGTGTGGCCAAAGCCATCGAGTGGTATGTGCTGGGCCAAAAAGGAGAGGATTGAAATGGATGCGCGGGCTTTTTCCCGGGATCTGCAATGTTCTGAGTGCCACCTGCATTGATGGCACGGACTTTCGCCACTTTATCATCGTCCTCTGCCATATCCACAGCAGTCCATGCTGCACAGTGGATCACGGCATCCGGATTTACTTCTGTAATTACTTTTTCAACGGCTTCTTTATCAGTAATATCCAGTGCTACATACGGAGCCTTCGTAACCGCAGAACCATCTGCCACACCGCTGTAGGTTTCCTGAATATCAGAACCGACAC
>ERZ773188.2463-NODE-2463-length-17831-cov-7.872468_pt1 | contig 17831 bp, 25 predicted proteins | sample MGYA00581011_ERZ773188 | MGnify/ENA primary metagenome ERZ773188 (study PRJEB29015, sample SAMEA2737798) | human gut metagenome | biome: human gut; feature: human-associated habitat; material: faeces | place: China | collected 2012 ...
GTCCCACATCTCGACGACCTGTGAGCTGTCCCGCATCTTGCCGACCTGTGAGCTGCCACACATCTCGCCGACCTGTGAGCTGTCCCACATCTCGACGACCTGTGAGCTGTCCCGCATCTTGCCGACCTGTGAGCTGCCACACATCTCGCCGACCTGTGAGCTGTCCCACATCTCGACGACCTGTGAGCTGTCCCGCATCTTGCCGACCTGTGAGCTGCCACACATCTCGCCGACCTGTGAGCTGTCCCACATCTCGACGACCTGTGAGCTGTCCCGCATCTTGCCGACCTGTGAGCTGTCCAACAGTACCTTTACATCGTTCAGCAGCTTTTTAACCTCACAGCGCTTCAGACGATAGTATCCGCTTGACAGCTCTTCCAGTTTCTGATCCACCAGTACATGTTCTTTCCACCAGTCGCAGACAGCTTCCCGAAAAATCTTCTCATGCTCGCTCTCGTCAAACCACTCTGGTCTCATGTCCTGATCTACTATAAACCGCCATTTGTCCGGTTCTTCCGCTGGGTCAATCCACCACTCATTATTGACCGGAACTAGCTCGGCTCTCACAAACACATTCGTTGCTCCAATGTAATCATCATTGATTCCCAGGCTCTCCAGTAAGTCCGAATGGCTGTCGTTCTCGCCAGGTGCCACAACTACCTTGTTTTTCAAGATAATGCCGCTCTTAAATCTGCACATCGTTTTTCTCCTCCGTCTCTTTCTTATCGTTGGCTCTCAGTGTTGCTACGCACATAGCCACAAAAACCGCAAAACCGCCGCTGATAAATCCGGCTCCGAATAGTGTCATTCCGCACCTCCGTCAATCTTGAGAAACTCCTCCAGTTCCTGCATGCATCTCGGGCAAAGATCGTATGATTTTCTCCACATATCATTATTATCCTCGAATCTATCAATCAACCGTAACGAATTTGCTCTTCCGGTCTTTTCGAACTTCATAATTCCCTGATAAGTGTCATAATAGCAACCGCATCTATCGCATTTTCTTGCGCGCATTCCACACCTCCGTTGAGTTTTCCCGCCTTAACTCAACTCGGAATTGAGTTAAAAACGAATTAAATTGAGTTAAATTGAGTTAAATCAACTTGGACTTCTCTTCGTCCGTTATCCCTGCGGCCTTTAGCAACGGCCACAGTTCCTTTAACCGCATCGAGCCGGGGTCCTTTTTCCGCAGCCGATACGTTGCCAGATTCATACCCGCCATCTTCGCCATACGCTGATCGTCCAAACGCTTGCGGGCTTTAATAACATCAAGGAGTATCTGGACATTCTCCCCTTTTTCGTCAGCGTATGTCTTTTTTCTCAGCATAAGACCTCCGCTCTGGTAAACAAAAATCCTGTAAGCATCCAATCTTGTGCGTAAACAGCTAAGTCGTGCGTATCTCCTGTACCACGCTATTCTAATGTGTTTACCACGTTGCGCCTACTTACGGGCCGGAGTAACCGCGTTAGCTCCGGGCAAATGGTTTTATATATTTACATTTACATTATCATTTACATTAACATTTACATTTACATTAGGTTTTCAGATTTAAAACCAGTGGTTTATGTTTTTAAAAAGTAATGTTATACTCCTTATAAAAGGAGAGATATTTATGTACCTGAATAAAGAACAATTCTGCTTGTTAAAACGCATCTGCTCATGTGAAGAAATGAGTTATTCATCCTTATCAAATCAAGAAAAAATCATTTCTGAGTTTCTGTGCAATGAGCATTTTATCAGCATTTCCCGCGAATCTTTCCCACATTTCAGCGGCGAAAAAGTTTCGTATCGGTATGGCGAACCGATTTCTGTAAAAATCACAGAACAGGGAAAATCTTACATAGCAGAAAGAAAACATGAATTTACAAAACTGCTTTTCAAGGATGTATTTATCCCTGTTGTTGTTTCCATAATCACAAACCTATTAATACTCGGATTAAAACTGTTACAACACTGGCTACTACCGCAGGGATAATATACTCAAATTTAGGATGTTTTTTCGTTTTGTTTCACCCCTTTCTCACTTTTGAAACCAGTGGTTATTATTCATAAAAACCCCTGGTTTATTTTTCCAGTAAGTCATCCGCAAGATGTCCCACCGGAATCCTTTCTCCCGGCTGAACCTCAACAGCCTTTGGATACTCCAACCTATCTTTGTTCCCGGTCAGCAACGCTATGGTCAGCTGATTCACTTGATTCTGCAAATGCCGGATGTAATCAAATAGATAGGTTTCGTCTTCTTTCCTCAATTCTCCCCAATCACCTCCTGTTGACTTTTCCAATGATTACTCCTATTCTTTAAACACAGGCACCTCCATGCCAAGTCTGGAGAAAGGAGAATCTCATGGTTGAAACAGTTTCACGGTTGTACCACTGCCATAAAATTCATAAACACATCACTATTTATGAAGAGTATGAGGTTTCTGGTAACAATCGCCGCCTACTGCGCTGCTCATGTCCATATCATCAATACAAGGAAATGACGCCGCACTGTGATGGCAATAATGATTTTGGTTTCCAGTGTGGTTATGCAAAAAATCAATAACCAGGCTCACTAATTCATCTGGCCGCTCACTAGGCGATAAGTAACAGTAAAGCCGGAGGTCGCATTTGCAACAGTCTCCACCAGATTCTTTGCAATGCTGGCTGACGGCTTTATTAAATTCAAGTGCGTCCATCACTTCTCCTCCTCATCCTCTAAAAGAGCTTCGATGCCAACTCCGAAGTAAGTTGCGATCTTCTGGAGACTTCTCAGCGTTGGCGTTGATTTTTCCCAACGCTTGATAGTTCCATTTCCAATACCACTATCAGCTTCCAGGCGAGCTATTGATACTCCTTTTTTATTGCACAAATCTTCTATGTTCCGTAGAACCATTTATCCACCTCCAATCTGTATATTTTTAGAGATATAGCTTGACATTACATAGAGAATAATCTAAAATATGAATTGTGAGAGACATATTTCAGAGGGTTCCTGTATTTAGGCTTTTCTCTAACTTACAAGCCTATTATATAGAGTTCTCTCTAATTTGTCAATACTATTTTTTAGGTTTTTCTCTAAATTTAGGAGGTATTACATGAATAGTGTTGAGAATGTGAAAGCAATATGCAAAGAGAGAAAGATACCTATATCTAAGTTAGAAAAAGACCTCGGTTTTGCAAATGGGTATATTTCACAGTTGAGAAAGGGAGTATTTCCATATGACAGGCTGAAAAAAATCGCAGATTATCTGGATGTGTCTGTTGATTATCTCAACGGAGAGGAGGAAGCCGTTGCACAAGAAACGCATATTGATTTAAAAGCGGAGTTTGACCGCATCGAGAAACTATTAAAAAGCGGGGAAGGCAAACCGTTATACTTTGACGGACATCCCGCAGATCCGGAAAGCATAGATTTACTGCTTAACCAGATTAAGATTTCCGTTGCGCTTGCATTCAAACAGCGCAAAAAACAGGAGAGGTAGAACATGGAAGATGCAAAAAGGACAGCCGTAGAACTAATGGAGAAATACCATACAAATGATCCGTTTGAGATTGCGGAGCAACAGGGGGTATATACACAGGTTGGGCCTTTAGGGAAGATATTCGGATGCTGTTTAACCATAGCGGGGCAACGCTTTATATATATCAACAGCGATCTGGATACGCCTACACAGAAGATGGTAGCGGCTCATGAACTGGGCCACGCCGTGATGCACCGGGAAGACTACTTCTTTTTTAACTGGATGAACGATACGACATACCGGAGCCGGGCAGAAATCGAAGCGCACACCTTTGCCGCAGAACTGCTTGTACCGGACAGCGTTGTGCTGGAGCATCCGGGATTTACATTGAATCAACTATCCGCATTAACCGGATACGCTGAGGAATTTTTAAAATTCAAAAGAGTTTAGGGGGATGTGTATGAGCAACTACGTTACAGTGACAAGCCACAAAAAGAGACGAACAGCTCTTATCCTTTGCATATTAGGAGGTTGTTTAGGATTGCACTACTTTTATGTAGGCCGTTACGGCAAAGGCATCCTTTTTATTTTTACTGCTGGATTATGCGGCATTGGATGGATTTCAGATATCTCAAAAATTTTGAAAGGACGATTTGTCGATCAATACGGAAATCCGCTGATTGAGTGGTGATCTTATTTAGAAATGATTGAGAAAGATAAAAAGCGAATTTTAGAACGCAAAGAGATTGAAAAGAATAGAGAAATTCAAGAAGAGAACAAAAGAAAATTAAATTATTCTTTTACCATAAAAGATATGGAACAATTTAGCGAAATACCCTTTGAATGGTGCTGGGTAGATACCTTATCATACTCCAACGGCATTGCTTGGTTTATGTTAAACAAGAATAATCAATATATTGCCTTATCTGTTTTGGATTTTATTAACCAGATTTTAGTCAAATCTAAAGCTTATACAGGATTCACAAAAAAATTGTATATTTGCACAGAAAACATAAATTTTGATTTTCCGGTTCCAATGCACAAGGATAGTCTTCCTTGGACATATGTGCAGTGTGTACCATATACTCCAAAAATGAAACTATCAAAGCATCCGGCAGTTTTACATTTTTGCGAATACGCTACCAAAAAAGAATACTGTGGTTTTGAATCATATGTCTTTTGTTCTCTTGGAGAGATATTTTTTATGCAAGACGGGAATATAGGGAAAGTCAATTTAGACATACCGCCTTATAAAATCCAAATCAGGCTTCATGGATTAAATTTAATTGTTAAGAGAATTGACAAATTTACCTCAATGGGGAATATTAATATCTACAAATTTAACCCTAAGGAATATAATGCTTTTTGATTTTATTTAATTCTTCAGATTGTTGAGCTGGATGAGCGCCAGATTCAAAAGCTTCTCTTACAGCAGCTTTCATCTGCCGCAGAGGAGAGGGGGCATTCTCAGGAGTGACGATGCTTTCCAGACGCTCAACACGATTTACTAAGTTATTCCATCGTTTTTTTGATATAAACATAAAATACCATCCTTTTTATTTTTATCATATCAGAAAAACCTATGGTTATATCACCAAAATAAAAAAACGCCCGGCGCTACCAACACCAGACGTTTTACGGATGTGATAAAAAATCACAAACCTACACCGATATTATATCACATCCGGCAGCAGTCACGCAAGATAAATCACTAAATCTGGTGGCTGTATTTTTTATACCAAAAAAGGAGTGATACTATGGCAAAAGCAAAGAAATTACCATCTGGATCATGGAGAGTCCAGGTGTTTGACAGATTTGAGGATGTACGTGACAAGGACGGCAAACCAGTACTGGATGATAAAGGTAAGCTGAAGAAAAAGCGAATCTATAAATCATTCACAAACGATGATCCTACACCAAAAGGGAAACGGGATGTTGAGCGGGAAGCTGCCATCTGGGCCGCAAGCAAAGAACTTATCAAACGAGAGGAACCGGAAAAAGAAAAGATGACGCTCGGCCAAGCTATGGATAGCTATATAGCGCTCCGCTCCTCTGTCCTGTCTCCGTCCACCATACGTGAATACAAACGGTCCAGAAAAAAGGACCTGGCAAATCTCATGGATATAGATATCTACACCATCACGCAAGAGGACATACAGGAAGAAATTAACCGGGAAGCTCTGACGCACTCACCGAAGAGCGTTAGAAACATGCACGGTCTTTTGACATCCGTATTGACCGTTTATAGGCCGGATTTCTCGGTTAAAACAAAGCTCCCGGCAAAGGTACGGCAAAAGCTCTATGTGCCCTCTGATGATGATGTGAAGCGCCTTATGGCGGCGGTAAAGGATACAGACATGGAGCTTCCTGTTCTTCTGGCTGCATTCGGGCCGATGCGGCGCAGCGAGATATGCGCGCTTGCATCCGATCATGTCGTAGGGAATGTAGTGTATGTGGAATATGCTATGGTGCTGAATGACAGCCACGAATGGGTGTATAAAAAAACAAAAAGCTATGCCGGGGACCGATACATAACTTTTCCTGATTTCGTTATTCAAAAACTAAAAAATAGAACTGGCAAAAATATGGTCGGACTAATGCCATATCAGATATCAAACTGCTTTTCTGACATACTGGCAGAAGCCGGAATACCTCACTTCCGTTTTCACGATTTGCGCCATTACTGTGCATCCATTCAGCACGCGATAGGAATACCGGACGCATACATCATGCAGCGCGGCGGGTGGGGAAATGATGGAGTGTTAAAGCAGATTTATCGGCATGTTATGGAGAGCAAAGAAGAAGCTATGAATCGTAAGGCTAATGACTACTTTTCGGAGCTATGCAACACAAAATGCAACACGAACTCCGAAAAGTCCTGATTTTAAGCCAAATTTTCAGTGCGGGCAACAGGACTTGAACCTGTGGGTCCAAAATCACCAAAAGCCGCATAGAACCTAGAGCTTAGGTTTTATGCGGCTTTTGGTGTTATAAGTATTTATCACTTGTCGCATAAATATATCAAAAATGATACATCTTTAAATACTATGCAACACGAAATGCAACACGAATTATTCTGGATGGGCGGTGTATCCATCATCTTAAATACTCCATCTGGAGTGTGTCGGGAACCATTGCCGACCTCAGAATATTCGCGTTATTTTGCACCAGGCCCGTGCTTCTGATCTTTATCTTTATTCCCCTTAGCGCTGGTTGGAGTAAATCCAGCTACAACAGTTCCATTAACCGGATGGCCTGCACCTTTCGGAATTCCAACTCCAGGGCCGGACTGCACAGTATGGCCGCAGTCATCAGCCTCAGCATCAAAGCCGTTTTTCGCGTTGTTATGATGATCGTTGATATCGCAGTGTGCTGCATCATGAGGCGCACAGTTTCGGTGTAACGGTTCCTGGATGTTCATTTCTTTTTCCATAAGATGTTTCCTTTCTTTCTGTAAGATATTGATATATACATAGTAATGCTTTTTCACATTTTGAATATCACCGTAAATAGTCATCTGCCCATTCACATTTTTCAAAATAAGCGCATTGCTTGCCCCAATCTTTTGTCTCAATATCAGGCTTCAAATCCTTATAATTTGTATTCGTCCTTTCTGTACAATAACAATCCCTAAGTAATTCTCCACCAACAAATTTACAATCATGGCAAGTATAATTTCTACTTTTATGATAAGGACATTTGTCAGTTCCACTCAATCTTTCCCATTTTTGTCCTATATAAATTAAATATGGAAGTTTAATATGTAGTCTGTATTCAAAGAACGTGTGCAAGCTAACTGAAAAATTGTGGAATTTATATCTGCCACGATGTTTACAAATTTTTGCTTTGTCACAATAGCAGGAATCTCCACAATCATATCCAATTGTTATATGAATCGTTGTTCTCACCTCCAAATGAAAGAAAAATTTTATCGTCTTTTCGACACCCAGAAGCCCTTAATATACTTTCCGTTTGATCCATCAGCCCCTAAATAGTGATTTATTAAACCATTTTTTCAAGCTGAACATGATAACTCGTCCATATATTACGATTACCATCATAATAAACTAGAATACGTTCAGAAGCATCGTACTTAGTATATTCCTGTATTAAGTATTGAGATCCGATACCAACACTAAGATAAACTTTCATTGTAAAAGCAAATTTTAAAGGGCTATTTTTTAATGTTTCAGCATTAGTGTTGCTTGCACAATAATAATTTCCAGGAGTTAAATAGGTGTGCATATCTGAATTATTTGGAATCAATGTTTGGTTTCCACTCAAAGACCACATATTCTTTAAATCACTATTTAACTTATTAAGACCACTGGATAAATCTGTCATACCGCCGGTCAGCGCAGCGGTACCGATCTTTGCCATAACCGTATTAATGACCTTGTCGGCCAGGGCATCAACAAGAGACTGCGCTGTTACAATATTTCCCTTTTCCCCACAAAGCCCCTGCGTATCCTCTGCCTGCACAGCGGATAAAGCTGTAGCATCAAAGCCTTGCGCCATTAGCTGGTAGTTGATCTTGTCATCAACCGGAGTGATACCGGTAACTGTTTTTAAAGTGATGTATGTGCTGTTGCCATACTTGACCATCGTGAGCTGTTCATAAGTTGCGTCTGCGCTATATTCGCCACCATTGGTTATCATCCATTTACCAAGGTCTGTTTTTCCCATGTCTTATACCTCCACAAACACATGATTGTTTTCCATTGATACCGTTACGTTTTTTCCCTGATCACATTCTAAATGACCAGTTGAGATGTTTAAAGAAAACGTAGGGAAAACGATATCTGCATATGCTCCAGCCTTGTCTGCGCTTTCTTTTGCTTTTTGGCAGTAGTACATAGAGTTATCGGTTTCTTCGTTTTCTCTGGATCCAGTCCCACCGTGAGCAAAGCTTTCAGATGCCGTAAGGTATGTTTTTGCATTCGCTGCATAACTCTGTGCATCAAGCATATACTGGCGTAAGGTTTGCATCACTGTAGGCTCCAGTTTGTCAAGCGTTACTGATCCATCTCTTACTTCTGCGCTTATATTTGTTCCATTAAGCTTCATAGCGATGGTCGCGGTATTATCCACGCTGTAAACAAACCGCTGGAAGCTTATCTTTTTAGTTGTTCCGTCCTGCTGCACCAACACAAGGTTGTCGTCATCATCGAGATCGATGCGTGTAGGCATCATCTCAATTGGGAAGTCATAGCTTTCCGTGCTGCCATCTCTATGAGTAACAGTAACAATCCAGGTGTCGGTATCTATGGTCCATCCGGTTATAAATCCGGCTGCATCCGATACCTCCAACTTGTCTTGCGACAATGCGAGAATATACTGAGCGCACTGGAGTATACCGTTGTCCATGTGACGCAGGTTTTTTTGACCAAGCGCCGTAGATGTTGAGGGCCAGTTAAGCCAGCCTACAACAGCGTAAAAAAGGTCAGTCAGCTTCATCGTTTTCCCTCTCTTTCACAACAATTCCGCGATCCAGAATATCAGCCATTTGGCATATTACTTTCATATTCTGTAATCCGGAAACATTGAGCGAATTCAAAAGCACAGCCAATGTTTTTACATCATCCTCATTGTAGCTTACCTTCGTCATTTCTGCGCCACCTCGTTTTCTATGATATATTGCATTGCACAGGTCAATATAGCTATGTAGTTCTGATACGGAATGGTCAAATATCCTTTATATCGTCCGTACAATGGGAGATTAATGCCAAGTTCTTTGCAAAGATCCAATACCTCTTGCGCTATAAAACCGACTCCCGGTTCATTTCCATTGTTCATTTTGAACGATACCGGCCTAAGCTTTTTTACAATGTTGTAAGCAAGCTCTGGAGATATCGAATTAACATCATGCTTAAGGCGCTTATCGCTCCACCATTCTCCGGCAACAGAACTGTATATTCTACTGCACTGAATGCTGCTGTTACAAACTATATACCCTGCCGTCAAATCGTTTATATTAGCACTGTCTTGGACTATTAAATTGTTACAGGTGTGGGAACTTGCTATTAGCGTGGAAAAGTATCCAGTATTGGTTGACGAAGTGGATCCAATTTGAATACTTTTAGCAATAACCTTTCCTGATGAATCAACAGTGAATTGACCATTACCAACATCTATCGACCCCTTAAAAAGCCCCTTAGATACCGTTAACGTACCGTCCGCTGTTAAGGATGAATTTGTTGCTGTCCAACTAAAACGGTCGCCTATTATATTAACACCATCGCTCTCAATGGAAAGCTGCGCAGATACATCCCCTTTGCTGACTTTGGCTGTTATGCTGGATTCTGTCTGTGATATTCTGGATGACAGCTTTTCTTCCGCACCTGTAGCTCTCGATACCTCTAATGATATTTCCCCCGCCATCTGGGTGAAACGAGATTCCGTATTGCTTTCAACATCTTTTAATGTATTCGAAACCTCTTCGACAGTTCTTACTAGCTTTGCAGTCTTTCCTTGAAGCTGTACTATAGTGCTTTCTATGCTAAAGGATTGTGTGAGATTCTGACTTCCTTGACTTTCATAAGTATCCATTGCACCCTGTATTCCGCTAAGAGTACGTTTAGATATTATGGTGTTTACTGGGCCGTCCACTGTCTGAACTATAACTCGATCACCAACTTCAAGCCACGGAGCGCCATTTGTTGTTATTGATGCAGGCGTATATGACAAACCGATTATTGCTGTTCTTATGGCATTGGCTATACTGATAAGTTCGGATGTGGTTTTTCCGTATACAAGAGGATTTCCCTCAATGATATACACATTCTCGCCATCACCTACACTCGTTCCACCTATATCTCCTTCCTCTTGCCGAATCTGCACAGTATCTATGTCAGGCACCATAAATTCTTCGCTTTCAGAGCTTTGATAAACAGTTATGGTATCTGTTATATCATCCGTTTTTGGAATGCTTATAAATTGCAACTCGCCGTTTCTTGTTATGTTTCCGAAAACTCCGTTAATTTGGCATATATACTTAAGTACATCGCGCCCATTTAAGGTGATAGGCTGTATGGTTTTGGTTATCTCTAGATCATCATTGACAAGAGCCGCGTTTAACACCGGGACTCCTACAAAAGCGCAAAGAGATTTTGTGAAATCCGACAATTTGATTGGGAAATCGACTGAATTATACCAGCCGGAAACATCAGCATCAAAAAGCTGCATCCGGTCATATGCTATGATTTTTCTGGTGTCCTTATCGTCCTGCTTTGGAGTTGATGAAACTGTATAAAGACCAAGTGACATGGAATAATCACCAATATCTTCCAATACCATGAATTCTCTTTTTGATATGTTTCGATCAAGCCCGGATACAGTTATCTCAAATTCTGCCGATTCGCATGCACCAAAATCCAGATCATCCGATGTACTTATGGATTCCGTGATGCTCATAGATTCCGAAGAAATCATATCGTCTGTGATTTCAAAATCAATGCTGTCCGAAGACAATTCGGATGGATACAGCGTTTCGGACGGATACAGCGTTTCAGATGGGTACAGTGCCCTATAGTCTTCTTTAAAAAATACCAGGCGCAGTTTTTTTCCGCCATATGTATTGTATAAATCTTTATATTTCTGCTCGACGTCTATCATATGGCCCACCTCTAATACTGTATCATTTCCAGGGTAAATGCTTCATAAAACATTTCCCCTGTGTCATTATCTGCAATATGAGATATTGCAAATTCAGTATCTGGTACATAAAAATATCCTGACCCGTAAATTCCGGTATCCAAATTCCAGTATGTAACTTCGTACTTGCGCTGATCTGTATCAACAAGACCATTTGCTTTTAAAGAATTAAATAAGTCTTTTTCTTTTTGTGACAGCGGTCTGATCTCCAGCTTTAGAGTGGTTTTAAAATTAGGAGATGTGGCACGCTGCAAATCATTGTTGTTATCGCGCCACGCTTTTTTCTCTGTTCGCTGATCTGGCGTAGAAACGTACCGTGTCAGGAAAGCGTTCGGGAGCGCCATGCTCCCAAACTTAACGAGATATCCTTTATAGTCCTGCTGCATATGTACCTCCTACACCAGCACCGGATTCTTTCCGGTTCTCTTTGTTTCCTGCCGGACAAATTTAACAGTCGAGTTCCCAAGTTCTTTTCCGTCCAGATAAATATGTCCGACTATATCTCCGCTGTTATCAGTCATTCCAACAGCCTGTAAAGCTTCTATCATGGCCTTTTTTATGGTTGACAAAGGTGACACAACTTCCGTTTCTCGCTTGTTGTCACCAAGGATTGCGGCAAATTCTCCGGCACGCGGCGGCACTACAGTTCCGGATGCCAAGTGCGGCAAAGAAACACTTGCTACGCTCGGAACAGAAGTCTGTAAAGAATACTCTGAGATGCCTAAAGAACCGCCTGTCAGACCGTTCCATATGTTACTACCAATTCCACTTATCTTTTTGATAACACCATTAATGGTATCCCATATTCCGTTCCATATATTCGAGGTTTTTTTCCCCAACGAATCCCATGCGTCACTGACTTTTTTCTTAAACTCATCTACTTTTGTGCCAGAATCTTCTTTGATTTTGTCCCATTTTTCTGAGATAGTTTTCTTAATGTCATCCCACTTTTCACTAGCGTTTTCTTTAACTTCATCCCATTTTTCTGACATTTTTGTTTTAATATCGGTGATTTTTGCTATAAGATTCGGTATCATATCGGTTATCTTATTGATAAGACCATCCATCAAATAGCCGCCCATTTCTGCCATAACAGTTGATGGGCTATGAATGCCGAACGCTAGCTTAAATCCGTCAATAAACGGTTGGAATATGTGCTCTTTAACCCATGTTTTTATATCGGCCCATGCTTTGTTAATTCCATCTCTTAATCCCTGCATGGTAAATTGACCGTCTTTAAATGCCGTTTCTTTCCACCACGTCACAGCTGCATTCCAACCAGGCTTAAGGAGTCCAATTATAATTCCCCCTATCGCGCCAAAAACAGGACCAATGCCACGAACAAGAGATGCAAGTATTCCTCCGTAATCAATAGAGCCTATAAACTCTGCTATTTTTGTTCCAATTTCTTGCCAATCCACCCCGGCTAGAGTTCCGACAAGAGTATCGATTAATCCTTTTACAGCACCGCCTAATGCTCCGGCCCACACATGCGGATCAATAGAATCAATAGCGCCATTGATGCCATTTCCAAGAGATATTCCAAGCTTTAAAAAGTCGAATCCAGCACTGTCTCCATTGCCATTGAAAAAGCCATCAAGCATCTCAGCAAGGATGTTGAATTTTGCAATGAATAATCGGCCAAGTTTCCACCAGTCAATCTCATCAACGAGACTGTTTGCACCTATGGCAAGCTTTGCGCCAAGATTTTTCCAGTCGATGCCGTCCACGAATAAAAGCAGGGTGTTTACCAGAGTATTAAGGCCAGCACCGAGCGTTCTGCCGAGTAAATCCCAGTCGATGTTATCAACAAGGCTGTTGAATGTCTCTGTAAATGCGTTTACGAAGTATGTGATCTTCGGTCCGACATTGTCCCAGTTGATTGCATCATATATTTTTTGCAGACCTGCATTAATGCCATCTGCCATATACGCACCAAGACCGGACCAGTCCTCGCTTTTAATAAAGCCTTTAATCTTATCGGCCATCTGTTTAAACCGGCTTTCAATCTCTGCCGTTTCAAACATATCTGCTGGTGATGCTCCGTCGCCACCTCCGCCTCTTCCAGAATCTTCATCTTTCTGGACATTCAGTTTATCAAATGATGCAAGTTCGCCTTTGGCTTCTTTTGCGGCCCCTCCGGTCTTTTTCAGAGATTCCGCGTAGTTTTGCTGGACTTTGGTTGCCTTTGTAAATGTTTTCTGGCCTGTCAACGCTGCCATAAACTGCGCTATGGCGGTAACAGCTGAATTAAGAAGGCTGATAAGATAATTCAACGCAGGAGCTACCGCTGTCAGTATTGGAGCAAACGCAGTGGCAAAGCTGTTTTTAAGCTGCGTGAGCGAAGATATCAAGCCGGATATAACACCATTGGTGCTGCCGGAATACTGGGCTAAATTTTTGAATCCGTCCACAAGGGCGCTTCGGAGCTTGTTGAACAGCACATACAGGCTCCGGATGCCGAATAAATACTTTAGTAACTTGCCTATACTTATGGTGCTCTTATTGGATGTTTTATGGATGCCTAGAATGCCGGATGATATTTTTTTAATACCATTAGCAATATTTGAGGCAACCATTTTTCCAAACATAGAAACAACTGAACGCGCTTTTTTTGCCAAAACGGAAAGTTTTGATATTAAGCCATCAAATATACTAGGCTTAGGCTCAGTGTTTTGAATCTTAGTCAGTTCTGATGCATATTCTTTTGCTGCTTCTTTTGCTTTTGCTAGTTTTACATAAACCTCATCATACTGTGCATCACCAAGCCCTTTTCCAGAATCCGTAAGTTTTTTCAACCGATTCTGTAAATCAACGATTTGCCCTTGCATCGTATTAAGTCCAAACGGATTTGCATTTGGTGTCGGAGACGTAAGTTCTTTCTTATAGTCCTTAAGCGCTTGTTTCATTTTTTCAAGATCTAAATATGCTTTATCAAATTCTTCATCTCCGAAATTTTTTCCAGTTGCCATGAGCTTTTTGAGTTTGCCTTGTAAGTCAAAAATTTGCCCTTGCATCGTATTAAGTCCAAATGGGTTGGCATTTGGAGTCGGAGAAACAAGCTCTTTTTTGTAATCCTTAAGAGCCTGCTTTACTTTTTGAAGGTCAAGATAGGCCTTGTCAAATTCCTCATCTCCAAAATTTCTCCCAGTGTCAATGAGTTTTTGAAGTTTGCTTTGCAAATCCACAATCTGTCCAGACATGGTATTAAGGCCAAATGGATTTGCATTTGGGGTCGGAGATGTCAGCTCTTTTTTATAATCCTTAAGTGCTTGACTTACTTTTTGCAATTTCAAATATATTTCGTCATATTCTTCATCTCCAAAATATAACCCGTTCCCTTCAAGCTCTTTTATTTTTTCTTTTAATCTTCCGATTTCATTTTTAAATTCATTAGTAGATTGAACTGCCTTCTCCGCGCCCTTGACATACTGGTTCACAAAGTCAACAGCTGCTTTGTCATATCCAATATTATTCGGATCTACCATTGCTGTTTTCTGCGGTATGTTCTTGTTTTCAAGATCTTCTCCACGATCAATCTTTATATTTTCCGCTTCTTTCCGCAGATCTTCCGCGCTCTTCTGCGCATCCTTATAAGAATCAGAAAGGCTCCCGGCATCCACTGCGGCCTTTGCGGCTGCATTGTGAATGCCGTTGAAAGATGTGGTTATAGATGTGGACAGGATCTGTATGGATTTAGTAAGCTGTTCAATAGCAGACTTCAATTCCTTTACGCCCTGTTGCGCACCTTTTTCATCAATCTTTGTGTCAATAATGATACTGCCGTCTGCCATACGATCTCCTTACAGCCATTTTTCCATGTTTCTGATAGTTTCTTTTTCTTCCTCACTCATCTTGTTTTCCAACTTGACAAGAGAGCTGTTTTCCCTTTCAAACTCCCGCTCCCATTTCTCTAGCTTTTTTCTCTTTGCCTTTTTCTGCCGGATAGAAAGAACCTGAGAAAAAAGCCCGTCCCCGATCTCCATAAAAAAAGACAGGAATGTCCACCAGTGCATATATTCAAGTGCTCTGATTTCTTTTCCTGCCACTTTATTGACTGCCGGAACGATTATCCCAGCGTCCTGTTCCCAGTCGATAAGACGCGGAGATTTCTTTTTTTCTTCTGTGGAGCCGCAGTCAATGAATTCCACGGCTTTCTCGCACGCTTCGCGATAATCACTCAGCGGAATACTCTCACCATCAATATACAGGATATCAAACATAACCTCCTGCTGCTCGTATGGTGTCAACTCCGGGTCGGCGCAGGCAATCAGAATGTCCAGAATAGTCCTGTAATCAGTCCTGATCTTATATTCTGCTCCGTTGATCTCGATGGAAGTAGGAAGATCATAACCACTACGCACTCTTATACTTGTCCGTATATTTTTTTACCCGGCTGCTGCTCTTTTTGATTCTCGTGTTAAATTCTTTCGAAACAAAATCTACGAGTACATCAAGCACATACTGGCAGTGAAGAGTTCCGTCCGGTCGCGGAGTCAGCGGGTTGGCATTTTTGAAAAGCACATCAGATGCGCCGCTGCTGTTCAGAAGTTCATCAAAAGCAGTCTTCACCTGATCTGTGAACTCATAAAGTTTATCCAGATCTGAATCAACATCTGGAATCTGTGCAGTTTCAAAAAAGTTCAACGTTTTTTCACATCTTTTTATGATGTCCAGGTCAGACGGGTTCCACCAAAAGCCACCAGTTACATTCCCGGCAGCATCGGTAACCTCAATCCATTCCCGGTCATCAATCTTAAGCTGTCTTGCCATAGATAACCTCCTTTACTCCAGACTGGAAGACGGGGTAAAAGTCTTTTTACTTACATCCCATGTACCCTTGACTCTGTTTCCTGCTTTATAGAGAGTGAACGGAGTCTGCACGCCGGAAGTGTCACCACCCACACTGTTCGGAATCAGATATACATCTTCGCGATAAGCCCATACCGCAGTCGGCGCAGCATCATCAGATAATCCAGGCTTTAACAGCACATCAACCATTGTTGTCTTACACTTATCTCCGGTAGCTCTGGTGTTTGCCAACTCCATGATCTTAGTAGACAGTGCGTCATCATAGTCTTCGAAGTAAAACGGGTCAACATCTGCCTGCGCTTCATAACCGGAATGCTGTACAGACTGTTCACCCAGAATGTTCTTTGTTACCTCGACATCTGGGTTCAGCTCTTCGTTGTACTCTTCCAGATTTTTGCCGAGTCTTACATAAGTCGGGGTAGAAGAACTGAAAGCCGCGTCTACATAGTGAGCCAAAAACTTACGTTCAATCATGTCTTTTTTCCTTTCTAATCAATCGGTTTTATGTCATTGGTGTACTGCACCGTAACAGGCAGTACCCAGTCTTGCACCGCTTCCTCATTTGGCTCTAAACCGTATGAGTTATCGCGGGTAATGCGTTTTATCACTCGACCATCAGACAGGGCCGGAAAGGCCTTTAGACGCGTCTGAGTGCCGTTTATAACAACAGGCTCCCGGCATATCCATTTGCCGAGGGTGTCAAGGAAGTCTTGTACATTCAGTTTAAGCCGTTCTTTTGTGGCTGCTGTGCGGTATACCACGTAAAACGGATACTGGCATTGCTGATGGATGCCGCCGCAGACATCTTCCGATTCTGCATACACCAGCGCCCCATTGTCAGCTGAAAAGGCTATTCCGGATTCTTTCCCAAGCTCCTCAAACTTAATGACCTCGCCATCTTCCAGGCCGGGATATTGATTTAACAGGGATTTCACCGCGCGGGTGAGAATATCAAACCCGCTTGCGTCCCGCCCTATGACCTTATCCATGCTTACCACCTCCAGCTATGCGCTTCACGCCTTTTATCCATGTCTTTCCGTCTGCCTGCTTCGCAGCTTCAAACCAGTGATCCTGTGCTTTTGGGTGTGCCTGGTGCGTGTAGGTGATGTTTTCCCGTGCATTGGTCTTGCCTGTGTACTCACTCACAAGCACCTTACGTGCTCCACGCCGCGCCCAGGGTGATCCGGTCAGTTCATCAACCATAACCTTACCCTCGTACAGATAGCGCCCTTGTGGGCCATATCCGGCATACACAAAGCCGCTTCCCTGTACCGCCGCACTGGCAGCACGGGTGGTATTGATAAAGCTGCCCGTTACCATCGGCATATACGGCACCATACTGTTCATGACAGCGCCGTCCAGATAGTATTGTGCCTGCTGAAACTGCCGCTCAAAGCGGGACATATCGAGTTTCAGATGAATGCTGCCAACATTGTATGACAGATTTTTAAGATAAAAGCGCTTGCTTCTCATTGCCATATTACCGCCCCTTAAACCTGCCTACTTTCCTAAGATTTCAAAGTGCGGGATAACCGTATACGGCCCACCTACACTGGTTATCTTGTAAACATTGTCGCGGTTGCTGTTCATGTACTGGTAAAAACCGTCGCGGTAATCATCATCCACAACCATTCCTCCAGTCCATTCACCCTGCCAGAAAAAGTCCTCTGGCCCGAATGTGATACTGCCCGGAAGATCATCATTGACTTGCGCCGCCCATGCTTTCGGGGGCAACCACGGCACCGCTGCACCGTCCGACTGCCGAATCATTACTTTGTCCCCATCCTGGGTGTAAGCAATATGCAGCGCGGCATTGTCGGTACTGTCTGGGCCATACTTTTTCAGTATTGCACCGTGGTCGGTTATCAGGTCAACGCCGGATAAAACATGAGGATACCAGTACGCATCTCCTGTCGTGGCTG
>ERZ773188.2491-NODE-2491-length-17679-cov-28.034328_pt1 | contig 17679 bp, 35 predicted proteins | sample MGYA00581011_ERZ773188 | MGnify/ENA primary metagenome ERZ773188 (study PRJEB29015, sample SAMEA2737798) | human gut metagenome | biome: human gut; feature: human-associated habitat; material: faeces | place: China | collected 2012 ...
TATATATTTGAGTATTTATATGCACATATTGAGTATAAAAGTTTCCCTATATGAGGAAGTCAGGGTTACTCGGTTACTCGGTTACCATGCAGTAAAATCAAGGGTTTGCGGATTTTCGCTCGGTTACTTCTCGGTTAACGAAGGTTACTCATAAAGAAGGTGAATAATGAAAGTAGAAGCTAAAGATATTCCGGTCATGCATAAGTTCATGCCAGAGTTCTGGAATACAATAAAAGAATTTTACAATGTGAAAAACGATGATGAATATTTTGGTACATTACATAAAAAAATCGAGGATTTATATGAAATCTATCCAGACAGTTTGGCAAGGTATCTGTCTTTGGCCTTTTACAAATGGGCTGCGGATGTGTCAAAGGGAAAATGCAAAGTATGAATGAGGTGATAGAAATGCCATATAACACAGCAAGAAAGTACTATGAGGGTATCCAGACAAGGAAAGACATATATCTGTACATCATAAGATATCTGAAAGAACATGATTATCCGCCAAGTATTCCAGAAATCGCAGCAGGTCTGAGCATATCTAACCATACCGTGCAGAATCATTTCGGTGAATTACTGGAAAGTGGCTTACTTGCGACAGACAACCCCGGTGCGCCACGAGCGTATCGAGTGACAGGATACAAGTTCAGAAAGGTGAAGGAAAAATGAGTAGCAAGTTAAAAGTTAAGAAAAAGACCAGATTTCCTGTCCAGACTTCTAATCAGGCAGCTCAGGCGTTCGGGCGTTCAATGCAGATCTGTTATAGACAGATAAAAGACGTAGAGCAGCAAGCCTACGAGGATGGATTCACTGTTGGTGAAGATTGGAGCAACACGATCAACACCGTCACTACAATGATGGCTCTGAGACGTTTATATGGCTTTTCTACAAAGCGTTTACTCACAGTCATACAGACTGCCAATAAGTATGTTGAAATGGCAAACAGGGGCGAAATGAGCGTTCTGAGCATGATGCAGGACATTGAAGAGAACACAGATGTAAGATTCGATGAGATGAATAAGAATCTGGTTAAGAAGATGGGAGTTTAAAATGAAATTTATAGATTTTTTCGCAGGAATCGGAGGATTTCGCAGGGGAATGGAATTAGCGGGGCATGAATGCGTTGGTTTTTGCGAATTTGATAAATTTGCTACTGCGAGTTACATCTCAATGCACTTATTGACAGAAGAACAAAGAGAGTTCTTGGACAAAATGCCACTGAAACAACGACAAAAGGAGATATTAAAAGATGAATACAGAAATGGAGAATGGTATGCAAATGACATTCGAAGAGTGTATGCCGGAGACATTCCCAAAGCAGACTGTTGGTGCTTCGGATTCCCTTGTCAGGACATATCCGTTGCAGGAAAGCAAGCCGGATTTCAAGGAAACCGTTCAAGCCTGTTTTTCAGAGTTATGTACCTTGTCGGACAACTCAAAGAAGAAGATAAACCCACTTACCTTTTCATTGAGAACGTTAAAAATCTGCTTAGTGTTAATGGAGGATGGGATTTCGCCAGACTGCTCATTGAAATGGATAGGGCAGGGTATGATGCAGAATGGCAGGTGCTCAACTCCAAAGATTTCGGAGTACCGCAAAGCCGGGAAAGATGTTTTATTATCGGACATCTTAGAGGGAGAAGTACCTCAAAAGTATTTCCTATCGAAGGAACAGACGGAAAAATTAGTATTCAAATAATTGCACACAAAGACGGATATAGAAGAAATACACAGGTATTTGCACCAGACGGATTAACAGAAACACTTGATACTGGACAAGGTGGCGGAAGAGGACATCATGTAGCATTACCGTGTTTTATTGATTTAAGTTATAAAAAAACAGAGTTAACCAATAAGGCAAGGTGCTTGCAAGCCAGACACAACAAAGGAATTGCAAATCATAAAGCTGAGGTAAGCGGAGTTGCAATTCCTGTTCTTACACCAGATCGTGCAGAAAAACGTCAGAATGGAAGAAGATTCAAAGAAGATGGCGAGCCAATGTTCACATTGACATCTCAAGACAGACATGGAGTTGCGATTGATCCACTTGGAGTTCTGCGCAATGTTCGCACAGAATATGGGAAAGAAATTCGTAAAGATTACGAAGATGGGAAAATAGATATTTCCAGACACGATTTCCTTGCTAGTGAAGTGAGGGAGGATGGAATTACAAATACATTGTCTACTGTACAAAAAGATAATCAGCTTGCAGTAAAGGTTTCAGAAGCCACAAAACAAGGATATGCAGAGTGCAGAGTTGGTGTTGATACTGTGAATCTATCAGTTCCAGGTAGTAAGACAAGAAGAGAAAGGGTTGGGAAAGAGATTGCAAACACACTAGACACAAGCTGCAATCAGGGGATATTCGTTCAAGTGTCGGAAGAATTGATTGTATATGCAGTCTGGTATGAAAAATATCAGTGTTACATAGCAATCAGAAAGCTGACACCGCGTGAATGCTTTAGATTGCAAGGTTGGTCTGATGATTATTTCGAAAAAGCACAGTTCGTAAATTCTGACAGTCAGTTATACAAGCAGGCAGGAAACGGCGTAACAGTGACAGTTATAGAAGTTATAGCAAGAAAAATGAACGTAAATCTAAATTGATAGCGTGTCAGTTGCTTACATGTGGAAAGTGAGGATGAAAAATGAGTGAAATTAAATTCAGTGACGGAATGCCGGTAAGAGAAAGACGTTCCAACACAAGCATTTATCCAGAGGAATTGTTGAAAAAAAATGCGGTGGTTGTGTGAGATGTCAGTCAAGGAAAAGGAAGGGCGAAACAGGCTATCATTGCACAACACAGCCGTACACCAAAGATATTTCACCAGAAGATAAAGCCTGTATCATTTACTGGGACAAAGAAGAGGAAAGAAAGTACAAAGCGTTAAAGGTACAGGACGAAGAAAACCGCAGAAAAGAACTCTGGAATATCTATTCAAAGCGAGAGCCAATTAAACTTCCAATCGTAAATGATGGTTACGGAATAATTCCGGAATGTCCTATTTGTGGAGAAATGCCATATAGCACTAAGCAGTGCCACTGGTGCGGTCAGAGGTTCATTCAAGACGAAACTTGCTTTTTGTGCGGTAGAAAGGTAATTGCGAACGTGAGCAAGTATAACGGACACATTAGTTATCATTGTCAGTGCGGAACAAATTTCATTGAATAAGGAGGACGCAAAAATGAGCTACTGTGACGGAACCTGTAAGTATCTGAATGAAAGAAAACACAAATGCGAATTGACAGGAGAAAAACTCACATACATGAAATGGAGTCGTGGAATCGAGTGTTCAGTGCATGAATACAGAGGATTCTGTGAGAAAGATGAGGAGGATACAAAATGTTAATCAGAAGTCAGGATAAAAGCCGATTGATCAGTCTTAACAATACACGAGAGCTACGATTCTGGGAATGTGCACAAGGGTTTAATATAACGGATTGCGTGTGCCCAATTGGTCATTATTCCACCAGAGAAAAAGCCATGAAAGTACTGGATATGATTCAGGAAGCCTATGTAAATGGACATATTGATTATCAGATACCAGCAGATAGCGAGGTGGTTGTATGAAAAGATCTGAAACAACAAAATTTCTTAGCCAATTGCTGGAAAAAAGCTGTTTTTCTGGACCAGGTAAATACTGGGCTAGAGAAGTAAGCTTTGATTATGACTACGCAGCAGGAAAGCCAAGAAGAGTAGATTACATGCAGTTTATTCCAGAAAATCAGTGCTCTATCTCAGCAATCGAAAAAGGAATATTTACATGCTATGAAATCAAAAGCTGTAAAGAGGATATTTACAGCGGAAATGGATTAAATTTTATTGGAGAAAAAAATTACCTTGTAACAACAATGGAGTGCTACAAAGAGATTTTACCTGATTTAAAAAATGGAAAATTTGCCCAACATATACGTGAGAATTTTCCGGAATGTTACGCGGAAATAGGTAACATGGGAGTAATGGTTGCAGTTCCGTATCAGAGAGAGGTTGACGAAGAATTCGAAAACCCAACACCACTAGATGGAGATGTGGAAAAATGGAAATTTTCGGTTGCTATAAAGTGTGAACACAATGGATCAAGAAAAAGATCCATGACAGAACTGCTGTTTTGCATGGTAAGAAGCGGACATTGAGAAAGGATGAGATAATATGAGCCATATCGAAGACAGATTAATTCAACTGAAGAATGAGGTGGAAAACGCAGGGAACGGAGCTTATTTCTCGAAAAATAATATCTCAAAAATTGTAGAATTACTTCTTGCTGACCTAGAACATGACGAGAAAGAAAATGGCTGGATTCCGGTCAGCGAGAGATTGCCGGAAGAACACGATTCCATATTTGCAAAGTTTAAAGGAACGGATAACTGGAAAAGAGGAATGTTCGAAAAAACATCTAAATATGTGATTGCTACAGTTGTATTCGATGATGGGACAGTGTTAGTAGAGCAGGCACATACTACTGATGGAATTTGGAGAACGGATAAAAAAGTTTTAGGCGGAACAGTAGTTGCATGGATGGACTATCCAAAACCATATGAGGAGGGCTGAACATGGAAATGTCAATTTTCAAAAAGGATGACAAAACCTACACCAGATTCAAGATCACGCTAAAAGAGTTTAAATCTTGGCAGGTTTTACTCGAGATAAAGTATTGTATTGATACATCAGAGCCGGTCAAGAAAAACAGCAGATACATTTATTTCGAGAAAGAGGGAGACTGGATTAATGGGAAGATGTAAATTAGAGTGTCCGGACGGTGAAACAGAGTGCTGCATTTGCTGCGAGAAACAAGGCGGTTGCGATAACCGGTGCAACATGATGGATGATTACGAATACGCTGAAGATTGCGAAGATTATATCAAGGAGGAAGAAGCATGATTACATTCTTATTAGGATTCGCCCTTGGAATCATAGTCGGAGTGGTTGGTCTTGCATGTATAGCGATCATGTACGATAAGCACCACTCAGACAAATAGAAAGGAGAACGGTATGCTGACAAGGAATAAAAAGCTGAAAGACTACGGTATTCCGGCAGAGGACATTGAAAAACTGAATACGATGCTGAAAGACTTCCCGGCAGAGTACGGATACCTGCTTTCCGGTGCTGCCTTGTCAGCTTGCCCGAAGAACACGGTGATAGCGGATATGGTTATTGAAAATATCCTGCACCGGAAAAGCTACAGGAAAATCAGCAAAGAAAGATATATCCCAATGAACCCGAAAGACTTCTACGGATACAGACGCAAGACCGTCGCTGTACTGTATGAGAGAATGCGGTTGTTGGGAGTGTGGGAGGATGAATAAAAAAATGTGTCTTGTATGGTTGGCGATTATATTTATTTGTTGGATTTTAGGTGCAAAAATATCAGATATTAATGTTGCAATGATAGCAATATTCTATATTGGCGATTGTATTTCTGACCTTGCAAAAGCAATTGAGAAGAGGAGTGAAAAATGAAGTTAATTGATTTAATAGCAGTAATTGACGACGATCCTGAAAGCGATATAAAAATTCAGATATGTCACCCTGGAAGAAGCTGGGAGGATTACGATACATTCAATGCCGGTTCAAAGCTGCTGAAACCATTTTACGATTTAGAAATAAGCTGCCTTTCGGCAATAGAAACAGATGTGATCAGAGTTGATTTGAATTTTGACAAGAAAGAAGGCAAAACAGATGAGTAGACTGATTGATGCTGATGAATTAATTAAATACATTAAAATTTGGGAAATCGGGACAAGTATTAGTTCCGACCAGAAAGAGTTTATTGATTGTGTTAACAGACAGCCGACAGCATTTGATGCGGAAAAAGTTACGGAATCGCTTATGGACAGATTTCGTATTGTTTCCAATGATGAGAACTTGGAATGGAACAGAGCTATAGATTATGCTATTAAAATCTTAGAAGGTGGTGGAGTTGAATGAGTAAATCAGTATTAGTGATAGACACACCAACAAATTGTTATGATTGTCCATTTGGAACTAGATACTGTAGTGATCTTGAATATGAGGGTTTGTGTGAATTAGCTGACTGTTTAGATTATGATGTAATTCTGATGACAGAAGAACATTATGATTGTGAAAGTAAATCAAGACCTGACTGGTGTCCACTTGTGGATTTGCCAGAGAAAGACAATGGAGACTATCCGGCTAATACATCTGATACTGGCTTTGCAGAGGGCTGGAACCAGTGTATTGATGAGATTACAGGAGGAATGGATTAATGGCATGTGCAAAGAAATGTGATAGATGTGGAAAACTGTATGAGCAGTACAATTAAACGATAGAAAAAATCCTAATGGGATCATGGTATTAAATCTGGATAGTCAGAGAAGATATTTCACACATAATGCTCTGGATTTATGTCATGATTGTATGAAAGGATTTCAGGACTGGTTTGGAGAGGTAAAGTAGATGGAGAGATTAACAGAAAGATACGATGTTGCACCAAACGGAGAATCAGATGTCTGGGTTAAACAGCACGATTACATTTCAGCGGCGCGAAAGCTTGCCGAATATGAAGACTTAGAAGAACAGGGCTTACTTGTGAGATTGCCGTGTCCTATCGGCACAACTGTATGGGATATATGCGGAATGGATATTCGGATTCGGGAAAATGTGGTAAGCGGACTTGAATATGACAAAGGCGGTAAATGGTTTTTATGGACGAACGAGGATGAATGTCTTGGAGAATTGAATGTTTTGGTATTCCTCACCCGTAAAGAAGCTGAGAAGAAGTTGGAGGAGATGGAGAATGTCTGAATATGTTAAAAAGTCAGATGTAATAAAAATCATGGAAAATAATTCTCACATGATAGAGGTATTTGGAGTTAAGAAGAAAATGATTGACGGATTCGCAATGTGTTGTGATTTCACAGATCTGGAAACTGTCGATATTGATGAGGACGATAAGGAGGATTAATATGAAACCAGAAGATGCAAAAGACATATTATCCGATATGAGAGACCAGCATTTATGTTTCCTTGAAAGTTCTGAAAACAAAGATGAATGGCAGAAAAAATATCTCAAGGAAGCATGGGCGTGTGATTCCGGAGCAAAAGCATTGGAAAAGCAGATTCCATGCAAACCTGAAGAATATGTTCCAGATTTTCCGTACAATATATTTTCCACTCAAAAATGTGCGAAATGCGGAACACCTATTATTGGTAAAAAAATAAGCAAGTACTGTTATGAATGCGGGCAGAAAATTGACTGGGGAGAGGAGTGATTAAATGGATTTTAATACAGCAATGGCGAAATCAGTAGCATGGGCCAGTACATCATTTGCCGTAATAGCGGCACTCAGTTATACAAAAGAACCATTATGCTTAATGGCATTAGTTCTTCCGCTGTTTGTTGGATTACTTGCACATTAATGAGAAGGAGTTGATAATCATGTTGGACAATCCTACATTAGAGAGTCGGTATTTACCGGCTCTTTTTTAGCACAAAATTTCTCAAACATGTACCACAACTTTTCCACCAACCTATGATAGAATATACTCAGAAGTGTTACTATGGGGTTTTATAGCCAGTTGGAGGTGAGAACATGGGAATGACGCCAATGTACACAAGCGTTGAAGAGATTGAAAGCAAAATAGAACAGTACTTCGAAGATTGCAAGGGTTATCCATTAACTGATAATGAAGGTAATCAAATATTTAATAAGTTTGGCCTTCCTGTTTTCATAGATGTTCATCCCCCGACTGTTACAGGTCTTGCTTTAGCTCTTGGATTTACGAGTAGACAGGCACTCTTAAATTATCAGGCAAAGCTGGAATTCGTTGACACGATTACGCGCGCAAAAGCGAGGGTAGAACAGTACGCAGAGGAAAGGCTATTTGATCGTGACGGTTCAAATGGTGCTCAGTTCAGCTTGAGAAATAATTTTAAGGGATGGGATGCTGATAAGAAAAATGATGATTCTGGAGATGGAAAGATTACGATTGTAAATAATATTCCAAGGCCGGAGAAACAGAATGGATGAGAACCCGATTAATCTGAATGAAATTATAGCTCCTGCCTTTTACAATGTGTTCTGGGACATTTTGGACGGAAAACACACCTATTATGATTTGTATGGTGGGCGTGGATCTACTAAATCATCTTTTGTGGGTGTCATGATTCCTTTCCTGATGATGCAGGACGCAGAGAACGGTATAATGTCAAATACCGTTATTTTCCGTAAAGTTGGAAACACACTTAGAGAATCCGTTTACGAACAGATAGCATGGGGAATTGACGCGCTCGGAGTCAATGAACTATGGGACACCAGTGTAAGCCCTATGCAGTACACTTATAAGCCTACTGGACAGAAAATCATATTCAGAGGACTGGACAAGGCAAAAAAGACTAAATCTATTAAAGCAAGCAAGGGATATTTCAAGTATCTCTGGTTCGAGGAACTTGACGAATTTTCGGGCATTGAAGAAATTCGTACAGTGCAACAGTCAGTCCTTCGAGGTGGCAGTAAGTTTGTTGTATTTAAGACATTCAATCCGCCAATTAGCCGGAGCAACTGGGCGAATGTGTATGTAGAAGAGCCACGAGACGACAGCTACAGGCATAAGAGTGATTACAGATCAGTTCCTGTTGAATGGCTTGGTCAACAATTCCTTGATGATGCGGAACATCTTAAAAAGACAAATCCAAGAGCCTATCAGCATGAATACCTTGGATTACCTGTCGGACTCGGTACAAATATCTTTGAGCTGTTGGAAATCCGAACGATTCCAGACGAAGAAATTCAGAAGTATCAAAGCGTCTATCAGGGACAAGACTGGGGATGGTATCCGGATCCCAAAGCGTTTATTCGTGTGGCTTATGTACCTAATCAGGATAAAGTTATCCTGCTGGATGAGCTTGGTGGATGTAAAATTCGAAATACAGCAATGGCTGACCAGATAAAACAAAAGGGATATGATGATTATTCAATATCTTGCGGAGTTGATGAAGAAGAAAGTATTATTGACTTCCGAGATGCAGGGCTTCCAGCACGTAGGGCTATTGTTACACCGGGAAGCCGCAAATATACTTTTGAGTGGTTACAGTGCCGAACATTAGTCATTGATCCGGCACGAACGCCTAGAGCATACAAGGAAATTATCAATTATGAGCATGAAGTAGATAGCAATGGAGAAGTTATCGCAGATTATCCAGATGGTAACGATCACTGGATAGATTCTCTCAGATACGCAACCAGTCCATTGTCTATGAGAAGAGGACATAGTGCATAATGAATAGTAAAGAAAACATATTTAAATGTTTGGAAATTCTGGACAAATTCCAGTTCTTCCAAGGTCAAAGAGCTGGAAGAGAATTGTGGAATGATAAACCAGTAGAGATACAGAACAAAGATATAAAGAATTTCAATAAAGACATAGAGTTTATCAGAAATGTGCTGAAATCAGTTAATTCAGGTGATTAAATGGGACTTATAACAACACTGAAAAGGTGGTTTAATATGATATTCAAAAAACAAGCCGAAGAGGACTTCAACATTCAGGCAGCAGAATTTCCAGAAATGGAATCACTGATCAACCGGTGCGCGAATATTTACAGGGGAGTTCCGGAATGGCTAGATGACAAGAATAATATCAAGACAATTAATTTTGCAAAATCCGTCTGCTCAGAAACAGCACGGCTCGCAACATTGGCGATCGGCATTCAGATAGATGGTTCTGCAAGGGCGGCATGGTTACAGGAGCAGATTGACAAAGTATACTTCCAGATCCGGCACTGGGTAGAATATGGCTGTGCTTATGGAACGGTATTCATTAAGCCAAATGGTGAGAGCCTTGATGTATTTACACCGGCAGATGTGATGATCGTGGATTATGACAATCAGGAAATCAAAGGGATTATATTTAAGGACTCTTATACTGTTGGTAGAAAATACTACACAAGGCTCGAATATCACAGGTTTGTTGAGACAACAGTGGACGGAGTGACAACCTATCCGTACTACGTTTCTAATAGAGCCTATGTATCAAAATCCTCTCAGTCAATCGGAGACAAGATTGACCTTAAACAGACCAAATGGGCTGACCTAATGGCAGACACGCCGCCAATCCTCAAGGCAAACGGGGAGAAGTTGGACGGGCCTCTGTACGGAGTACTGCGGACGCCACAGGCGAATAACGTGGATATTAACGCACCATTGGGGCTTCCGATATTTGCCGAAGCCATTGAGGAGTTAAAAGACCTCGATATTGGATACAGCCGTAACGCCGGAGAGATTTTCGATTCGCAGAAGATTGTTCTGGCAGATGATAGGCTGCTGATGCCAAGCGGTGCACCTGTAGCAGCTATGTCGCCACAGGGCATGGAGAACAGACGTAATGAGATGAACTTACCGCACTTTGTCAAGAATGTATTCGGACAGGACGAGAAAGAGTTTTATCAGGAAATCAATCCAATTCTCAACACAGATACTCGTATAAGCGGCATAAACGCCATTTTAAGCCAGTTAGGATATAAGATTGGATTCTCCAACGGGTATTTCGTATTCAACGAATCTAGCGGTATTCAGACAGCCACAGGAGTAGAAGCGGAACAGCAGAGGACAGTGCAGTTCGTCAAGGATGTAAGGGATAAGTTGGAATCTTGTCTGGATGAAGTTATTTACGCATTGAATGTCTACGCTGACCTGTACGGGCTTGCACCTGTTGGAGTCTATGAAGTAAATTACGATTTCGGAGACATCTTATACGTGCGTGAAAACGACCGTGCTAGATGGTGGCAGTATGTGACAACTGGAAAAGTTCCGGCATGGCTGTATTTCGTGAAATTCGAGGGAATGACCGAGGATGAAGCAAAATCAATGGTCAAAGAAGCTCAACCAGACGAACCAACATTATTCGGAGAGGAGTAAAAAGATGACAGATAAACCAGTAACGCGAGAAGAAAAGTACCTCGCATATCTGACAGGCGATTATACAGGCGAAATTCCAAAGCCGATCACGAGAAAAGAAAAATACCTGTATAAACTCTGTATAGACGGAATCGAAAAATCATCATGTATTTTGGGGTAATGATATCCGCCAACTCGAAAGATGGTCTTTGCAATCAAAAACATTAGAGCAAACAAAAACTGAAATAGACTCAACTATTAATAAATGTGGATATTTATGTTTTTATGCCCATGCATATCCGTCAACCGTAAATGATAATTTTACAATTGAAAATATGAAAATCATCATGGACTATATCAAAAAATATATAGATAACGGAAAGGTACAAGTTTTGACTCCAAGATGTGCAATAAATGATTATTACACGGTAAGACATAGTGATTTGCTTAATTTATATAAAAAAGTAATTAACTAAAGAAAGCTTTAGTTAACCAGTAAAATTCAAAACATGTACCACGACTTTTATCGAAAGAGGTGATATATTATACTTAGTCCAGAATATCTACGCCGGATAACAGAGGGCAGTGAACAAATTGCCGAAGAACTGCATCAATATATCATCTCTGAGATCGTGTCGAGAATGATGGCAAGAATCGGCAGAGGTGAGGATTATATTCTGACCAATGCCGATGCGTGGAGAATCAGAACATTGCAGGAATCAGGTGAACTGCTAGAGGACATTCTGGCAGAACTATCCAAATACACGAAACGTGAACAACAGGAACTCCTTGAAGCGTTTGAAGATGCCGGAATCACTGCAATGAATTACGATGATAAGGTATATAAGGCGGCAGGATTAAGCCCTGTACCGCTCGAACAGTCCCCAACTATGATAAGACTCATGGAGCGGAATATGCTTGCGACTATGGGAGAGTGGAAGAACTTCACACGAACAACCGCAAGTGTCGCTCAAATGCTCTATATCGAGCAATGCGACCTTGCCTATAATCATGTAATGACTGGGGCGGTTGGGTATACACAAGCCATCAAAGAGGCGGTTAATAACGTTGTGAGTGATGGCGTTACTGTCACATATCCATCTGGCAGAAAAGATACAATTGAAACAGCAGTAGCACGTTCTGTTAGAACTGGTGTGGCTCAGGCTACGGGAGATATATCCTTAAAGCGCATGGAAGAAATGAACTGGGATTTAGTTCTGGTCAGTGCACATATCGGAGCAAGGACGGGTGACGGCGGTGAGAATCCCGGAAACCACTCATGGTGGCAAGGCAAGATATACTCTCGTTCTGGCAAGAGCAAGAAATTTCCGCCGTTCTCATTGACCGGATATGGAACGGCAAGTGGACTGTCAGGGGTCAACTGTCGGCATAGCTTTGGGGCAAGTGATGGAGAATTTAATCCCTATACAGAACTATCAGCACAGGATAAAGCTGATAAGGGAAAGCAGTATGAAAAAGAACAACGACAACGTACTTACGAGCGAAGAATCCGCAAGACAAAACGCGAAGTCCTTGGACTGCAAGCAGGAGTTGACAATGCACCGAACGAAAAGGCGAAATTTGCATTACAACAAGACCTTGACCGGAAGTCTTTTCTTCTCCAAAAACAAAATGCCGCATATAAGGATTACTGCAAGCAGAACGACCTAAGAGAGCTGCAAGACCGACTTATGATAGCGAAGTGGAACCGCCAGAACGCCGCTAAAGCCAGAGGAGCGGCGAAACGATATAAAACAGCAAAGGGGATTGACTGATGGATAGATGGGAATATTTCAATCCGAATCCTGTTAAGGATAAGAGAACAGGAGATTGCGTTGTTCGTGCCATCTGCAAAGCAACCGGACTTGACTGGGAAACAGTATTTGCCGGATTAATGATACAGGCATGTACTCTGTCAGATATGCCAAGCGCAAATTATGTCTGGGGAGCGTACCTCTATAAACGTGGGTACAGACGCAAACTGATTGAGCAATCAGAACGGTATATCTATACAGTCAACGACTTTTGTACAGACCATCCGACCGGCACATATATCCTCTGCATAGATGGTCATGTGGTGACAGTGCAAGAGGGCAAATATTTCGATACATGGGATAGTGGCAATGAGATCCCGGTATATTACTGGGAAAAGGAGTAGCTAAATGAGCATACAGGAATTTATTCAGTTTTTTCTTTCAATCTGTGGAGGAGTATCAATTATTGGAGGGGCAGCAGCTGTTGTTTTTAAATGGATTACTCCGGCATTTCGACTCAACAAGCGAGTTGAAACACTGGAAGAACATGATAAGCGAGATTACGAGAGTCTTCAGAGGATTGCGGAACGTGATTCATTGATTCTGGAAGTACTATCAACCATGCTGGACAGCCAGATTAGCGGGAATAACGTTGAGGAATTAAAAAAAACAAAACAGAAGCTTACAAATTATCTTGCGCAGAATCAGCGTTAATTGCATTAATAAGGGGTATGCTCATGAAATTATATGTGTCCACGAAAAAAGATATAGACAGGTTCTTGAGGGAGTGTAATTTCACACCGGACGAAGAAAGGCTGTTCCGGCTGAGATGTAAGGAACACACTCTTGAGTACTGCGCTGAGGAAATGAACGTGAGCATATCCACGGCAAAACGATTAAGCCGGAGGGTGAACAATAAAATAATTAAAGTATGCTGATACTTTTCAGATACTTATATGGGTCTTAGACGAACTGTCTAAGGCTCTTTTTTTATGTAAAAATAGTCATAGAAAGTCATAGAATAAGTCATAGAATAAGTCATAGGAGGTGTACGAGATGGCATTATATAACAATCCTTATCAATATAGTTTTGGCGTTCCGGGGCAGATGAACCAATTTCAGCAACAGCCTGTCCAGATGCCAGCTCAACCAGTACAGCAACCCCAGCAGAATAGCAATGGTATTCTGTGGGTATCTGGCGAAGTCGGTGCGAAGTCCTATCTGGTAGCACCCGGGACAAGTGTTTTACTAATGGATTCAGAATCAGAAAAATTCTTTATAAAATCCACAGACGTTTCCGGTATGCCACAGCCATTGCGAACGTTTGAGTATCACGAGATAGGCTCTCAGATGCCGCCTAAACAGCCTGTTCAGAACATGGACAGTAAGTACGTCACCAGACAGGAATATGACGATTTAAAGGGCAAATACGAAGCTATCATAAACCGATTAAATTCTTTTTCTGAACCTGTTAGGGCTAATACCGTACAGGAATCAGCAAACAAGGGAGGAAATGCAGATGAGTAATCCATTATTTAATGCACTTGGCGGTGGGATGCCGCAGGGAAACGGACCAATGCAGATGATACAGCAGTTTATGCAGTTTAAGCAGAATTTTAAAGGAGATCCGAAAGCAGAAGTTGAGAAAATGCTACAGTCTGGAAGGATTTCACAGCAACAGCTTAATCAGGTTCAGCAGATGGCAGGGCAGTTCCAGCACATGCTGAAAGGAATGAAATAGTACATTACAATCTGGCCAGATTGATGTAAATATACAATAAAGGAGATTATATTATGGATGGAAATTATAGCTTAGCAGATATTGCCGCTGCTACTGGAAACGGTAGAAATAACGACGGCATGTTTGGCGGAGATGGTAGCTGGTGGATTATTGTTTTATTCATTTTTGCTTTCTTCGGATGGGGAAACAACGGCTGGGGCAATAATGGAAACGGCGGTGGATATGTAGCCACAGCAGCTACTCAGGCAGACATTCAGAGAGGATTTGATAATTCCGCAGTAATCAGCAAACTTGACGGAATCAACAACGGTCTCTGTGATGGGTTCTATGCCATGAATAACGGTATGCTTACCGGATTTAACGGAATCAACACAAACATCATGCAGACTGGTTTCGGCATTCAGCAGGCTATTAATGCTGACACTGTAGCAAATATGCAGAATACCAATGCACTCCAGGCACAGCTTGCAAACTGCTGCTGCGAAACCAGAGAAGCAATCCAGGGCATAAACTACAACATGGCACAGAATACCTGTGCATTGCAGAACACCATGAACAGCAACACAAGAGATATTATTGACAGCCAGAACGCTGGAACAAGAGCCATTCTTGATTATCTTTGCAATGAAAAGATTTCTAACCTGCAGGCTGAAAACAATGATCTCAGACGTGCCGCTTCTCAGGATCGCCAGAGTGCACTTCTCACAACTGCAATGGCTTCTCAGACACAGCAGCTCATTAATGCGATTAATCCAGCACCGATTCCGGCATATCAGGTTCCTAATCCGAACACATATTACGGATGCGGATGCAACACCGGATGTAATTGTTAACAACTTCATATCGAGAGTATCTTTCGATTGATTCGGATGTCGGCTTATGCCGTATTACACAGAGGGGCAGGCTGAGACCTGTCCTTTTGTGATATGAAAGGAGTATTTTTATGGCAGAATTTACAAATGTAGCTGCTCAGACCGTAGCAGCAAAAGGGAATGTAGTATTTTCAAACGTGGCAGTTAAAGGTTCTAACTGCATTCAGCACAGAGAAGGAAGTGGAATCATCACTCTGAGAGGGCTTACTAACCAGTGCAAAGCGAGATTTTTCGTGGATTTTTCTGGTAATATCGCAATTCCAACAGGAGGTACTGTCGGGGCTATTTCTTTGGCTATCGCAATCTCTGGCGAACCTGTATTATCTTCTCAGATGATTTCCACACCGGCGGCAGTGGATCAGTACAACAATGTGTCCTCTGGCATCTATATTGATGTACCTCGTGGATGTTGCGTTAATATCGCAGTGGAAAACACAAGCGATCAGGCGATTTCTGTTGCGAACGCAAATATTGTTGTGACCAGAGAAGCGTAGGAGGTGTGATTATGAGAGACATTAAGGATTTATGTGCAAGAATTGAAGACGAACTGTCCAAAATTGCTGACAGTGGGCTGACCACCGGAAATCTGGAAATGACATATAAGCTGATTGATATGTACAAAGATATAAAGAACACGCAGTACTGGGATAAGAAAGTAGAGTACTACAACACTGTCCTTGATGAGATGCGTGGCGGCGGATACAATGACGATTACAGCGAACGTGGAAGAAAACGTGACAGTATGGGGAGATACAGCTCAAATGACGGCAGAATGATGCCGGACTACGACCGGGGTAGTTCTTATGCTAGACGTGGTGAACATTATGTTAGAGGACATTACAGCCGCTCTGACGGGCGAGACGCTTACGATGACTACATGACGCAGAAACAAAGCTATCGTTCCGGCAAGTCTGAGGACTGCAAAAGGAAGATGCTTGCCGCTCTGGAAGAACATCTGGATGAACTCACTACAGAAATGAGTGATATGTCCAAGGACGCAGAGTGCCGGGAGGAACGTGATCTTGTCAAGAGATACGTGGAAAAACTCCGGGATATGCTCTAATTTGCTAAAACATGTACCACAACTTTTGGGAGAGTCTGTGGTAAAATGTATTCATAAGGAAGATTTGTAAGTGGTTGCCGCCACTTGACATAGACATTTTTCATTGACTCCTCATTTCTTGGGTGCGTGTCCTTAATAGAAACAGGTTCGGACGGAATCTGGAGGTTGAAAAGCGGACGCAATTTCCGACACGTACCATTGCCGTTAGTGCATGACGGCATACCTCCTCGTGAGCACATATAACTGAACAGTGGAACTCAACCCGTGCAGAAGTGCGCGACCGTATAGGCGGTGTTGACGTAGCCCGAAACGTCTCGTGTTTAGGCATAGCACGTAAAATACCTTGCTAACCCGGGAATCCGGGTTAATGGGATATAGCTCAGTTGGTAGAGCATCTGACTGTTAATCAGAGCGTCACAGGTTCGATTCCTGTTATTCCAGTTACCCTGCCAGTGGTCTAACTGGCTTAATCCATTTACCTGCGGCGGCAGGTCAATAAACACGACCAGGAGGATGTATATGCAGAAACTTATTGACACATTAAAATCATTTGGAATTGAGATCCCGGAGGATAAACAGGCAGATGTGAAAAAGGCACTCTCTGAGCATTATAAGAATGCAAAGGAAGTAGCGAAAACCCTGTCAAAAGTCGAGGGAGAACGCGACAGCTGGAAGGAACGTGCTGAGACAGCAGAAGAAACCTTAAAAGGCTTTGACGGTATCGATCCGGCAAATATTCAGACAGAGCTTGCTGGATGGAAGAAAAAAGCCGAGGACGCGGAGAAAGAATTCAATGCAAAGATCTATGACCGCGATTTTTCAGATGCACTTAAAACAGCACTTGATGATGTTAAGTTTTCCAGTGAAGCAGCAAAGAAGTCTGTTATGGCAGACATCAAAGAAGCTGGATTAAAGCTGAAAGATGGTAAAATCCTTGGACTGAATGATCTGATTGAGCAGATGAAGCAGTCTGATGCATCCGCTTTTGTGGATGAATCTCAGCAACAGGCTCAGCAGAATCAGGCAAGGTTTACTACTCATGTTAGACAGCAGCAGACACCGGGAACCATGACAAAGAAAGATATCGAAGCAATCAAAGACCCATCCGAAAGGCAGGCTGCAATTGCTCAGAATATCCAGTTATTCCAGTGATTTTTTTACACCGACTATACGCCAGAGTATAGCCGCTAACCCAATACCTTAATAATTATGGGTAGAAAGGATTTTTTATATGGCAGCAAAAGCTAATCTTATTATGACAAATGATATTCATGTCACAGCACGTGAGATTGACTTTGTTACCAGATTCGAAAGAAACTGGCAGCACTTACGTGATATTCTGGGTATCATGAGACCTATCAAAAAGCAGCCGGGTGCTGTACTCAAGTCCA
>ERZ773188.2507-NODE-2507-length-17611-cov-3.028822_pt1 | contig 17611 bp, 9 predicted proteins | sample MGYA00581011_ERZ773188 | MGnify/ENA primary metagenome ERZ773188 (study PRJEB29015, sample SAMEA2737798) | human gut metagenome | biome: human gut; feature: human-associated habitat; material: faeces | place: China | collected 2012 ...
AGCTGTATTTGATATTGTTGCACGTCTGCCCCGCCTATGCCGAAAACAAAGTCTTTATAACTGCCGTTCTCAACGTCTATATCTGCCATTTCAAGATTTGCCACAGATTCTTTGTTTCCTGCGGTGATATAAAGCTGAGTAGGGGCATTTATTTTTGTTGTAAGAGCAATAGAACGTTTGTGAGTAAACCACGCATAAACAGGCAGTGCCACAAGCAGTACCACCGAGATGGATACTGCTATGACCAGCTGGAGCTTCTTCTTTTTTTCTAATTTTCTGAATTTTCCAAAAATGCTTTTTGTCATAATTTTCTCCTGAAAATGCCTGCTTATTATGAATTTATAAAGCCTGTTTCTATTTTTGCGTTTGTGTAAACAACATAGTCGCTTGAGGTAGTTCCATTAACAACTGAGTTGTTATCATTAAGCAATACCGCGGTAAGCTCAACTCTATAGTTCGCATAGGTAAGTCCCTGCTCCTCAAAAGCCTTGCCTGTTTTTACTGTAAATTTCGTAACGGCTGTGTTTTGTTCTTCGCCATTATAATCAGTTGTAAAAACGCACTCCTTGCCATTCAGACCACTGCTTGATGTGGCGTTTTCCAAAGTAAAGCTACTGAGGTATTTGCTAATATCGTTTGTCTGCTTATAATCGCCACTATTGTCCTTAACATACAACCTCATTGTATACTGTATTTTTTTGCCACTGTTCTTTGTTGATCGACTCAAAGCAGACAGATCATAGATAGCATTTGCTGTTATTGCCATTTCTTCTGTAGTCATATCTTTGGCATTGATACCAAGCTGCGAAAATGGTGAATCCTTCGACTCAAGAACCGTTGACTCTGCAACGTTATAGTTTAGCTGTGCCACCGTCATTGCCTTTCTATAGTAGCGTCTGGCAGGCATAACTCCACTTGCAGAGATAGAGCTGTTCTCAATATTGTTCTGGCTATATGCAACATAAGACGCCGCATTTACGCCAATACCGGTTTTTGTATCCCCGTCCTTACGTTCAGGAAACTGATCTATGATCCCCGCAGTACCATAAGTTAAGCTGATATCAGCCTTGACAGTTATAGAACCATTTGTGTCACTATTGATATAATCGTAGACCGAATCGGGATACATCAGCATATAGCTGTCTTTAGCTTCTGAAAGTGTCTCAGTCTTGCTTATTTTTGCGTTTGATAACTCTGTGTCTGAACTGTTTAAAATGCTGTAATCAACATTCACCGAAGTTCCTGCAATGATCTTTGCATTAGCTCCCGCATCGTTTTCATCAAAGCTCTTCATAGAGAATTTAAAAGCCTGATACATATTGAAATCGTCACTCTTATAGCCATTAAATGTATCTCTAAGGCTCGGATCAATGCTTATCTTTGACGTCATTGTCGCACGGACAAAATTATTTGACGCTGTTATCTCCTCTGGGTCATAAGCAACAACGCTTACTTCCTGCTTAAAGAAATTTGCAATAACATATGCACCAGTGTCACTATTTGTCACTTGGACAAGGTTTGTAGGAATATTGCCATTGAGTTTTCTTGGCTTATTACCGCTATAATAATTCACAAAGTTTTTGATGACTTTTTTTGTGCTTCCCGTTTCCGGAATATTGATAGTGAGATAATAGTTCTCGCTTATTATCATTTCGTCATTATCATTTTTTGGTGTATCACTATTCGCTGAAACAGTTATCTTATAAGTGACTGTTTCATTCTCACCAGCAGGTCTATAATACTTGCCGTCGCTTGTTTTTACAGTAGCTGTAGCTTCATCAGCAGCCTCAACAAGTGTTCCGTCAGATGATTCTTTAGCTGTTACCGACGCATATCTTAACAGTACATCATTCATTGTAACCGGTTTAAAGCCACTTATATTTGTCAAGTCAAGCTCACCAGTTGTTTTATTAAACTTAGCATCACTTGCGGTAGAATGATAAGTCTTGTCATTGTTATTTGCATCAACAAGAGTTAGCTTTGTATCATCGGTAAGCACACCACTGTCAGTGGCATTATCACCAATAAGATAAAGCTTTTTGTCAAAGCTCCAAAGCAGACTATCACCGTTATTGAGCATTTTTTCCCATTCGTTAGCGGATTTGTAATAGGAATACTTAAAATAAGTAGTAACAGGTGCATCAAAGCTCTCAAAAGCAAGCTTTGTTTTATCCGTATAGTGAGAATGGTTATAGTCTGTGCCTGAGATAACGTAAGATTGGAAGCTGAAATCAAGCACCTTTCTTACAAAAACAGGAATATGAAGTCTAAGAGCAGTTTTGCCACTTCCCGTTGGGTCGATATAATCAAGAGTAATGACAGTAAATCTGTTTGTACCGTCATTGTCATACTGACCGTCTGTGACCTTGAAATATCCTGTCTTGCTGTTAAACGTAAGAGTGCTTTTGTCTGATTTTTTCAAAACATCGTTATCATACACATAAGTTGCTGTGCTTACATTCATAAGATCTGTTGTTTTCAGCTTATTTGAACTGCTGTCGCAAACATCACAATTTGTCAGAACTGAGATATACTTTGCGAGCATTTGTGTGATATTCAACGATGAGTTATCATCTATAAGCAAAACTGGAAGATCATTCAGCTCCTGAACATCAAGCTCAGAGGCCTGACGAAATGTTGTAAGCTTTGAATTAGCCAGATCCTCTGCATATGTCTTTATGGTACTGTTTATGCCATAGGATTTTTTCTTTGTGCCATTCGTATAAGAAGCAGCGTCACTGATGATAGTCTGCATATTTCCGCCAACAAGATCGCCTGCGAAAGTCTTACCGCCGACAGTAACGCTTGGGTTTATATTGACATAAGGTGAATAGATATCAACGTGTGTCCTGCTTCCATCACCGATATTTTGAGTATTATTCTGATCGCCGTTATAGTCAGCATGAACTGCGGTGAAGCTGGCAGGTATCTGTGAAGCATTATACTGTATATCAGGTAAACAATCCGTGTTATTTACCGATACTCCAATAAATTTAGATGATAGATTTTTATCCTTGTTCCAACCTATCAAGTTAGAAACAGACACGCTGTTGTTGCCTCTTACATAGCCTAATTTATTTATGAGAATATCATAAGCATATGTGCTGCCACGGTCATTATGACCGATCACGCCGCCTGCACCTGCACCATTGGACTTATCTTCTGCTGACAGAGTAACATTGTTGACTTCACAATCAGTTATCTTCAGATCACCGCTTGTTTTAATGCCAACATAACCTCCGATACCTACATTATCAGTTTTAGCAGCTGGTATACCTATCGTTGCATTTTTTACAGCAGACTTTGATATGGTCACAGCCGCATTCTGTGTGCCGACCATTCCGCCTGAACTTGTATAGCCATAAACACCGCAAGCTGATGTTTCAGATGTTTCTCCATAGTAACAGTCATTGATAGACAACTGGTTTTTGTTTATTCCAACGAATCCACCGGCATTACTACCATAAACATCGACGCTGACGCTTGTTTTTGTTATTGTGCATGCTCCGTTAGACAGTCCTATAAGACCGCCCTCGTTCATTGTCTGGGTTGCAAGGGGTTTATTGTCTTTTTTTGAACCGATAAAGCTGTCTTCATTATAGGCTGTAAGCTGAACATTGCTTATTGTCGTTTTGATATTTGCAGTGCCTGCGATTCCACCTACGCCAAACCAAGTTTTTGTGCCTTTATCAAGATTAGCAAATTCAACTTTATTAATTTTTATCTTAGAATCCTTAACAGCGAATTCGTTGCCTTTCTGAGAATTTCCCACAAGACCGCCTGTTTCAAATCCGCCATACACATAAACGCCACTGTTTTCAGACTTAACGTTACTTATATTGATATCATTTGTTGACTTTCCTATAAGTCCTCCCACAGTATATGCGCCATATATTTCAAGATCGGTCAATGTTATTCCGCTAAACGTGCAAGAACTCTGTACTCCGCCAACAATACCACCTGTAGAAAGGTCTTCATTAACATGCGATTGTCCATCGTTGTTATACGTCTTAACGCTGATCTTGCCGGAAAGCTTAAGGTTATTTACAGTTAAAGCATACGTTGAACAGTTTATCAACCCAACTCCTTTTACAGAGGCAAATGCGGTACGATATTTATAGTTATCCACATCTTGAAATTCAATAGTGCTACCGCTCTTGTTATCCGTTATTTTCACAGCATAGGCTTTTATATCTGTATCGAGCTTTATAGTCTTATCATTTCCCTGGATAGTTGTCAAAGATAAAGTATAATCACATTTAATGTCGCCAAGGTTACTATCCTTTGCATCAAACAACTGATTTATACCACGAAAACCTGTTTCGGTGAGATCATAGGTTCCAGTTCCTGTGAGTTCAACAGTAAAGTTCTTATTTAATTCGTGTGCCCACTTTGCTTCATAAAGACCTTTTTCACTTGGCTTTGTATATTTTTTTAGCATTACAGAATTTTTCTTTTCATATTCCTTGCTTGTAGCCGTAGCCCTTTCAAGTCTTTGATAATCTGAGAGCGCAGTTTTGTAATCTTTATCATCAGAAGTCAATGTAGCTGTGCCAACTTTTGAATAGTCTGCATTTCGGGTAAAAGTATAGTGACCATAGCCGCAAGTATTGTTTTTACGGTCTGTATATCCCATACCGGACTGTGATATGATAGACAGCATAAACAACGCTTGTGCATTAGGTACTTCAATAGTATTGGTCGTGCCGGCAATAACATTTAATTTCTCATCATCACTTAGCTCACTCTTAAACTGCGTGATGAGATAATTTTTCCTAGTATTGTTAAGGTTAGTTGACTTACCAAACGTTGTTCCCTCTTCGATAGCAAAGCCGTTTACAACTCTGCCTATATATGGATTGATAAAAAGATTGGTATATACGTCTTCACCCACTGCCTCAGTATTGTTGGTTGTAAGCGCACTATCTTTGGCAACGTTGTCCATATTTCTGAAAATAACGCCGCCGTAAACTATGGCGCCAACATATCCGCCTGCAGTAATGAGATGTTGTTTGCTGTTATCGTTATTTGCAAATGTTATATTAGGATTTGTTACCTTGACATTATCTATGATATTATCTCCACCGAACACAACGCCCATAACACCGCCATAATACTCCGTCTTTCCGGTACTATAGTTTAATTTATTATTATTGTTTTTTGAAAGCGTTACTTCTTTGGTATATTTTATATTGATATCTTTTACAACACTTCCGCTGCTGAACCTGATGAGAGGGCTTGCAGAATTATTGGTGATAGTTGGATATGTTCCGTCGGATTTCTTCTGTCCAACAATAACGCCCCTGAAAACGTAACTGTTTGATGTTCCGCCAAGACCTGCAAAAGAACTGCCAAGAACTATATCATCATTTATCTTGTAATAAGCCTCGCAAAGATATTTGATCATGTTATCTTTTGAAACTTTTTCCTTTCCGCTTACGAAATTGCCTGCTCCATCATAAGTATAAGTTTTATGATTAGTGCCTTTGCAAAAAGCACTATTAGCATTAACAGTCGATTTATCGGCAGAAACATTTGCATTATAGTTTACTTCCCAGCCATTTGTAGGTGCGGCTGTACTGATAACTCGTGCGACCTCTGCAAGTGTGGAAGCGTCAAGGATATATGGATCAGAGTATGTTCCGCAACCCTCGTCCAAATATGGTCGCTCAAGGTTTACGTCTATCTCATCATAGTTTTGGGTGGTATCATACGATATAGCAACATATGGCTTGTATTCAGTAAAGCTATATTCCTCTGTTGCGTCATTTTGAACAGGGGAAGTATACCTGTCATCTCTACTCCAATCGCCATGATACTTATTCTGCCTGCTCACATTATCTACACGATTCTTTTTGGTGTCAGACACTTCTTTTCCGTAGGTTACATTATGCTTAATATTGCCAGCTGAGTCTGTACCCCAATCGTCGTCCCATTTATAGTTGTATATTGCAGAAGAGCCTGCTCCGTCAGAATGCTGAAAGCTTTCAAGCAAAGTAGCATTTTTGAAAATTGAATTTTCATTACTTGCGTCAAGCTTGATATTTGAGAAAGTCAGAGATATATTTTGACCCTTTTCGCTTCCTACATTGCCTATAAGGCTTGTTGCAGCATAATTCTGACCGCCTTTGTAATATTGCTCAGCAGTCATACTGTGTTTTTTCTGTGACACATTCTGTATAGTGATCTCTGTCATGTTGCCTATCTTATTTATAAGCAAAGGGGCATAAGAATTTTCACCATTTAAACTTAAAGAAGTATCATTCACATACAGATCATCAAGAACGATACTGCCGGTAATTTTGACAGATTTTTTTGAAGTATTGGTGTCGTCAGCAACCGAGCCACAAACCAATGCACCAGAGCCATTATTAACTTTACCGATATTTCCCTTAAAAGTCAGTTTACCACTTATGGTAACAGCTCCATTTTCATTTCTGAAAAGTCCGCATTGCATCATGTAATGTTGATTATGGTAATTAGTTAAATTTGTTCCATCTATTCCGTCAGTTGTACGGGCATAATTATCACTATTACTGCTTGATACCATTTCAGACTGATTAAAGCCATTATTTTCAAAAGTAATAGTTGAATTTGATTTTATATTACAACCATTTGTATCAACAGGATAAAATGAATATCCTGTCAAATCTATTTCTGCATCTGTTGGAAAATCTATATTTGTGCTATTAATATATGCTTTTATATTATTTGCCGCAAAAAGCTTTGCACTCCACTCAACAGCCTTAGCTCCGCCTGTGGTGGCTTTACCGTTTTTATATACATCAAGGTTATAATAATATCTTGCCCAAGAATTATTTTTCCACACAGCACCATTATTTGTTGTTTGATTTTGATAGGTATTGCAGTTCTTTCCGTCCATATACAGCAAACGCTCTCCGTCCGCTGTAACAGCAGGAATTGAAATTATGGCTTGACGATTAGACATAAAACTAGCTGAAGAAGAATAATAAATACTACAACGAGCTATCTCATCAAAATACGAATAGCTTGGGCTTATATTTATCTTAGTATCTTGTGAGATCTTATATCCATTAGGTTTAGTAAGTTCAAAATAAGTTGCATCTCGTGAGCTTCTGTAATTATTGACATTTTCACCTTTAAAATAGTCAAAGCCATAAGAGTCATAATCTCTGCCAAAAAGAGTTGAGGCAAGCATGCCGAAATTTATACATTTTGTTGCTTTCACTGTCACACCGTCAAAGCTAACCTCTTTTATGCTCCAATAACCTGTTGTGGAAAGTACAAGACCGCCCAGTTCTGTGCCATTGTTCACTGTTAATCTTGAATTGTTTACATTCAAACTATTCAAATCAATTTCTACTCTATACCAGTTATGCCCTAAAAATCCACCGCTATTTGATTTACCACTAGAATTTATTGTTAAAGCATTAATATTAACATTGGTGATAGATATCTTATTAGGTACAACAGAAGCTGAATTATCCTTAGCACCGACCTCTGCAATGAGTCCACCAACTCTGGAGTTACTTCCTGTGTGTTTGTCAGTTATATTTCCGTCAACAGTGACATTATTAAACTTAATACCAGTTGTAGGTTTTGATGTAACAGCTCCTACCATTCCGATAACTCCGCCAAGACAAGTACAATCTACCTTTGTTGTGCTATTATTGTATGTAAGATTTGCTGTTACAGCAGAATTAGTGAACGAAACTTCACTTGTGGCGTCAGCAACATATCCAACCAGACCTCCGACAAAATTAGTATACGCACCACTTGGAGATGCGGTCACATCAGCGGTCACTTTGTCAATAGTCAAAGTTCCGCTGTTGTATGCAGACACAGAACCAATATAACAAGCATCACCGCCAGAAACATTGTCACCAACAATATTAAAGTTTGAAACAAGCTTTAAATTACTTATTTTTGCACTGCTTGTCTTTGCAAAAAGTCCGTTGTGAGTATGGAAAACTATCTTATCATTTTCTGTTCCCACTGTCATGGTAAGTTTATGACTATTGCCATTCAGTGTGCCTGTGAATTTATCCTCACCATTATCACGCATAAAGCCGGTTAGACCTGTGTCGCTTATATCAACATCTGCACTAAGAGTAAAATTCGCCTTAAGTATTGCTGTTTTATCTATAGAATTTTCGCTATACTTAACAAAATCATTGCTATCATGCTGCATTATCAAAGCCGCACGGGCAAAATCTGCCCTATTGCTTATGGTAATATTATTATTAGAAAATCCATTTATTGTAACAGTATGCCCCGATCCATCAAAAGACAGAACACTGTCAGCACTCTCAAGCAGATCGGAATCGTTAAGGCGAAGCACTCCGCCCCAATCCATATTGTCTATGACTTTTGAAGATGTCCTTGCAAATGACCAGCCGCTTAAGCTATAGATCAAAGCATTGCCTCTATTTCCTACTATCTGACATCCGTTTTTGTTAGGGTCTTTAGGATAAAAGCCTGAAAGGTCTGTTTCACCGCCAAGCCTTACAACGCCATTTTTATTAAATTTGCCAACAATGCCACCTACGCTCTGGTTTGCAGAAACATCATTTGCCGTAACTGTGACTTTTCCGCCAACATCAATAAAAGCCTGATCTGCATAGCCCACAAGTCCGCCATAATTATTTTGTGATGATGTGGGATTATTAATACTTATAGTGGTATTCTTGACGCTTACATAAGCCTTGCTGTTATCACCTATCTTACCAATAAGGCCGCCAAAATCAAGGGCATTGCATAAGCCAGTCACATTTACAATGATATCACTTAGTGCTAGTTCAGAGCCAAGAGCATTGGCAGAATATCTTCCGACAATACCACCATAAAAGCCTGCCCTGACAGTGCCATTGAAGTTTGAAGTGATAGTATCATTAGCGGTGCCCGTGATACTAATTTTTACACTATCTGCGCTGTTTGTCAGCAGTCCGAAAACAGAACCAACAGCCGCACTGTCAGCGGTATCTCCTGATGAACAAGCAAGTACCACTGAATTTTGAAATATCAAATGTCTTTTCGTCGGCTTTACTGTATGTATAAGAGCCGAAAAGACCGCCCGCAGTTACAGAGCCTGTAACGCTTCCGGTCATGGTAAGGGTGACATCTTCGCCGACATTTATTTCTGCATTCTCTGCACTTCCTACAAGTCCGCCTGCGTTGTTTGCGGATATATTCACGTCTGTCAAGGCATCGCACTTGTCAATGTTCAGTGTTGCACCAGCACTCATTTTTCCGACAAATACACCTGCGTTCGATTTGCCAGAAACGTCAAGCAAATTACTTGACAAGCTTACAGCAAGACTTGTGTTTTCGTCCATAGAGCCACAAGCAAGACCTGCATTATCCCCGCCTGATACTTCCACCTTGACATCATTACTTAGAGTGATATCCAGATCGACCGTTGCTCCATTTTTCATATTGCCTATAACAGACGTGAAGGATTTATAATTTGTAGCACCTGAATCATCTACAGGATCAGCTTTTATTTTCCACTTATTAGCTGAAGCCACATCGCCATGTATAACATTCTCAGCAAGCAAAGCTGAATTTTTGTCTTCCGGTCTAGCAAAAATAATAGTATCTAAATTTGCACTGTCACTAAGATATTCAAACAGAGCAAAATTAATAGGAAGATTAATAGCTGAGCCCTCATTTGCTTTGACTGTTCCCATGAAAGGATATTCTTCATTGCCAAGTCCTTTTTCTATTCCTGTAAAATCAGAAGCCTTAAACTGAGATTGGTTGTTTGAAAACAATATTGTGATTTTCTGATAGTCAGCAGGGTCTGCATTAAGAAGCTTTTTAAAATCGTCTGCATTCTGTATCGTAAAAACGTCATTTTTGATATCGTTAGTTATGTCAGTATATGTATCTGCCGCCATAGCCGTAATAGCATTGGTGACAGTTGATACCATTTTAGACACAACGCCTGAAATGTCTGCAAGCGGCATACTCGTGACAAGCAATACGACAGCGGTAACTAAAGAAATAACATTCTTGCGATACTTGCTGTAAAGCTTGTGGCATATTCTATTAATTTTCTGATTTCTATTAGCTTTCACTTTCAACTGCCTCCGTGCAAAGTTAATATTCTTATCTATACGTTTAGTTCAACAAGGATATATTGCACCTTTGTACCTATCTTTTCGTCAGCGTCATTATACATGGAGCTTAGTGATGATAACTGTGCTGTGCTGTATTTATCACCATTAAGTATTTTCTCAATAACTGTTTTATTCTGTTCTTTATCAGCATCACCTGACAAGAACAAGCTTAAATTACCCTTTATATATTCCGCAAAATTCAAACGTTCTTTACTGTCATCATCAAACAGCACATTTTTCTCTGTCAGATTTTCATCTGTGCTTTTCATTAGTACCTGACCAAGCGTGTTCGGCCACACCCAATATACGTTCACTTCCTGCGGAACGTCTACTTTACAATCTTTAAGCGTCCTTGTGAATGTTTCATCATGAAGAAAATCGGAATATGTGTGATTGTTCTCATCATATTTCTCAAAAAACATGATATGTCCATTCATAAATCTAGTTACTTCTTCTTCAGTAATCTTTTCATAAGAAACAGCGTCTTCGTTTTTATTCTCTGCATACCCCGTGATACTCAACTTGAACTGTATCTCCATTTCCCCCGACTGGTTCGGGACAACATAAAAAGTAAGCTTTCCATGACTACCAGGATTAATACCATTCGTCATACCGCTTTCTTCATCAAGAAGCCAGTAGATCTTGTCGTTCTCGTCAGAAGTGATGTTGCTCCCATCAGACACCTTAGAGTAGTCATTGCTGTCAAGTATCTCAGCTTTAAGCACATTGGCACTGCCTACTGTTTTCAGTTCAAATGGCGAATCTACGCTTTTCATTCCAAATGAATCAAGATCAAGGGCTTTATCAATGGTAAACCAAGCCAGACTGACCGCAATAAGTATAAATGCCAGCACTGCAACTGGTATTATTTTTATAATAAGCAGTTTGCGTTTCTTCTTTTCTTCCTCGCTGTCTGCTTTCTCTATCACTTTATGCTCAGCCACTTTGGCGACCTCCATTATTTCATCGAGTCAAGCTCTTTCTGCAATTCTATCATGTGGTTTCTGCAAGCGGTTATCTCGCCTGTGTATTTGTTGAACCACTCAACGTCCATTTCGTTAGGCTCTTCCTGCAAAAGAATAGCCTGAACGAGTGCTGATTGTGAACGTGATCTCTTACGCTCTATTTCCTCTATAGTAAGTCTGCATTTCTTTATTTCTCTTTTAAGCTGCCCTTTACTGCTCACGTTATTGTCCTCCTTGCATTAATTTCCCATTTTATCAACCGAATCAACTATCTCGTTGACTTCCCTATAGCCTTTGTCAAGATTTTCGGTGATATGGTCAAGTGCTTTTTTTACGTCCTCAAGCTTGCCCTGCATTTGTTCGGGATACTTCACAAAGCAGTAATGCAGTTCGTTTATTGCTTTCTGCTCATCAGTGTAATCGTCGATAAGAAACACCAGCGACCTTGCCGCACCCATATCCGAAAGTATCATGTTGTATCTCGTTGGAAGATCCTTGCCGCTTTCAAGATAAGTGTCTATCTCCTCAGAGGCGGCAGACAGATTTTCCATATACTTAGCGATGTAAGTCTTTCTGACTTCCTCGGACTTGTCCATATAAAGCCCGATAAAAACGAACAGCCCTGCAAGTGCCGCAATACAAATAACGATAGCCGTTATCATTTTAGCCTTCATTATCTTTTCCTGATTCAAAGCTGTTCGCCTCCTTTTTCTCGTTTTCCTGCATTTTCAGCCGCTGAACTTCCTTTTCAACAGCCTCACGCATAAGCTTTTCCTTTTCTGCCTCAGCCGCTTTCAAGGCTTCATCACGGGAATATATTTTTATCTCAGCGATAGTTTTTACCTCATACATCGCCATGCAAACTGTTGGGATTATCACAAACAGTATGAGGAGCTTCTTTGTTGATGCAAATGACCCAAGCCACTTGAAAAATCTGAGCTTTCCATAGTATTTTCCAATAATGCTGACTTTTTGCACCGTCACGCTGTCCTCTATTTTGTTAGCATCGCCTTTAGTAACAAAAGTGCCGTCGCTCAAAACCTCAGATATCCTGTGAGTATTTATCTCGCCTTTAATACTATCATCTTGAGAGTAGAACGAAATGATATCCCCTGCCTTTAAGCTGTCAGTATCCGTCCTTTTGATGTAAATATAGTCACCCTCATGTATAGACGGCTCCATACTTCCGCTCACGACCTTCAGTACACTGTAACCAAAAATGCTTGCTGTTTTGCCGATACAGCCGCAGACCATTATGTACACCGTCACACTCAGCAGTGCCGCAAACACAGCAGAGCCAAGTATTGTCAAAGCTATTTTTACTATCCTCAACGCCTTGCCGATGATAACGACTCTCCCTCCGTGTTATTGTTTCCTATATTTCTCTTTCAAATGCCTTGCCATTCTGCCAACTGCTGAAACATGATACTCCTTATAGAGTCGTTTCATTTCAGTGTCGATAGCCTTTTGCTCCTCAGCGGTGCGCTGTGGCGGAATATATGGTCTTGGCGGTCTGTTCTTTCGCTCAAGACGTTTTCTCTTTTTAAACTGCCTGTTTTTGATACGCCTCTTTACATCATATTTCAGATACGGAGCATATTTTTCATAGATAATCTCAATTTCACGCTCTGCACGTTTTCTCTCTGCCTCAGCCAGTTCTTTTTCCTTCTTGACTTTGAACATCCTGATATAGTCCGGATTATCCGTCACAACAGGTATGATCCCAAATGCGTGAGCCAGAACATATGTTATGCCACGTTTCGCCATGTAATATGGATTTTTGGAATATTCTTTAAATATCTCATTGATATTTTTATTTTCAAAGCTTTCACGTTCAGCTTTAAGACGCTCAGCACGTTCACGCTCACGACGTTCCTGCTCACGCTGCTGTTGTGCTTCTTTCGCCTTTTTTGCAGCGATCTCAGAGGACTCATACTCTGACACAAAGCTTGAAGACACGGCTTCTTCATTCGTGCTGATCTGCTGATCCATAGCAGATCCAAGGCTGCTGCGGACGAGCTTTTTCTCCTCTCGGATCCTAGCTCTTTCCTCACGGACACGCTGCTCCTCTTCACGGCGCTTACGCTCTTCCATTTGCCTTTTGCGTCTTGCGATATGCTTGATCTCTTCCTCTTTTTCACGGCGTTCACGTTCCTCACGCTCCGCCTTTTCTCTTGCAGCCTGCTCTGCCTGCTGTTTTTGGACAAGCTCCAATCGTCTGCGTTCAGCTTCCTCATGCTCCAGCCTTATGCGCTCTTCTTCCTCACGCCGCTGACGCTCAAGTTCCTCCTGCTCGGCACGCTTTCTTTCAGCTTCTGCAGCCGCAAGCTCCTCAGCCATCTTACTGTCTTCCTCGTCTTTGAGAAACTGCTTTTCTATCTCAACTATACGGTCAAGCTCTGCCGTAAGGTTTCCTGCCTCTTCGACAGTCATACCCATATCTGTCTTACTTGCACTACTTTGTTCACCCTCGCCAACTATGACATCATATTTATCAGACGTCTGCTTATCAAAACGCCTGACAACCTTTGGTGCGAGGGTCTTGCTCTTTATGGTTTTAAGCTCCTCCGACTTGTCTGCCCCATGGGTATAGGAGCGGAAAAGCATATAGTTCATTGCGGTCAGACCATATATATCCTCGATATAAGAATCATCAGGTCTTTGTGCAGTATCGGAAACGTTGACCTCGTAGCCTGCCTTATCGTAGCTTTCGATAAACTGCCAAAGGGTAAGACACGCCATAAGGTCCACATTTTTAGTGATAGCGTTTGTTCTCATAACAGGCGGTCTGATAAAAGCGTTGCCAAGAGTGGTACAAAGCACTGAACCTTTATAGCCCTCGATAGCCTTTTTGACCCTTTCAAGCCTTGCCCAAACGTCAGTATCCTTGCTGCCGCCGACAAGACTGTCAACAGTTTCTATCTTAAAACTAATGTTGACCTTTCTCCCGTCGCCGCTGTCAGCCATGGTGTCGTAATTAAAAGAATAAGCCTCCTGCGCCTCTGCGGTCTGGACAAGCTTATTGTATCTTATATTTATAAAAATGTATAGCCTGTCGATAAGGGTATTTACAAATCTATTTTCATATGTATCGAGAGTTTCCTCTTTATGAATGTTGAGTATCTTTGACGGAGTTATCTTTCCGGTCTTTTTGTCGATATCCTGAATAAGATCGGTGTGCTGTCCCAGATGTTTTATGGACTCTACCGTTATCTTCCTTGACATAGCGATAGGCACGATCTCTTCCACTTCTTTAATGGTGTTTCTTGGATTTCTTATTACCGTATCAATATGTGGCAAAGCTTTTTCTATCTCTGTGAGCCAGGACGAATCTATATTCTTCTCGATTATCTTACGATTAAAAGATACAGTTTTTTCGCCCGAAAGAAGCAAGGCACGGGCTGCCGCAAAGCTGTTATTGCCGTCAAACGTCTTTACAGCTTTGTCAAAAGCTGCACGCTGTTCGTTGTATTCGCTCATGCCCGTCCCTCCTCTCAAAGTTTATGAGTACAAATTTTAGTACAGCTTTTGCAATCTTTCAAGATATGCGATAGACTCTTTCATAGTGTTTCTGCCGAAAACTTTCTGCATATAGGTGCAAAGCTCTTTCAGCTCGTCCCTGAGCATCGCAAGGTTCAGGGACTCAAATTTTCTGAATATCTTTGTGGCAAGCACATAGTCAATGCCGTCAAGTTCATCTCCACCGCAGGCAACATATACAGGAACAAACAAGTTCATCTGTTTAAGTATACGGTTACCGAAAGCCACTCTCAGCTTTTCAATTACCCACAAGTCAAGCTGCTGGATCTTTTTCAGACTGTCCTGTGAAACAGGATACATTTGAAAAGCTTCCTTGAAGAGTGTGTCAAGATGTTCAAAGCTTAAATTCATAGGCGGCGTGTCAGGTGCGTCAAAGGCAACTCCCTTTGCGTCAAGATTGATAGGCTGTGCACGGTCGTATACCTTATCTGAGATAGTGAACGTGGAATCGTCGTTGTTGGCAGTACCGATATACCAAATGTTCTGCGGAATACGCAGTTTGCCCTTATCAAGGCGAACAGGGTCGGTACTCCACACGTTAGGAACAAGATCAAGCTCCCACTCGGCAGGATCAGGCATTTCAAGAATGGAGAGCATTTCTGCAAAGTAATATTCTACTCTCGCAATGTTCATCTCGTCGAGGAGTATGAAGTTTACATCGTCATTGTATTCAGAAGAATAAATTCTTTTGAGGACTTCTGTTTCATTAAAGTTCTTCGTGAACTCGTTGAAGTAGCCGAAAAGCTCAGTTCTGTCACGCCATGACGGCTGAACAGAAGCAATAGTGGTATCTTTCTGCAAGAACTTACCGAATGAATATGGCAATGATGTTTTACCTGTACCAGAGATACCTTGCAGGATAATGAGCTTTGTTGAAGCCATGCCTGCAATGAAAAGTCGGATAGTTTTTATGTCATAATAAAGGTGCATTCTTGAGCAGGCAAAGTTTCTGTATGCTTCGCAGATACCGCTAAGGGTGATGTCATTATTGTAAGCAGGCGGCTCGTATGTCTTGTAGAAATTGTCCACCTCGATAAGCTTTGAAAAACGGCAATCTGCTGTCTGAACAACGCCGTCCACAATGGTTTGAACTTCGCCCTGTGCAGGCATCTGCTCGCCCTCTGCAAGCTTTGTTTCACCTTCTGCAAGAGCGGTGTTATCATATACGCCAAGCTGAGCCACCTTCATTGCCATGATCTCATCTTTTTCCTTGGTCATTTTGACCACCTGACGTTGCAGGTCAGATATTTCTTCGATAAGATCCTCGTTGCTGACGATAGAGTGTCTGAATCTTATGTACTTTCTCACAGCAAGCACTATCATAAAAATAATAAGCACAAAGATAGCCACAACAACGATAATTGCAAGCACAGAAAGTATCCAGCCCAGCGCACCAAAGTCTGCCGAGTAGGTCTTGAATATCCTTATGTAGTTTTTTATATTGAAGATCTGTTTTATGCCGTTCTACAGACCCTTGAAGATCTGCCCAAAGCCTGCAAGCATTGACGACATAAAAACAAAAAACCATTTCAGAAATCCATTCATAATGTATCACCCAAGCAGCAGTTATTTGTCATTTTTCTCCTGCTGTGCATTTTCCTCTTCCTTTTTCTTCTGCTGTGCAAGGTATTCCTCAACTGCACGTCTTTTTATTTCTTCCTCATCGCTCTCTGTGATAGCAGGACGCTTTATCTCGATTATGGTTGCGATAAGCTTATAAAGCTCAAAGAGGAAAAACAGTGCTATGGGCAAAAGTATGCAAATGAAAAATCCCGTTTTTGTTCTGAGAAAATCCATTACCTTGCCGAAACCGCCTATTTTTGCACCTTTCCACTGACCGATTATATCACCTGCATAAACAGTGTATGTATCATCTACGTTATTAGCGTCGCCTCGTGTGATAAAGCCTACAGAGCCGTTATCATTGAGTACCTCTGCGATACGGTGGGTATTCTTCACCTTTTTGCCCTCTATAAGAGTCCAGAAAGTGATAACGTCGCCCTTTTTCAGAGAATTGATATCGTCTATTTCCTTTGAGATAATAAGGTCGCCTTTTTTGAAAGTTGGCTTCATTGAGTCAGATTCAACTGTGAGCGGGATATATCCCAGCAGACTTGCCGTACCATTATTCTTATCAGACGAGAACACGAGAATTGTTATAAGCAGTGCAAAGATAAGCACCACCCATGCGATAACATTAAAAACGATCTTCAAAGCTTTTTTCATAATTCAAAACCTCGGAAACCCGAGGCTTCCTCCCTTCTAATTCTTTAAGTTGTTTCAACGATCTTGAAATTCATACCAAGCTTCATTGTGCCACCGATTATTTTGTCAACACAATCAGGGTCATTTCCCTCAAGCCATATAACCACTGTATACTTGTCTTTCTCACCAGGACCAAGCTTTTCACGTCGGTCCTTCATGACCTCAGTAGAGGAGGCGAACTCCTTGTCGCAATCGCTTTCCTTACCGCTGCCGTCAGACTTTGTTTTGCCATAAACAGTTTTCTCACCATTCACGAAAAGCTCCACTCTGATAGCTTCATCAACACCGTTCGTGACGTTCTCGATAGTCATTTCGCTGTCATAGCTAAGTGTATCTTTACCGGAATTTATGAGATAGAAAGTATAAGCTATATACCCCTCGCCATTATGGCTGCCGTTTATCTTGTCGATATTATCAGGGAGATCTTCGCCACTGATATTTGTCATATCATAGAGGATATCCGCATTGAGCCTTGAATTGCTCGTGGTATAGTCAGGAGTTTCCGAAAGAGTAAGCCCCTGATTTATCATATCATACTTACTTATCTTAACGGTAAAGCTACCATACTTGTCGTAAAAATAAGACACCGCATAAGCCGCCGCCACGATAGCGATAAGTATAATGGCAAGTATTTTAAGCAATCTCATCAATACCACATAGCGTTTAGCTTCCTTGGCGGTCCTGCGAAGTGCAAGGGTATCGACTACTCTTGTATTTTTATCTATATTTTTACCGTCC
>ERZ773188.2515-NODE-2515-length-17571-cov-4.207525_pt1 | contig 17571 bp, 12 predicted proteins | sample MGYA00581011_ERZ773188 | MGnify/ENA primary metagenome ERZ773188 (study PRJEB29015, sample SAMEA2737798) | human gut metagenome | biome: human gut; feature: human-associated habitat; material: faeces | place: China | collected 2012 ...
AAATCACGTCACCTTCGCAGTAATCGAACGTGATGATGTCCGTGTAATAATCGTGCCCGAGATACTGGCGGTTCACCTCCAGTATCTTCTCGTCGTCCACGAAGATGTAGGCAATCTCGCCTACCCTTTTGCCGTAACTCGCAGCCACTGCTTTCACCCAGGCCGTGTTTTCGCGTTTCTTGATGGAGGGCATCTTCACGCCGTCCGTATTGTAAGTAATCATCTCTTTCCTGTGTTTTAATCGTCAAACAAACTGCCTTGCAGATCCGCCGTGAAACGGCTGCGCCCCAAATGCTTGTAAGCCATGTCCGTCACCTCCCGTCCGCGCGGCGTGCGCTTGATGAACCCTTCTTTAATCAGGAAAGGCTCATACACCTCTTCCACCGTTCCCGCATCTTCCCCGATGGCCGTGGCGATGGTCGTGATGCCTACCGGTCCGCCCTTGAACTTATCGATAATGGTAAGCAGAATCTTGTTGTCTATCTCGTCCAGTCCGTAACGGTCGATATTCAGTGCCTCCAACGCATAACGTGCGATGGCCATGTCCACCCGTCCCGTGCCGCGCACCTGGGCAAAATCGCGCACGCGGCGCAAAAGCGCATTGGCGATACGGGGCGTTCCACGGCTGCGCCCGGCAATCTCCATGGCGGCATCGTGCTCGATGGGTACGGAAAGGATGTGCGCCGAACGTTCCACGATGCGCGAAAGCACCTCGGCGTCATAATACTCCAGATGCAGGTTGATACCGAAACGGGCACGGAGGGGAGCGGTAAGCAGACCGCTGCGCGTAGTGGCACCCACCAACGTGAAGGGATTCAAGTCGAGTTGTATGCTGCGTGCCGACGGGCCTTTGTCTATCATGATGTCTATCCGGTAGTCCTCCATGGCGGAATAAAGATACTCCTCCACTACGGGACTGAGCCGGTGGATTTCGTCGATGAAGAGCACGTCGTTCGGCTCCAACGAAGTCAGGATACCGGCCAAATCGCCCGGCTTGTCCAATACCGGGCCGGACGTGACCTTGAAACCCACGCCCAGTTCGTTGGCTATGATGTTGCTCAGCGTGGTCTTCCCCAATCCCGGAGGACCGTGCAACAAAGTATGGTCGAGGGGCTCGCCCCTGTACTTGGCAGCCTCGACGAAAACTTTCAGGTTTTCCACCACCTTCAACTGTCCGCTGAAATCCCCGAACTGGAGCGGACGCAAGGCATTCTCGAACTCGCGCTCGGCAGACGAGTTTGAGGAACGGCGTATGTCGAAATCTTCTTCCATTGTGCGGCAAAGATAGTGAAAGGTGAGCGCAGAAACAAACGAAAACGAAGTTTTCTGATTTGGTTATGCCGAGCCGCATCCTATCTTCGTATTATCAAAGATAACATCTTTTCCCCACAAAACGGGCATGCGTCCCATTTTTTATGTAACTTTGCCTTTCAATCATGTAACGAGAGATTTCTATGGTTCTGAATTACATCTGGGTGGCATTCTTCGGCATCGCATTCCTCATCGCGGCAGGGAAGTTGGTATTCGCAGGCGATGCCGGCGTGTTTCCGGCCATCATGGACTCCACGTTCAGTTCCGCCAAGACGGCTTTCGAGATTTCCCTCGGCCTGACCGGCGTGCTCTCGCTTTGGATGGGCATCATGAAAATCGGGGAAAAAGGCGGAGTGGTCCACATTCTGGCACGCGGCCTCAGCCCGCTTTTCTGCAAGCTCTTCCCGGACATTCCCAAGAACCATCCCGTCATCGGAAACATTTTCATGAACATCTCTGCCAATATGTTGGGACTGGACAATGCGGCCACACCGTTAGGCCTGAAAGCCATGGAAGGCCTTCAGGAACTGAACCCGAAAAAAGACACAGCCAGCAACCCGATGATCATGTTCCTCGTGCTGAACACTTCGGGACTGACCATCATCCCTGTCAGCATCATGGTTTACCGGACCCAAATGGAAGCGGCACAGCCCACGGATGTGTTCATCCCGATTCTGCTGGCAACCTTTGCCTCCACGCTGACGGGTATCATCGTCACCAGCCTTTATCAACGCATCAACCTGCTGAACCGGGTGGTCGTACTGGCATTGGGAGGAGCCTGTCTGGCCGTAGCCGGCATCGTGTATGGCTTCAGCCGGTTGGACAAAGAAGAGATGAACTTGTGGAGTACGACTATCGCCAACGTACTGCTGTTCTGCATCATCATCGCTTTCATTGCTGCCGGTGTCAGGAAACGCGTTAACGTGTACGATGCCTTTATCGAAGGAGCAAAAGACGGTTTTACCACAGCCGTACGTATCATTCCCTATTTAGTCGCCATCTTGGTGGGCATCGGGGTATTCCGTGCTTCGGGGGCCATGGATTTGTTGACAGACGGCATCGCCGCAGTCGTCAAAGCCTGCGGCGGCGATGCAGACTTTGTCGGTGCACTGCCTACCGCACTGATGAAACCGCTGAGCGGCAGCGGGGCGCGCGGCATGATGGTGGATGCCATGGAGACCTACGGCGCAGACTCCTTCGTGGGGCGATTGAGCTGTATTTTCCAAGGCGCGACCGACACCACCTTTTATATATTGGCCGTTTACTTCGGCAGTGTAGGCATCACCCGCACGCGGCATGCCGTGGCTTGCGGCCTGTTGGCCGATTTGGCAGGTATAGTGGCCGCCATCGGTGTGGCTTATCTCTTTTTCGGAGCATAATAGAAACAAACTGAACGAAATATGGCAGAATTGAAATCGGTGGCCAAAGACACCGCCATCTACGGACTAAGCAGCATCATCGGAAAGTTCCTGAACTATTTGCTGGTCCCGCTCTATACGGCCAAGATGACCGTGGAAAGCGGAGGCTATGGCATCGTGACCAACATTTATGCCTACGTGGCGCTTTTGATGGTCATCCTCACGTTCGGCATGGAAACCACGCTGTTCCGTTTTGCCAACAAAGAGGGGGAAAATCCGCAAACCGTCTATGGCACGACACTCACCATGGTGGGCAGCCTGTCTCTGCTGTTTGCCTTGCTCGTACTGGCTTTCCTCCATCCGATAGCTTCCGGCATAGGCTACGCAGACCATCCGGAATATGTGGGAATCATGGCGGTCACGGTAGCCTTGGATGCCTTTCAGGCCATTCCCTTTGCCTGGCTGCGCTACCAGCACCGTCCTATCAAGTTTTTCGCGTTGAAGATGCTGTTCATCGTGCTCAACATCACGTTGAACATCCTTTATTTCGTCGTGCTTCCGGCATTGTACGTCCGCCACGCATGGGTGGGTGCAATTTATGACCCGTCTGTCGGACCGGGATATGCCTTCATCCTGAACCTTGTCTGTACATCGTTCATCACCTTCTTCTTCATTCCCGAACTGACAGGATTCAAATATCGGTTCGACACCCGGCTGATGAAACGTATGTTGGGCTACAGTTGGCCCATCCTGATTCTCGGTATTGCAGGCATCCTGAACCAGACGGCCGACAAAATCATCTTCCCGTTGGTGTACGGCGACGCGGAAGCGGCCAAGTCCGAACTGGGCATCTACGGTGCTTGCGTGAAGATTGCCATGATAATGGCCATGATCACCCAAGCTTTCCGCTATGCGTATGAGCCGTTCGTGTTCGGCAAGGCTAAGGACAAGAACAGCGGAGAGACCTACGCCACGGTCATGAAGTTCTTCATCATCTTCACCCTGCTGGCCTACCTTTGCGTTATCGGTTACATGGACATCCTGAAACGAATCATAGCTCCGGACTATTGGCCCGGCTTACGTGTCGTCCCCATTGTCATGGCAGCCGAAATCATGATGGGGGTTTACTTCAACCTTTCATTTTGGTACAAGCTCATCGACAAGACGATTTGGGGGGCCTGGTTCTCGGCTGCCGGTTGTTTGGTCCTCTTTGCCGTCAACATCATCTTCATCCCGACGTACAGCTACATGGCCTGTGCCTGGGGCGGTTTCGCCGGATACGCCACGGCCATGCTCCTGTCCTACATCGTGGGACAGAAGAAAAACCCCGTCCGCTATCCGTTGAAATCCATCGGCATCTACGTACTGATTGCCGGAGGCTTCTACGCCATCATGGCCTGTACGCCCGAAGAATGGCCCGTATGGACACGACTGGGTATCAACACGGTGCTCATCCTGCTCTTCGTCGGACATATCCTGAAACACGACCTACCGGTACGAAGCCTACCGGTCATCGGCAAATATTTTCGTAAACCTCAAAAGTAAAATCATGGAAAATAAACCCAAAAAACAACGGAGTTACCTCAACCTGTTTATCCGCAGACTTTTAAGCATGAAGGAAGATAAGGCGCCGGAAGAAGAAACCATAGCCTCTATCAAGGCTGGTATCGACTTTCGCGGAGCCAATCTCTGGATCTTGATTTTCGCCATCTTTGTGGCTTCCCTGGGCCTGAACACCAACTCTGCCGCCGTCATCATCGGTGCCATGTTGATTTCTCCGCTCATGGGTCCGATTGTCGGCATGGGACTGGGCGTGGGTATCTACGATTTCGAACTGCTCAAACGGGCGTTCCGCAGTTTTGCCACCGCCACTATTTTCAGTGTACTCACGGCAACGTTCTATTTTGCCATCACACCCATAAACGAAGCCCAGTCCGAACTGCTTGCCCGGACCTCACCTACGATTTACGACGTGCTCATCGCGCTCTTCGGCGGACTGGCCGGCATCGTAGCCTTGTGTAGCACGGGGCAACGCGGAGGTAACGTCATTCCCGGCGTAGCCATAGCCACAGCCATCATGCCTCCCCTCTGTACGACCGGTTTCGGACTAGCCACGGGCAACTGGCTTTACGCCGCCGGAGCCTTCTATCTCTATCTCATCAATTCCATTTTCATTGCTTTGGCCACGTTCGTAGGAGTGAACATCCTGGATTTCAAGAAGAAGGTATTTGTGGACAAACAGCGGGAAAAGCGAGTGAAGCATATCATTATCACCATAGCCGTGCTCACGATGCTACCTTCTGCCCTTCTTACCTATACGCTGGTCCGGGAAGACATATTCATGAGTAAGGTCAATAATTTCGTAACACAAGTCGTCACGTCCGACCAAACGCAGGTCATCACAAAAAAGGCAGACTACCGCACCAAAGAAATCCGCCTCGTTACCATCGGGGAAGAGATAGCCGAAAAAGAATTGGAAAGGATGAGAAGCCAGATGGAACGCTTCGGATTAAAGGACGTCAAACTGTCCATCGTACAAGGTACAAAGAATCTCAGCACAAACGAACTGAAGTCGATGCTGAACGATCCGGCCGTCAAACAGGCAGACAAAAGTGCACAGTTGTTGGCCAATGAACAGGAACGCGGGGATCGGTTGCAGAAAGAATTGGACTTTTACAAAGCTACTGAACAACAAGCCCAGTCCGTCAGTGCGGAAATGGCGACTCTGTTCCCCGAAGCGGCACGCGTCAGTATTTCTCGCACCATTTCCTATACTGTCGGCGACAGTACGAAGAAAGATTCTTTGACTTTGGTAAGTCTTACTCTGAAAGAAAAGTTATCGGCTCAGAATCGGGAGAAGATGGAGGAATGGCTCAAAGCCAGACTGAAAGCCCAAAACATGAAACTCATTGTCGGAACAAAGATAGAAAACAACAAAAAATAACCATTTAACAGATAAATATGAAGAAAAAGTTTTTAACGTTACTCGCCTTCATTTGTGGTCTCAACGGTATGAAGGCCGATGAAGGCATGTGGATGCTCAGCCACATTTCGCCCAAAAGTATGAAGGTCATGAAGGATTTGGGACTGCAAATGAGCGAAAAGGAATTGTATAATACGAAAGGCACCTCGCTGAAAGACGCTGTGGTCAGTTTCGGTGGCTTCTGTTCCGGTGTCGTAGTCTCACCGGACGGTTTGGTCTTTACAAACCACCACTGCGGCTTCGGCAACATACAAGCTTTGGCCACACCTGAAAACGACATCCTGAAGAACGGATTCGTGGCCCGTACACAAGCGGAAGAACTTCCAGCAAAAGGCCTTTATGTACAGATCCTCCAAAGGACGGAAGATATCACCAAACGGGTAAACAAAGCTTTGGACAAATACTACAAGGAACATGCCGCCGAGATGGCCAAATTGGGTGAAAATGCCAAAGAAAAAATGCGTTGGAACAGTGTGGACTCCATCTGCCTGGCCATAGAAAACGAATATGCAAAGAAATATCCGGAGTTGATTTGTGAAGTCAGCCCCTATTACACGGGAAACGCCTTCTATGTCAACGTATATAAACAATACGACGACATCCGTCTGGTATTCGCACCGCCTCAAAGCTTAGGCAAGTTCGGCGGTGAAACGGACAATTGGATGTGGCCGCGCCAAACCTGCGACTTCAGTGTCTTCCGCATTTATGCCGACAAGGACAACCAGCCTGCCGAATACAGGGCGGACAACCGCCCGTTGAAAGCCGAACGTTATGCAAAAGTCTCTTTAGAAGGTTTCAAGAAAGGAGACTACTGTATGACCATCGGCTATCCCGGACGTACCAACCGTTATCTCTCTTCTTACGGAATCGTGGAACGCATGGAGAATACCAACGAATCCCGAATCAATGTACGTGGCGTGAAGCAAGGGATATGGAAGAAATGGATGGACAGCGATCCGAAAATCCGTTTGCAGTATGCTTCCAAATATGCCAACAGTTCCAACTATTGGAAAAACAGTATCGGCATGAACAAGGCGCTTAAAGAGTTGAAAGTCGTAGAACAGAAGAAAAAACAAGAACAACAAATCAACGAATGGGCACAAAAAAGCAAAAAAAGACAAGAACGCTTCGGTAACTTGGCTCCCGAACTTGAAAAAGCGTACGCAGCCCGCAAAGACGGCAACCGCGCCATCGCGTTCCTGAACGAGTCTTTCCTTGGAGGTCCCGATCTGATGCGTATCGCTTTCTACTTCGACAACTTGCAAAACGCAGGAGGAGAAACGGGCAAGGCAACTTGGAAAAACCGTCTGCGTCAACAATACAAGGACTGGAACGAGGAGGTCGACAAGGAAACGATGACGGCCTTGATAGACAATTACGCCAAGCAAGTAAAACCCGAATATCTGCCGGACTTCTATCAGACGATAGAAAAAGAATACAATAACGACATCCGTACCTATGTGGATGCCATGTTCAAACAGTCGGTCCTGACCGATACAAACTGTGTCAATCTGACGCTGACCCAAGAACAAAAAGATAATGACATGGCACTGAAATGCCTGAAGAGTGTAATGGAACTTGGCGGAAAAGTATCTGACCAAATCAGTCAGTACAACATGGACGTGGCAGAAAAGGAAAGACTGCTTTGCGAAGCCATACTTGAAATGGAAATGGACCAGCCGCATTATTCGGATGCGAACTCGACCATGCGCCTAAGCTACGGTTTCGTAGACGACTACACCAGTGCTGCCGGACACCAGAACTACTTTACTACCATGCCGAGTCTGTTGGATAAAGTAGCACAAAGCGACAGAATAGATGAATATAAAGTGGAACCGGAAGTCAAAGCTCTCTTCGAAAAAGGCGACTTCGGCCCTTACAAAGACAAGGAAAGCGGCGAAATGCAGCTCTGTTTTCTTACGAACAACGACATTACCGGCGGAAATTCCGGCAGCCCGATGTTCAACGGCAAGGGCGAACTTATCGGACTGGCTTTCGACGGTAACTGGGACGCCTTGAGCAGCGACATTACTTTCACACAGGATTTGACCCGTTGTATCGGTGTAGACATCCGTTATGTACTTTACATCATCGACCGATGGGGCAAGGCGGAACGTCTTATCCAAGAAATAGGTGCACGATAACTTTCGTCCCGAACCCATTATCCAGCCGGACCGTCTTTAGTATATTAAGGACGGTCCGGCTGTGTTATCAACCACATGCTTTGCAGATATTTAACATAAGTTTCTGCGAAACAAAATTGTATTATTGGATACTAAACTATAAATTTGCGAACAGTTTATAACTTAATTTCAATTTTGAACAAACCATTCTAAACAAAAGCATCATGAAAAACAAGTTTACTCATTTCCTGATGGCCGGAGCTTTGGTCTGCTGGAGTTCCTACACGTTGCATGCACAGACTGAAGTCACAGACACTTACCTAAAGAATCCAAGTTTTGAAAGCAACTTCACGGACTGGGATAATGCCGGATTGCAAACCCAAACGAATACCTCTTTTTCCAAAAAAGACGGTAATACTTACGTCGAACAATGGGTCGGACAAGGTAACAAAGTAGCTGATGCCCATGTCAGTCAAACGCTGACCTCTCTGAAAAACGGGGTTTACAAGCTGACCGTAGCCGCACAAAACATTCAGCAAAACAGTTCGGCCACACAAAGCGGAGCGTATGTCTTTGCGGATAATGAACAAGTTTCTGTCGGTGCCATCAATGACTACTCCCTGACCTTTACGGTCATCGAAGGACAAGCCACCGTAGGTTTCAAAGCAGAAAACGCTACCGGAAATTGGATCGCCTGCGATAACTTCCGGCTGTATGCTGTCAACAATGATTTAACAGAAATACAAGAAGAACTGCAACGCCGCATCGAACAGGCACAAACATTGGTTTCCGAAAAAATGCAAAAGGACGTGCTCTCGGAACTCAATGCCGCTATTCAAGCCGCTCAACAGGAAGTGGGAGCATCCACCGACGAAAATATAGCCGAGGTTGCCGTCCGCCTGCGCAAAGCTACCACAGAAGCTCAAACGTCCATCGAAGCTTACCGAGAACTTCAAGCCGCCATCGACAAGGCACTTGAAGCATACGGTGACGGTAGCCAAAGCGGAGCAGAAGAATTTGCCGCAGCCATCCAGTCGGCCCAATCCACAGTAAATAACTTAGAAGTCAGCCTGGAAGATCTGGCACTTGCCGTCACCCAATTGGAAACAGCAACTTTGGCGTTTTCTTTGGCTAACGCGACCGGCACGACTCCTACCGTAGTGACCGACACACGATATGCACGCGGCTCCACGATGGCATTCGGACGAAGCACCATATCCGGCGTGTCCACATCCGATTTATTGGAACACGGTTTTTGCTGGAGTACTTCTCCCGACCCCACCGTTCTGGATCATCGTACAACCGAATACCTGAACAACAACGGTTACATCTACTGGATGAAAGATTTGGAACCGTCTACCATTTATTACATACGTGCCTACGCCATGACCAAAGGCTACGCCGTAGGCTATGGAGACGTAATAAAAGTAATCACGTTACCGGAAGGCAACATAACATGGTCTTACAATAACGGTGGACCGGCCGACGCCAATGCACACATCAATGCTGCCGTAGGTTCTGCCGTGGACTACTGGAACGAACTGACCAGCATACAAGGACTCCATTTGACTGTTAGTTTCGGCTCAGGAACTCCCACAGCCGATTGCAGCTACGGAGGGTGGATGAGAGTCGGCCCGAATGCCAGCTACCAACGCACCGGTACTATCATGCACGAGATGGGGCATGCCATAGGAGTCGGAACACATGAAATATGGTGGAACGGCAACTTAAGGGCCAACGGTGACCGGGGCGACTGGTTAGGCGAACGAGCCAATGCAGTCCTACGGTTCTGGGACAATAATCCGACAGCAGTCATGACCGGAGACAACACACACATGTGGCCCTATGGTATCAACGGCGCACACGAAGACACAGGAAGCGAAGTGCTGTACATAGGCAACGGCTTGATTACGCAGGCACTCGGAGAAGACGGACTTCCCCCAACCGGAGGATTTGCCACCCCCGCCTACGTATTCGAGCAGGAAGACCACGTAAAATACTATCTCAAGAACGAAGACGAAACAGCCGGTCTCTATACATCTTATTTAGTGGCTGCTCCCAACAGTACCGCCATCACATGCGAAGAAATGACCGCTGCCGAAGCTACGGCAAACGACAATGCAGCGTGGTACGTCACGTTTAACCCGAAAACCTGCTACTACCAGCTTCGTAACGTGGGAACAGGACAATACTTGACATACAATGCATCCAGAAATAAATTCCTCACGACCAATAAAGAAACTCCGACAACGACTGAAAGCTTCCAATTCATGCGCGGACGTACAGATGTCAATATTGGGACAGGCAACACCGCTGTCACAGCACGGGGCTATTGGATTATCCGGCCGGAAAAAACGCTCAATCCCCCATGCATGGGTTCTAATGCCGGAGGAAGAATAACCAACGAAACTTTCAACATTGCCAACTCGGCTAAAGACCAACGCTGGATCATATTGTCCGGCGAAGAACTTCAGGCATTCGACACCGCAGTAAAGGACGAACGCAAAGCTGAACTCGAAGACATGCTGACCCGTATTAAAGCATTGGCAAACACCCCGCATACCGAAGATGAAGCCGGCACGGATGCCACGCTGACGGCCAAACTGTCGGAAATCGAAGAGAAGAGCCACGACACGGAAATCACTTCAGAGGGTATCTCCTCTCTGACGGAAGAGGCCCTGGCAGCCGGAATGGCATTCCTAGCCAAAGCTACCCCGGAAAGCGTAGAGCAGCCTTTCGACATCACCTTTCTGATGTCCGACGCAGAGCTTACGGATGGAAAAGGTTGGTCTTCCACCCCTACCATATCATTCTCTTGCGGTGAGTTCTTCGAGAATACATTCGACTTCAACCAGACTGTCACAGGACTGCCAGCCGGAACTTACCAATTCAAAGGCCGAGGATTCCAACGCCCGGGAACCACAGCAGACGTGTATAAAGCTTTTATTGCCGGACAAGACGATGTGAATGCTACAATCTATGCCGGCGACAAAGAAGCCAAAATACAAAATATTGCAGCAGAGGCACAAACCAAGAAATTGGGCGGAAGCGAAACGGCCGTAGGCTCCAATCCGACCCGCTACGTACCGAACAACATGCAAGCTGCAAGCTTATATTTTGCAGCCGACCTTTATGACAACGGTGTAGTTACACAGTTGACAGAAGATGACTCCAAGCTGAAAGTCGGCATGCGCTGCAGTGAAACAAGCTCTAGCTATTGGTGTATATTCGATGACTTCCGTCTGTACTATTACGGAAGCATGTCTCCGGATTTTGTAACCGACATCCGTCCGGCTATTACCGACAAGACACAGGCAGAAGACCTTTTTGCCACCCCTTCGGATGTGTACAGCCTCAGCGGTGTTTGCGTGCGTCGGCAAGCCACGTCGCTCGACGGTCTCGGACGCGGCATCTACATTGTGAATGGCCGGAAAGTCATCGTTAAATAAATCAGAAGTCTTGCATTCGGAATAAAAAAATCTCCCGGTTACGTTTAGGTTCGTAACCGGGAGATTTTTCTATCTTATTTTTTCGGGAAACGACGCGCCCATCCTTCTTCCGAGAAGTCTGGCTCATCACCTACCAAGTCCTTTCCGTCTTGTGGCTGGAAGAACTGTTTCCAATCGTCTTTCGTATATTTCTTACCGTGCGGTGCGGTGTATCCCCGTTCTTCACGAGACGGTTTGGCTGCTTTGGATAATTTGCTCCCACTCGGCAGACTTCGAGCAAGCTCGGTCTGCTCTCGCTTACTCGCAAATTTCCGTGCATTATCCTTGCCGCCCATATCCTTACCTTTTTTGCCCTTTCCTTTGCCGGACATGGCCTCTTCGTAGGTTTTTCCTCCACCATGTTTCTTACGGTCGCGACTGCCCTTTGCGTCACCCCCACTCCGGCCATCACGACCGGACCGACGGTTCGACTTGCCTTCTCCGGCCTCATGAGCCTCTCCGGTAGCCACTTCCACGTTGACTTTACGTCCCTTCACCTGCACACCGGAAAGCCCGTGCAACACACGGTCGGCCTCACCGTCGGGCACCTCAAAGAAAGAAAAGCTCTTCATCAGGTCGATACGCCCGATTTCCACCTTGCCTTGCACATGGTCGTTCACCAGCTTCATCACCTCTTTGGCATAGAAACCGTCCACCTTACCCAAATTAAGGAACAACCGGGTGTATCCCTCTTCGGGCTTGCGTCCGCCGCGTTTGCCTTTCTTGTCGCCCTTCTCCCCACGTCCCGTCGGTTCGCTGATTTCAGGCGCGTTGGCATAGTATTGCAGGAAACGGCCGAACTCCCGACTCACCACACGCTTGATGAGGTCTTCCTTGTCGAGCCATTCCAACTTACGGTACACTTCGGGCAGGAACTGTTCGATTTCCTCCTCGTCCACCTCCACGCGCTCGATGTCGTCTATTACCTTATATAATTGTTTGGCACAGATTTCCTTGCCGCTGGGCATCTCCCCTTTGACAAACTCCTTGCCGATAACCTTTTCTATCTCGCGGATTTTGGAACGTTCGCGCGTGTGGACGATACAAATACTCGTCCCCTTCTTGCCCGCACGTCCCGTACGCCCGCTGCGGTGTGTGTAATTCTCGATGTCGTCCGGCATACCGTAATTGATGACGTGCGTCAAGTCCTCCACGTCGAGTCCTCGCGCCGCCACGTCGGTAGCCACGAGGAACTGTACGCGGTGCTGGCGGAATTTCTGCATCGTCAGGTCACGCTGTTGCTGCGAAAGGTCGCCATGCAACGAGTCGGCATTGTAACCATCCTGTATGAGCTTGTCGGCCACTTCCTGCGTCTCCATGCGCGTGCGGCAGAAGATGATGGCATAAATCTTGGGATAATAATCCACGATACGCTTCAAGGCCAGGTATTTGTCCTTGGCATGCACCATGTAATACACGTGGTTCACCGTTTCCGCTCCCTCGTTGCGCGAGCCTACCACGATTTCCTTGGCCTCGCGCAGGTACTTCTTCGAGATACGCTCTATCTCACGGCTCATCGTGGCAGAGAAGAGCAATGTATTATGGTTTTCAGGCACCCCGGCCAGAATCTTGTCTATACTCTCCGTGAAACCCATGGAAAGCATCTCGTCGGCTTCGTCCAACACCACGTTTTCCACATGCTCCAACGAAGCCGCCCCACGCTCCATCAGGTCGATCAGGCGGCCCGGTGTGGCCACGATGACCTGTACTCCCTTCCTCAGCGTACGGATTTGCGGTTCGATGTTCGCACCACCGTACACCGGCAATACGCGCACACCGGGCAAGTATTTGGAGTAGTTCTCCAAATCATCCGCTATCTGCAAACAAAGTTCTCGGGTGGGACTCAGGATGAGAGCCTGCGTCACATTGCGCGTGGCATCCACTTTCTGCAAGACGGGCAAACCGTAAGCTGCTGTTTTTCCGGTACCGGTCTGTGCCAGTGCCACAACGTCGTTATTCACTCCCAACAAGTAAGGAATCACTTCCTCCTGTACCGGCATCGGGTTTTCATACCCCATTTCCTCAATAGCTTGTCTGATTTCCGCAGAAACACCAAGCTCCTCAAAAGTTTTCAATACGTTAATTATTAAATTAATACACCAAAGGCAGCGCACGGCGCTTACAACATACAAAAACAACCCTTCAGTGTATCACAACGCCTGAAAACCGCCTTCCCTAAAAATTGGATGGGCAAAGGTACGACAAATCTTCGTTTTTTTCACTTTTTTCTACGACTTATTCCACTTTTTTATCGTATGTTTGCATTCACTTGTTTCTAAACCAGACATTCATGCGCAAAGTCATCGGGATGGGCGAAACCATCATGGACATTATCTTTCACGGAGCACAGCCTACGGCTGCCGTTCCGGGCGGCTCGTCGTTCAACAGTATCATTTCCATCGGACGGGCGGGCATCCCGGCCGTTTTCGTCGGCGAAACGGGACACGACGAGGTGGGACGGCGAATCGCGGACTTCCTGAACGCCAACCATGTGGACACCAGTTACCTGCGGATGCGCAGTGACATCCAATCCGCCGTGTCGCTGGCCTTCCTCGACGAACGGAACGATGCCCATTACATGTTCTATAAACAACCGCCGCACACGCTGGAGGATTTCATCCACCCCACGGTGGAAACCGATGACATCATACAATTCGGCTCCTATTATGCCCTCAATCCCTACATCCGTCCCCAAGTCAAATCGTTTCTGGAATACGCCCGCAGCCGGAACGCCATCCTGTACTACGACCTGAACTACCGCCGTACCTACAAAGACAGAATCCGGGAACTCCTTCCGTCCATCCACGAAAACTTCCGGCTGGCCGACCTCGTACGCGGTTCGGCCGACGACTTCGAGGTGATGTACGGCCTGCGTGATGCGGAGGAAATCTACCGGCTGCATATCGCGCCCTACTGCCCGCTTTTTCTCTGTACCTGCGGAGCGGAAGGCGTCGTACTGTTCACACCCGAAGGAAGCTCACGCTTTCCGGTACCGCCCGTACGCACAGTCAGTACCATCGGAGCGGGAGACAACTTCAATGCCGGATTCATTTACGGGCTGATACGCTATGGTATCCGCCGCATCGACCTGCCCGGCCTGCCCTGCGCACAATGGCATCAAGCCGTCGACTGCGGCATACGGTTCGCCGCCGACGTCTGCGGCAGCATACACAACTCCATCGACGAAGAATTCGGAAAGCAGATGGCCAAGGAACTTCGGGCCTCGTCCGGGCAAGATGTTCAGAAATAAAAGCGCAGTCCGCCCGTCACGAAGAAGTGGAAATAACCGTCCAATTCTTTCCGTTTCCCGGACTTGCCCAGTTCGCCTAAGCCATCATCGGGAAAGAACTCCCTTGCAAAGTCTTTGCCGGGAAACCAACCGAGGATGTACCCTCCGTTCAATCCTGCACCGACATGCTCAGCCAGACGGTACTCCAATCCCAACTGGAAATGCCCGCCCCAGCCATCCAAACCGTAATCCAACCGAGAGTTGTCGCGTACCTTTTCGCGCGAAAAGAATGCCCCTAACCCCAAAGCAGCCTTTGCCGACCAATAATCACTGAAAAACGTCCTGACCACAAACTCGGGTCCGATATAGAAGAAATTCATGTGAAACCGCTCGTCGGCCACCTCCGGCGGAGACGCAAGACCATAAGCCCGGGAATGGTAAGCCGAGAAAAACAGACCGCCTCCCAGCCCTTTACGCCCCACCCAGTCCCATCCGGCCTGCATCTCCGTGCCCCGGCGCGGATGGCCCCACACGGCTACTCCTCCGGGCGTACGCAATTCACTGGTGATGAATCCCCCTCCGGCATTCAAGTAAAGTGTGCTCGTACCGTCTTTCTTTTCATCCTTCGCGGTCTCATGATCCGAATCCGTCCAAAAACGATTCGCGGCAAGCCCGTCCAACGCTTGGTCTACTTCCAAACGTGTACCCGGAAAACGCAACATATAACCGTCCATCCTGTACGACCGTCCCATGAAAGACGAAGATTTCTCTTTCACGGCAAAGGCGTTGCCGCCCACCTTGGCCGTCTCCACCTTGACCATGGTCTCAGCATCACTTTCCGTCCCTTTCTCCACGGAAGCACGCCCCAATACTTCGGCCGCAGGGGGCAAGGTATCCTTCGCCTCGAAAAGCCGTACGTCGTACGCCCGCGTGACGGGATAAGACTTCACCACCTCTGTCGTCACTTTCGGACTACATCCCGCGATGAAAAAAGACACACACCCAAAGACAAAAAACGTATTCTTCATTGCATTTTGCTTCATCGTTACACATGAGTATGAATTTCCCTTTTGGGAGAAGCGAGCAGAAACAATTCTCTACAAGTCTCCCCACAGACTAAAAAGTTCCTTCCAAAATTATCATTTTTATTTTTAAGAAACAACATCATACCGCACTTTTATGTCAAACGGTAACAAACTGTCAGCCTTTCTTCGCAAAAAAGGGATGAAAAAAATGATTTCCGGAAGCAGTCGGAAAGACTTTTTGCATATTTATGCGCATATTCCGCCGATTTTTACATAAAAAGAATGACTAAAAAAGCAAAAAATAGCAGATTTGAGCTTTTGTTTTGAGTTTCAAGTGGTTGTGGCAGTCGTTGGCTTTTTGTGGCATTCGTGAGGAAATGCGAAAATGGCGGATTTGAGAAGTAGAAACGCTTTCAAGTCATTACCTCAAAGAAACGCTCTAATAAGCATTTTTAACGGCTTCGGTTTTTACTTCTCAATTCTGCACAGGTTGTGAATTTGCCATGCAACTCTCATGATTTAATTTTGCACAGAACAAAAAGCAAGGAATTATGAGAAGTACATTCAAGACAGTCTTCTATGTAAACGGAAGCAAGGAGAGAAACGGAATTGTCCCTATCATGGGACGTGTGACAATCAACGGAACTATCGCACAGTTCAGTTGCAAGCAGAGCGTTACCAAGGCTATCCTCCATTTGGATTTACTCCATACCTCTGAAACATATCGTTACGGCGGCACAACACTACAACGGCAAGATACCGAGAAATCCGTTTGCCATGTACCACGTTGATCCAGACCACAAGGAACGTGAGTTCTTGACCTTGGACGAGCTTACCGCCATGACTGAGATAAAGTTGGAAGACCCCAACATGGCTTTTGCGAGAGACCTTTTCATTTTTGGTTGTTGGACAGGTATCTCTTTCATAGACATCAAGAACTTGACGGAGGACAACATCTGTATAGTTAATGGTGCTCCTTGGATTGTGTCGAAGCGTCAGAAGACAGGTGTACCATTCCAAATCAAGCTGATAGATATACCTATACAGATTATTGAGAGATACAAATCATTCAGAAAAGACTGTCACTTATTCCATATTGGTGACCATGGAACTATCAATAAGCATATCAAGCGAGTTGCTGCAATGTGTGGTATCAAAAAGCAAGTTTCGTTCCACGTATCTCGTCATAGTTGGGCAGTTTTGGCTTTAGAATATGGTATGCCGATAGAGAGCGTGAGCAAGATTCTCGGTCACACGAACATCACCACAACACAGATATACGCCAAGGTGACAAGTAACAAACTTGACCATGACATATCTGTTTTTGAAAGTCGAATCAAGGGGCATTTGCCTGTAATAGGAGGAATGGTATGAAAAGGACAATTATCACTATGGACGGAAATGGGACACTTTCCATTCCGTCCAACTTAGAGAACTTGTGGATGGGTGAAGGCGAGTTGGTGAATATATTTCATGCCACAGCTCCCAAACTCAACTCTGTGATACGAGCCATATATAAGGAAGGTATGCTGTCTATGTCAGAAGTTCAACACAAGGACAAAACTTCCGTTGGCGTTTGGCAAACGCTGTATAGTTTTCCGATGATAGTTACCATTAGCTTTCGTCTCCACTCTTTTGGCGCAGCACAACTTCGTGATGCAATCCTCAAGATTGTACGGAGCAAAAGAGAAAAGTACCATAATCCTACAACTCTATGGAGGTACAAACACCTTTAGCTAAATATGATTGAATACTTGGCAGTTTAGTGAGGTGCTGTCGTACTGATTCATTGTCGTATCGAGAAGTGTTGTCGTGAGAAAAAGCAGAACTTTTGATGTCATACGTTTTATATGTTTATCGTATGACATGTAAAACGTATGACATGCAGGAATACATTTTTGTTCATCCCGAGGAACGGTTTCTTTGTAAGCCTTTCTTCGGGATTTTTCGTTTTACCTTATCCCCAAAAGCTACATCAAACACCTTGATTTCCTATCTTTTAACATAAAGCTCTAAAGCAGCCAAAGGAGAATAAGAGAGGTTGGAACGTAAAC
>ERZ773188.2525-NODE-2525-length-17479-cov-4.478593_pt1 | contig 17479 bp, 13 predicted proteins | sample MGYA00581011_ERZ773188 | MGnify/ENA primary metagenome ERZ773188 (study PRJEB29015, sample SAMEA2737798) | human gut metagenome | biome: human gut; feature: human-associated habitat; material: faeces | place: China | collected 2012 ...
GCTCCCACTGGAAGGGCGTGAAGGGCTTGGGCACAAACACGGACGCGCTGCACACAACGCGCAGTCCCTTCGCGCGCTCGCTGCTGGTTGAGGTGCGTGCCCACGGACCGGAGCAGGAAGAGCTCGTGGTCGGAGAAAGGCCCGTCCTCCCGGCAGCGGAACAGGCTCAGAGCCCCCAAGGGCTGACCGTTGCAGACAATGCCGTACTGGAGGGAGTCATAGACCTCAAAGGGCTGATAGCACTCCTGGTAGATGGTGGAGCGCAGCCGCTGCTGTTCCCCCACCAGGTCGCTCTCCCGGAAGAGGGTGGCCTCCCGGCAGCAGCTCAGCCAGGCGGTGTAGTCGTCGGCGGCAAAGCGCATGTACCGGCGCTCGGCCTCGGCAAAGGCGGCGGGGACGCAGAGGGGGTCCACCAGGTGGATGGAGGGCCCAGCCTCCGCCCGGCGCATGATGCTGGCGTAGCGGTAGGGAATGAGCATCCGCAGCATCGGCAGAAAGGCGTCCCCCAGGTCCTGATAGGTCCGGCATCGGTACAGCTCAGACAGTACATGATTGAAGATCAAAAATTGGTTTTTCTCCAGCAATGAAACGCCTGCTCCTTTCTCCGGGTGGTTTGCTTTTTTTAGTTTAATATGAAATAACAGGAAACACCATACCTCAAAATAGGAATTTATACTTTTTTTCCCGTAAAAAGAGGGGGAAAGAAAGAATTTCAAAATGGAGCGCCGCCCCTTATAATGGAGCCAAAGCCGCCCAGTTCCTTTGTGAGAGCTGGGGACACAGGGGCCCTTTCGCGTTGGCGCGGGGCCCACAGGGAACGCAATGCCATTGAAGGAGGTAACTATGAAGCGCTGCAAGAATTATATCAACGGGGCATGGACCGAGAGCGTGAGCGGAAACGCCGCCCCTACGTTCAATCCCGCCACCGGGGAGGAACTGGCCCAGGTGGTGGTCAGCACGCCGGAGGACGTGGACCGGGCGGTGGCCGCGGCCCATACCTCGTTTTATGAGACCCGGGAATGGCGGGATATGGACAGCCAGACCAGGGGAGATTTCCTGCTGCGGATCGCTGACCTGATTGCAGAGACCCGGGAGGAGCTGGCCTACCTGGACGCGGTGGACATGGGAAAGCCCCTGCGGGAGGCGGAGGGGGATGTGGACGACGCCATCCACTGCTACCGCTACTATGCGGGCCTCATCAAAATGCCCCAGGGGGGCAGCTATGGCGTGAACGCCGGCTTTGGGGAGATGCATTCCTACACCATCCATGAGCCGGTGGGGGTTGTGGGGCTCATTACCCCCTGGAACTACCCCTTCCTCATGGGGGCCTGGAAGCTGGCCCCGGCGCTGGCCGCAGGGAACAGCGTGATTTTCAAACCCAGCTCCAACTGCGTTTTATCCACGGTGAAGATGTTTGAGATTTTTGAAAAGGCCGGCATGCCCAAGGGCTCGGTCAACCTGATCCTGGGGCCTGGCGGCTCTGTGGGCAGCGCCATCGCCGCCCATCCCGGCATCAGCATGGTGACCTTCACCGGGTCCACGGCGGTGGGACAGGACATTATGCGCTGCGCGGCGGCAAATGTCAAGAAGATCGGCCTGGAGCTGGGGGGAAAATCCCCCAACATCATCTTTGCCGACGCCGACCTGGAAGGGGCCGTGGAGTGGGCTATGATCGGGATTTTCTTCAACCAGGGGGAGGTCTGCTCCGCCGGGTCCCGGATCCTCATTGAGGAGAGCTTTAAGGAGACCTTCCTGCGGCGCCTGGTGGAACGGACCAACGCCATTACCCTGGGCAATCCCCTGAACAACCCCGACATGGGGCCCATGGTCAGCGAGAGCCAGATGAACGACGTTCTGGGCTTTATCCGCAAGGGGGTGGAAGAGGGGGCAACCCTGGTCTGCGGCGGTGCGCGGTACACCGAGGGCGAGTGCGCCAAGGGATACTTTGTGCAGCCCACCATCTTTGACAACTGCACCTCGGAGATGACCATTGTCCGGGAGGAGATTTTCGGCCCGGTGGTCACCATCCAGACCTTCCGAACTGAGGAGGAGGCCGTGGCTCTGGCCAACGACACCATCTACGGTCTGGCCGGCGGGGTGTTCACCGCGGACGGGGCCCGGGCGCTGCGGGTCATCAAGGAGATCCGGGCGGGGATCACCTGGGTCAACTGCTACAACCCCACCTTCAATGAGGCCCCGTGGGGGGGCTATAAGATGTCCGGCATCGGACGGGAGCTGGGTGTCCACGGCCTGGAGGAGTACCAGGAGGTCAAGCAAATCAACATCAATCTCAACCCCGGCCCGGTGGGCTGGTATGAACACTGACCGGATGGGCCGCTGCCCTGCCGGGGAAAAAGCCCCGAACCCAAGTGGGTTCGGGGCTTTTCTGTCAGAAACGGGACAAAGGTGCCGGAATTACTCCGCGGTGTACCGCATGAGAATGGTGGCGACCTGTGCCCGGGTGGCGGTTGCCTTGGGGGAGAGGGTGGTCTCGGTGGTGCCGGAGATCAGGCCCTCGCCAATGGCCCACTTCATGGCGTCGGTGGCATAGGAGGCCACCTGGTCCGCGTCGGTGAAGCCGGTCAGATCGCCGGTGATCTCAATGGGATCGGGATTCTCAAAGTCGGCGAACCGATAGAAGAAGGTGGCCAGCTGCTCCCGGGTCAGGGAATTGGTGGGGGAGAAGGTGGTCTCGGAGGTGCCGGCGGTGATGTCGTTCTCGGAAGCCCAGATCACTGCGTCGGTGTACCAAGTGTCCGCCGGCACATCGGTGAAGGGATTCTCCGCGGTGACTTCGGGGGAGCCGGCCATCCGATAGAGGACGGTGACCATCATGCCCCGGTTAATGGCCAGGTTGGGGGAGAAGCCGTCCCCGGTGCCGTTCATGAGACCGGTGAGGGTCACATAGTTCACGGCATTGGCATACCAGTCGCCGGCCTTCACATCGTTGTAGGAGATGGTGTGGATGCGGTTATCGGTCTCGCCGTACTGCGCCTTGGAGACCACGCCCTTGAGCTCGGAGGTGATGTAGTCCATGACCACTTCGTCCAGGGGCACGCCGGAGTCATAGCCGCTGGAGGCAGCCTTGAAAGCATAGTAGGTGTCGCCGCCGGCGCCCATAAAGTCGTTGGTGACGATGGTGTAGGTCTCTTCGGGGTTGAATGCCTCGCCGCCCACGGTCTGGATCATGACCCGGTTGATGGAGGCGGGCTTGCCATAGGTGGAGCCGGGATAGAGCTCCTTGGTGTCAAACTGGGCGCCGGTGTTCACGGTGAACTCAATGCCGGCCACCTGGGGGAAGCCGCCAATGGCCTCGGGGGTGCAGTAGGTGGAGGCCTCCAGAGCTTCCAGCAGCTCTGCGCCGGTCACCTTTACCACGTACAGGGTGTTGCCGAAGGGGAGGACGGTGTTGATGTCCTTCTTGGTGATGTCCCCGGCGGCGATGCTGGCGCGGATGCCGCCGCCGTTGGTGACGGCCGCGTCCACCCCTTCATCCAGGAGGCCGGCCTGCCACAGCATGGCGTCGGCGATCAGGTCGCCCAGATTGGTCTCGCCGGTGCGGACGTTGGCTTTCTCGCCGTCCAGAGCAACCTCGGTCTTGGCAAAGACCGTGCCGTAGTCGGCGTCGATTTCCTTCTGGATTTCCTCGGCCCGGGCGGCGACCTTGGCGTCGGGGGTGACGGTCAGCTCGCTGGTGGCCAGGCTGGAGGTGGAGATGGTGCCGTCGGGGGAAATATCCACCATGCCCACGTTGGCCAGCTTGGTGCCGGTGGAGGTGAGCACGGTGTCACCCACCTTGCCGGTGCCGTTGGTGGCTTCCTTGATCTCTTCCAGGGTGGAGTGGGAGTGGCCGTCGATGAAGACGTCAATGCCGGTGACCTTCTCCAGCAGGTCGATGGAGCGGTTGCCGGTGGACTCAGCGTCAATGCCCAGGTGGCCCAGGCAGATGATGTAGTCGCAGCCGTCGGCCTTCAGGGCATCCACCTGGGCCTGGGCGCAGTCGAACATCTCCTGGGCGGCCAGGAAGGAGACTCCCTTGATCTTGTCCGGGTGGGCCTTGGTGGCGGTCTCAGGGGTGTCCAGGCCGAAAATGCCGATCTTTTTGCCGTCGGTGGTGGTGAAGGTGGTCTGATCCCCCAGGGCGGCGGCGTTGTCATACCGTACGTTGGCGGCCAGGATGGGGAAGTCCGCTTCCCCGGCCAGGGTCTTCAGATTGGGGTAGCCGTAGTCAAACTCGTGGTTGCCGGGGGCGGCCACGTCGTAGCCGGCCAGGTTCATAAGCTCAATGGCGGTCTTTCCCTGGGAGGCGCTCACGGTGGGGTCTCCCTGGATAAAGTCGCCGGCATCCGCCAGCAGCACATAGGCGCCGGCCGCTTGGTAGGCCTGCTTCAAGGCGGCGACTTTGGCATACTCGCCGATGGCCCCGTGGACATCGTTGGTGTGCAGAATAACGATGTGACCGGTCAGGTCCTGTTCCGTCTCTGTGGCTCCGGCGGGAATGGCCAGGGTCAGCACCATGACCAGTGCCAGGAAGAGCGCGGAAAACTTCTTCCATAGTTTCATGTTGGACAATCCTCCATATCTTCAAATTTCCCGGGGACGAGAGAGGGACCTCTCACCCGCGGTGGTAGGGATAGTATAGCGTATTTTTGCGTACATTGCCACCATTTCCAACGAAAATTTTGGGAAAAATATGCAGGAAACGGAAACCCGTCTCCCCCGCTGCCGGGCGGGGGAGACGGGCTGTCACTGGGCGGCGGGGTTGCTGAAGAAGCCGCCGGTTTTGTCGTATTGGTATTCCAATGCCTCGGTGATCCGCTCCACCAGATAGAGGAACCGGGCAAACTTTTTCCGGGGGTCCAGACTGATTTGGTGGACATAGTAGGTGGCCAGCGGCAGATGCCAGGTACCGTCGGGGCGGGGCTTCTGACCGGCCAGGAGAGCGTCGGTGGGGAGGAAATAGAGGGCCTTCATAAAGGAGGTTCCCTCCGGGGTCACGCCGTAGCCCAGAATGGCGGCGTAGTCAAAGTTCACCTGGATGAAGTCGTTGGCGTCGGATTCCTCCCAGGGACTTTTGGCCATGGGGAGAAAGAAGGGACGGATCACCAGGGTCTGGTCCTTCAGATGGGCCAGCTTTTGGTCAATGGGGTTGGCGCTTTGGGCCAGGGGCTGGCCGTCGGTCCGTTCCAGCCGGGCGGTGAGCCAGCCGTTCTCCGCAGTCTGAAAGGTGACCCGGCGCTCGGCGGCGTAAGGGGTGTAGCGGTTGAGAATTTCCGCGGCTTCCCGGACCAGACCGGCCCGGTGGGTGAGTTTGTTTTCTTCCATTGGGAATACCTCCTTTGTAAGATCGAGAATGCGTGGGGGAGAACTGCGGTCTACCGACGGTAGAGCAGGTTCCGCTCCACGGCGGTGTACTGTTCCAGTATGGCCTGGTCCTCCTGGGACGGGGAATAGGTGCCCTTCCCGTCCTGGTCCACAAAGAGGGTGCGGCGGGAGAGGAGCATGTGGGAGGCCACCTCCCGGTCCAGCCAGGAGAAATACTGGTTCAGGGGAATGCCCGCCCGCTGTAAGGTGTGTAGCCCCAGGAAGGTACAGCTCTCCATCCGGTCCGGGGCGGCCTGGGCCTCGTAATTGGTCCAGATCAGGTAGTCGGTGGACAGGATGTTCTCCAGGGTCTCCGGGTCCCAGTCCGCAGCCTCTTCCGTGGGGGAGTACCCCAGGTGGGTGTAGAGGGAGACCCCGTCGGACAGGTTCAAGGAGGGGAGATGGTCCCCCACAAAGACCAGCATCACCGGACGGTCCACCTGAGAGAAGTAGTCGGTGAGCAGCCCCAGGGAGGCATCCGCGTGGTGCAGCCCCATGACCAGCGCGTCCAGAATGGCCAAGTCCTCCTGGGACAGCTTGTCGCACTGGGCGGGAAAGCCCGAGGGCTGGCCGTACTTTTCTGGGGTGTAGGTCTGGTGGTTCTCCATGGACATGCCGTACAGAAAGACCGGCTGGCTGGGGTCCCGGGCTTCATACCGGGCGATGAGTTCCCGGGCGAAGGAGTCGTCGGAGGCGTACTTGCCTGCGATCTCCACGGGGGTGAGGAAGTCGTCCAGAAAGGCCACCGTGTCAAAGCCGATGGCCGGATAGATGGTCTCCCGGTTGTATAACTCACTGGTGTGGGCGTGGAGGGCGGTGGTGGCGTATCCCGCCTTTTGCAGCAGCCGGACGGTGGTGGGCAGGTCTTGATAGACCGCGGTGTGAAGGGTATTTAGGGTATCCCCCTCCTTGAGCAGGGAGGAGGTCAGGCCGGTGAACATCTCCATCTCCACATGTCCGGTCCCGCCGCCATAGGTGTTGGAGAGAAAGGGGCCGTTGGTGCAGGTCTCCGACAGACGGTGGAAATTGGGCAGGGGGTCCTGGGAAAAGGTGAGACCCGGCAGACGGGTTACGTCAAAAAAGCTCTCGGAGGTGACAAAGATAATGTCCGGGGCGGCGGCAGGCGCGGGGGTGCCCGGCCCCATGGCGTCCGCCCGCAGCTGGTCCACCAGACGGGTGGTCTCCGGATCGGCGGTGCCGGTCTCCACCTGGAGACGCTGGGCCCAGGCGGTGTAGAGGCCCAGCACCACCCCCATCCGTTCGTTGCGGGTCTCCTGGTCCGGGCTGTTCTGGTCCAGGCGAAGGGCGGCGGACTGAAGGGCGCCGGGGTACAGCGCCGAGAGGAACAGCGTCAGGCACAGGCTGCCCAGGACGAAGCCCTGGGTGAGGGAGGGACGCCAGGTCTCCTTGCGGCGGAGGGTTTCCGTGAGAACGGCCGCCACGCCGATGGCCAGCAGGGTAGTCAAGGTGGGAATGAGCTGAGCAGCGGCATACCCGGTGATGTCGCCCAGGTTGCCCACGAAGGCAAAATCACTTAACTGGAGAGGTGCGCCGTTGATGTCCAGCTTATACCGGCTGGTGACGGCCACCCCCATAAAGACGGCCACTTCCGGCAGATAGGCGGGAAACAGCCGGCGGAAAAAGCCGTAGAGGGTGAGGCTCAGACTGGAGAAGAGCACCCAAAACAGCACGGTTGCACCGCCATGCGAGGCCATCCAGGGCAGGGGCGCCCACAGGCTCTGGAGCCACACGGCTTGGGTGGCATACAGGGTGACAAGGGGAGCCAGCAGCAGGCTGCCCAGCAGGAAAACCAGCTGCCGGCGGGTGGGAGATGCAGTCATAAAAAGGAGTTCCTTTCCATCTTTCCCAAACAGTTTGGGAGGAAATCCCTTTTATTATACAGGAAAACACCCTGGGACGCAATGGAAAGGGAAGGAGAACCCGCCTGCTTCACCTTGCGTCCGGGCAGAAAATATGGTACAGTCATGGAAGAACCCCCGTGGTTCCCCGCCGGTCCCCGGCGGGGCCCGGGAGAAGGAAAGGAGCCTGCCGATGGGAATCCGATTGGGATTGTGCCAGATGCGTGTGACACCGGACAAACAGGAGAACCTCCGCCGGGCGGAGAGCTGCCTCCGTCAGGCCGCCGCCCAGGGCGCCAATTTGGCCCTGCTGCCGGAGATGTTCAACTGTCCCTATGAGAATGCCTGCTTTCCGGTCTACGGGGAGCCCGCCGGAGGAGAGACCTGGCAATTTCTTTCCGGCATGGCCCGGGAGCTGGGGATTTACCTGGCGGGAGGGTCGGTACCGGAGATCGAGGGGGAGGCCATTTACAACACCTGTTACCTCTTCTCTCCCCAGGGGGAGGAGCTGGCCCGCCACCGCAAGGTTCACCTCTTTGACATTGATGTGCCGGGGGGCCAGCGGTTTATGGAGTCGGACACCCTCACCGCCGGCAGCCAGATCACGGTGGTAGACACAGCGCTGGGAAAACTGGGGCTGGCCATCTGCTTTGATATCCGCTTTGCCGAGTTTTTCCGGGTCATGGGGGACCTGGGGGCCCAGCTGATCCTGGTGCCCGCCGCCTTCAACATGACCACGGGCCCCCTGCATTGGGACCTGGCTTTCCGGATGCGGGCGTTGGATCAGCAGTGCTTTGTGGCCGGCTGTTCCCCGGCCCGGGACAGGTCGGCCTCCTATGTGGCCTATGGCCACTCCCTGGTGTGCAATCCCTGGGGGGAGATCCTCACGGACTGTGGCGAGGGGGAGGCGGTCCGGGTGGTGGACCTTGACTTGGGGGACCTGGCCCGCTACCGGGCCCAGATTCCCATTCTCTCTGGCCGCCGGACCGATCTGTACCGCACGAAGCAACAAACATAACGGCCCCGTTGGAGCCCCACAGACAAAGAAAGGGATGCTGCCATGTATTATTACGGTTATCAAAATTATGCCGCCGGTGTCATTGGAATCCTGGTGCTGGCGGTGGCGCTGACCGCCCTGCTGGTGGTGCTGGTGCTACCCAAGGAGAAGGACGGCCATCTGCCGTCGGTGTTTCAGATGCTCTATGATCTCTTCAGCCCCAAAACCCTGGTGATGGAGAAGCTGCTGCAAATTCTCTACGTGTTTCTCACCTGCCTAGCGGTGCTGTACGGGATTGTGGTCTTTTTCAGCGGGTTCTTCTCAGGATTTCAGAACCTGGCCTTGGGCCTGGTGATCCTGGCGGTGGGGCCCATCCTGCTGCGGGTGGGGTATGAGCTGATCCTGCTGCTGGTGATGCAGGTGAAGACCACCCGGGAAATCCACCAGAAGCTGACTCAGATGACAGAGGAGAGGGGACCGGCCGCTGCCCCTGGACGTCCGCAGCCCGCCCCGGAGACCGCCGCCCCGGCGGCGGAAAAGTCTGCGGTACCTTGCCGGGAGAACCAGGCCATGTCCCACTGTCCCGCCTGCGGAACCTGGTACCGGGCTGCCTCGGACCGCTGCCCCGTCTGCGGCAGACAGCCGGAAGGAAAAGAATAACCGTCCCCAACGCGCGGCGTAGGCCGCGCGTTTTTTTGTTCGGGCAGGGACGAAGCCTGTACCGGCCGAACCATGGCGCGGTGAATTTGACAGCGCCGGATTGCAAGAGGGGAAGCGGCACGGAAGCCATCGTGATTTAAGAAAAAATTTCGCAAACCTTAACGCTTTTTTCAGAGATCCATGGTAGATTGGATGGGTAAGTGGAAGGGGGAGCGGAAAGAATGCTTTTGATGCTGATGATCCCAATTCTTTTGACCATAGTGCCGGGTATGCTCTATCAGAGCATGAGGCTGCTGGCACGAAAAAAGTCTACACTGACCCACTATGTGTGGACATACACGATGATGCTTTATATATGGCTTGTTTTTTCTGTGACGGGAATCGGCTCTATATGGGATGTCATTGCCAAAGGCGGATGGGCTGCCACGGTTCAGCAGGCAAACATAAGCTGGGTCCCCTTTCAATCGGAGGGGATATTCACCTATTGCATGAATGTGATCATGCTGATGCCGTTGGGATTTTTGCTCCCCTATATATGGAAGAACTTTAGAAATCCCTTCAAAGTGGCATTCACAGGTTTCTTGCTGTCTGTCTTTATTGAGTTTGCCCAAGTACCGACGAATCGGCTGGTGGATGTGGATGATGTAATGATGAATACGTTGGGGACCATATTAGGCTATCTGGTGTGGAAGATGATGGGAAAGCATTTTTTCGGGGGGAAGGAGGCACAACGGACGGTTTCACTGGGCAGCTGTGAACCGGTAATCTATTTGACACTGGCCTGTGCCTGCAATTTTTTGTTATATAATTGGACCTGGTTTCTATAAAATGCAAAGATAGTCACGCTTTGAAAAGGGGTTAAGCTCTATGAAAAAATAAGTTCTCCAATGCCTACTGCATTGGAGAACTTATTTGACATTAGGACTTTGTCTCAAACCGAGAGGCGCAGGACCGGCAGGTGATCTCCACCTTGCCCAGTCCCCGGGGCAGGCGCATGGACTGACCGCAGGTGGGACACTTGAAATAGTAATACTCTTTGTCGGTCTGGAGCACCTTCCGCCCCCGGAACCACCGGAAGATGGACCGGAACAGGGCGATAAAACGGGCATTTTCCACCTGCCGCTTCTGCTGATTTTTGGAGAACAGCCGGATGAGGAGGTAGACCAGAACCACGGCGGCTGGGAGGAACAGGGGGAGATAAAACCGCCCCAGCGCCGCCAGGATCAGAAAGAGAACCAGCCAGAACAGGCTGTAAACGTCAAAGCCAGGGTGCCGCTGCCAAAATGTTTTTGTGGGCTCCGCCAAGGAATCATCCCCCTTTGCAGATAGTAAAGAATATTATACCCCAGGGGGAGGGACAGTCAAGGGAAGAATCGTAAAAAATGTGTGAACTCAACCATGAGCCGGCCGGACCCGAACCTCCCCAGAGGATAGGGTATGGATGGTGCCGTCGGTTTCCCGGACCCGGAGGGAGAAATCCCGTTCCAGGTCCAGGGCAAAGGCGGTGCGGGTCTGCCCGCCTTCTAAGACGGTGATCTCCTGGCCCAGAACCAGGGAGCGGCGCCGGTAATCCGCAAAGAAGGGTTTATCTTTTAGGTGGGGATAGAAAGAGAAGAAGTGGTTGAGAATGGACCCTGCCAGCTGGCTGCGCCCCTCCAGCCCCTGAGGACGGGTGGGGAAAACCGCGCCGGCCTCCGGCAGCTCCGGAGGGAAGCCCCCCTTCGGGGGGAAGAGGTTCACCCCAATGCCCACAATGGCATACTGCAGGCCGCCGGTTTCTAAATCCAAGGCGGCCTCAGTGAGAATGCCGCAGACCTTTTTCCCATGACAAAACACATCGTTGACCCACTTGATCTTGGCGTCCACTCCGGCGCACTCCTCAATGGCCAGGGCCACCGAGGCGGCGGCGCAGGTGGTCAAAGAGAGGGCATCCCGGGCGGAGAGATCGGGGCGGAGAAGAAAGCTCAGGTAAAGGCCGGAATCTGGGGGGGAGAAGAAACTGTGATCCCGCCGGCCCCGACCGGCGGTCTGGGTAACAGCCACCAGAGCCAGTCCCTCATGGGCCCCCTCCTCCGCTCGCTGGCGTAAAACCTGATTCGTGGAGGTGACCACGGGCTGGACCTCCACCTGCAGGCCGGGAACGGTGAGGAAGGGGGCGATGCTCTGGGGGGAGAGCATGGCGCTGTCCGGGGCCAGAGAGTACCCCCGGTTGGAGACTGCGTGGATGGGATACCCCTGGTCCCGAAGCTGACGGATAGCCTTCCAGACGGCGTTCCGGCTGACCTGGAGCTCTTTGGCCAGGGCTTCGCCAGAGAAATAGGTTCCCCGGTGGCCCTCCAGGGCTTCCAGGACACGGTCTTTGACTTGCATCGGGAAATCAACTCCTTGGAAAACAGAGGTTATAGGGCCAGGTGTTTTTTCACCCGGGAGACCAGCACCAGGGCGAGGAAAATCTTCCCCAGGTCAGGCAGAACATAGGGGAACACACACAGGGTCAGGGCGCCCAGCAGGGTCTCCCCGCTGCCGCCGGTGTAGACGGTGAGAAACCAGAAGGTGCCGAAGGCATAGCAGAGCACCAGCCCCAGCACCATGGCCGAGGCCATCACCGGAAGGGTTTGCCCCAGCTTGGCGGTGAGGCCCCAGAAGAGGAGCGCGGCGGCCAGATAGCCCAGCAGATATCCGCCCGTGGCGCCGAACAGTACCCCCGCCCCGGCGGAAAAGCCGGAGAAGACAGGCAGGCCCACGATGCCCAGCAATAGATAGATCAGAAAGGCCAAGGTTCCCCGCCGGCCCCCCAGCAGCCCCAGAGCGGCGAAGATGCCAAAGGTCTGCATGGTAAAAGGGACCGGCCCCAAGGGGACAGAGATCCAGGCACACAGGGCGATCAGGGCGGCCATCAGGGCAATATACGCCAGGTCCAGGGCTTTGGTGTGGGTAGGTACAGACATCAGCATTCGCCTCATTTCGGAAGGGATGCGTCAGTATACCACGAAAAAGAGATATTTGTCAACTTAATCTTTTGGACTGGTTGACGATTCTGCGGTGTGCTTCAGCTTGTCTAAATGATTCAGCACCGCCTGGGTGCATTGGCCGGTGAAGAAACCGGTGACAATCCCCGCCAGCAGAAGAACCGGTGCGTAAAAGGCCAGGGTGGGGGTGCCAGAGACCCAGACAGCCACAGCCAGCTGGCCGGCATTGTGGCCCAAGGCGCCGAAGACGCTCATCACCCAGATCTGCTTCCGGCCCACGTGGGGCTTGAGCAGGCACATGACGAGCCAGCACAGCACCCCGCCGGCCAGACTGTACAGCATGCCCATGACATTGCCGATGATGAGATTGCCCAGGACGATCCGCACCATGAGAATGGCGCCAGCCTCCCGGCGGCCCAGGGTCCAGATGGCAAAGAGGGTAATCACGTTGGCGATGCCCAGCTTCACGCCGGGGATGGCGATGGGGAGAGGGATCTGGGCCTCAATGAGAAAGACGATCATGGAGATGGCCGTGAGCATGGCCATGGTGGTGAGTTTTCTGATATTCATTACGACACTCCGTCCAGCTGGGACGACGTCCCATTGTCAATGACCTGGATGACCAGGCGGTTGGGAAGGCAGGCGATGGGGGAAGCGGTTTGGTCTGTGGGACCGGTGCGGACACAGACCTGGTCCGGGCAGCTGGCCTCGGAGACCCGCACCTTGCCGTCTGCAATGACCACGATATTGTACCCGCCGTCCTGACTCTCATAGCGCAGGGTGCGGGGCTGCTGCAGGGAATAGGTCCCCACCACCTGGCCGTCCTGGATGATCTGCACCATGGCGCCGGACTGGCGGTGGAGGGAAAGGGCGACCAGGCCGGCCACACACGCCAGGGCGATGAGGCCGATGAGCAGAAGCCAGAAACGAAGGGGTTTGCCTGAGGAAGCTTGGGGCATGTGCCCACCTCCAAACGAGGGGATAAGATACAAATATCTTACTGCATTCGGGGAAGAATAGCAAGAGTTTTTGCGGGAGGCGGGCCTGGAGGGGAGGGCCCCTTTTCCGGGGAAAGACCGGGGATTCCTCTTGACAAACCCTGCAAAATAGGATATGATGCCCCGTAGAAAAAGGGAGTAGCTGGCACAAGGGATTGTGGAGCCGCGGCGTCAATGCACGGGCCAAAGGGCCCCGCTTCGGTTTGAAATGGCGAGACTTTTGAATCCATACGCGAAGGTGTGGGGGCAAAAGGGCTCGTCTTTTTTGCGTGCCCAGGCTGTCGCGGAACAGAAAGGAAGAAGAAGGCATGAAAACACCCGATCAGATCTGGCAGCGGTCCGGCAAGGACCTGCTGGACACCCTGGAAAGCGGCCCTGGCGGCCTGACCAGCCACGAGGCCGCCCGGCGGCTGGAGCGGTACGGCCCCAATGAGCTGCGGGAAGGGGGAAAAAAATCCACATTTCGGATTTTTTTGGAGCAGTTCGCGGACTTTTTGGTGATCATTCTGATTCTGGCCGCGGTGGTCTCCGCCGTGCTGGGAGATGTGGAGAGTACGGTGGTCATCCTGGCGGTGATCACCATGAACGCGGTTCTGGGCACGGTCCAGACGGTGAAGGCGGAGGCCTCCCTGGACAGCCTGAAACAGATGTCGGCCCCCACGGCGAAGGTTCTGCGGGATGGTACAGTGGTCCAAATTCCCGGCCGGGAGGTTGTCCCGGGGGATATCGTGGTGCTGGAGGCAGGCGACGCCGTCTGTGCCGACGGCCGCCTGCTGGAATGTGCCAGCCTGAAGACCGCCGAGAGCGCCCTGACCGGGGAGAGCCTGCCGGTGGAGAAGGCCGCGGAGGTCATTGACGGGGAGGTTCCCCTGGGAGACCGGAAGAACATGGTGTTCTCTGGCACCTTTGTCACCTATGGCCGGGGCCGGTTTTTGGTCACCGGCACGGGGATGGACACCGAGATGGGCAAGATTGCGGCCCTGCTGAAGTCCACCTCGGAGAAGAAGACCCCCCTCCAGGTGAGCCTGGATCAGTTTGGCAAAAAACTCTCCATCGGCATTTTGATCCTGTGCGGCCTTTTGTTTGCCGTGAGTGTTCTGCTCCGCGGGGAAAATGTGATGAGCGCTTTCCTCTTCGCCGTGGCCCTGGCGGTGGCGGCCATCCCTGAGGCGCTGAGCTCCATTGTCACCATTGTCCTCTCCTTCGGCACCCGGAAGATGGCCAAGGAGCACGCGGTGATCCGAAAGCTCCAGGCGGTGGAAGGGTTGGGGAGTGTGTCGGTGATCTGCTCGGATAAGACTGGCACCCTGACCCAGAACAAGATGACCGTCCGGCAGCTCTATGTGGGCGGGCGGATCATACCCGCTCAGGAGGCCAACTTCAAGGACCCTGTGCAGGAGCCCCTTCTCCGGGCGGCTCTGCTGTGCAGCGACGCCACAGTGAATGAGAAAGGGGAGATCGGGGACCCCACGGAGACCGCCCTGGTCCGCCTGGGAGAGGACTTTGGCTTTGATGAGCTGGATGTCCGGGACCAGTGGCCCCGGCTGGGGGAACTGCCCTTTGACTCGGACCGGAAGCTCATGTCCACGGTCCATCGGTTTGCCGGCGGCTATATGCTGGTGACCAAGGGCGCGGTGGACGTGATGCTGGACCGGACGGTGCTGGGGCCCGGGGAACGGGAGGAGATCGAGCGGGTCAACCAGACCTTTTCCAACCAGGGCCTTCGGGTACTGGCCTTTGCCTGCCGGCGGCTGGAGTCCACGGAGGTCTCCCTGGAGGAGGAGAACAACATGCTCTTCCTGGGTCTGATCGCCATGATGGACCCCCCCAGGGCGGAGTCCAAGGAGGCGGTGGCCCACTGCATCGCCGCAGGCATCCGCCCCATTATGATTACAGGGGACCATGTGGTAACCGCCTCGGCCATTGCCCGGGAAATCGGGATTCTGACCCCGGGCACCCAGGCGGTGGAGGGCGCGGTCATCGAGTCCATGACCGACCAGGAACTCCAGGACTTTGTGCCCCAGGTGTCGGTCTATGCCCGGGTGTCGCCGGAACATAAGATTCGGATTGTCCGGGCCTGGCAGGAGCGGGGGGCCCTGGTGGCCATGACCGGAGACGGGGTCAACGACGCCCCCGCCCTGAAGCAGGCGGACATCGGTGTGGCCATGGGCATCACCGGCACCGAGGTGGCCAAGGACGCCGCCGGCATGGTGCTCACCGACGACAACTTCGCCACCATTGTGCAGGCGGTGAAGAACGGCCGGAACGTCTATGCCAACATCCGCCGGTCCATTCAGTTTTTGCTGTCGGGGAATATGGCGGGGATTCTCACGGTGCTGTATGCCTCCCTGCTGGCTCTGCCGGTGCCCTTCGCGGCGGTCCATCTGCTGTTTATCAACCTGCTCACCGATTCCCTGCCCGCCATCGCCCTGGGGCTGGAGCCCCACACCGAGCAGGTGATGCACGAGAAACCCCGGCCCCGGAAGGAGGGAATTCTCACCAAGCCCTTCCTGGCCAGCGTGGGTCTGGAGGGGCTGGTCATCGCGGTGGGGACCATTGTGGCCTTCCATTTGGGCCTGCGCTACGGCGGAGAGGCGGCGGGGGCCACCATGGCCTTTGCGACCCTATGTCTGTCTCGGCTGTTCCACGGCTTCAACTGCAAGGCCGCGGAGCCCGTTCTCTTCACCCGGCGGTTCTGGAACAACAAGCCCCTGTTGGGGGCCTTCCTGGTGGGGGCGCTCCTGCTGTCGGCGGTGCTGGTGATCCCCCCCCTGGAGGAGCTGATGCAGGCTGTGGCCCTGCCCTGGCAGCTGGGGCTGGCCATCCCGGCGCTGGCTGTGGGGAGCATGGTGGTGATCCAGCTGCTCAAGGCCATTCGGGTTCGTTTGCGGAAAGCCTCCTGACCCATGTACCGTGGAAAACCGGTGCTCGGATCTTCCGAGCACCGGTTTTTTGGGCCCTTGGGGATGGTTATCTGCGGTGGATGCAGGTGGCAGAGATCTGGGGCGGGAGGCTGTTGGTCATGGCGCCGTTGTAGTGGATGCACAGACAATCCCCCACGCGGTAGCAGCAGGCGTCGTCGGTGTTCACCTGGACCTGCTGGCAGGTGTCGCAGTCACAGACCAGCAGGGAGCAGCACTGGACCTCCAGGACCCGCGCGGTCATGGTGGTGGGGCGGAAGCTGGTACCGCCGCAGCCACAGCCGCTGTTCCAAGAAGACATATTACACATGGTCAAAATTCTCCTCTCGAATTTTTGGGACCCATGGCAATCTATGTCGAAGGGGCGGGAAGGGTGCAGGAAAAACCGTCGATCCCCGGCAGAAGAAAGCCCCGCATTTTCCCAGCTCTGCTCGCGGAGAAAATGCGGGGCGATCAATCCGTTAAAAGGGATCGGGATTCTGCGGCGGCGGAGGCGTCTCGTCCTCCTTGGACTGGGCAGCTTCGTCCGCCTCCTGCAGGCGGCGGGCCATCTCCGCCTCCCGCGCGGCCTGGAGACGGGCTTGCTCGGCGGCCTTTTCCTCGGCCTGCCGGGTTCGCTGGACCCGCTCCTCGGCCTTCCGGCGTTCCAGAACCTCCGGGGGCTGGAAGACCAGCTGGAAGTCCTCGGCGGACATGGTTTCAAACTCCAGAAGATACTGGGCGGTCCGCTCCAGGGCGTCCATGTTCTGGGAGAGAATCTCCCGGCAGCGGGCATAGGCGGTGTCCAGAATGGCTTTGATCTCTTCGTCGATCAGACCGGCCACCTCCTCCGAGTAGGCCCGGGCCTGGGACATGCTCCGGCCGATGAAGACCTCCTGGTCGCTGTCATAGGAGATGGCGCCCAGCCGGTCGCTCATGCCGTACTTCATCACCATGCTCCGGGCGATGGAGGTGGCGGTCTGCAGGTCGTTGGAGGCCCCGGTGGAGATATCGCCCAGGACCAGCTCTTCCGCCACCCGGCCGCCCAGGCAGGTGCAGATGCGCTCCTGGAGCTCCTGCCGGGACTGGTACATCCGGTCCTCCTCCGGCAGGGAGATGGTCAGGCCGCCGGCAGGTCCCCGGGGGATGATGGTGATCTGGTGCACCGGGTCCTGGGTTTTCAGCTCGTGGATGACCACGGCGTGGCCCGCCTCATGGTAGGCAGTGAGCTTCCGGGCGTGGAGGGGGACCACCCGGCTCTTCTTTTCCGGCCCGGCGATGACCTTCAGCATGGCCTCATGGAGGACATCCATGCGGATGAAGGGACGCTTTTCCCGGGCGGAGAGAAGGGCGGCTTCGTTGAGCAGGTTCTCCAGATCAGCGCCGGTGAAGCCCACGGTGGCCTGGGCCACGGTGTGCAGGTCCACGTCCTCGGCCAGGGGCTTGTTCCGGGCGTGGACCCGGAGGATTTCCTCCCGGCCCTTGATGTCGGGCAGGCCCACGTAAATCTGGCGGTCAAACCGGCCGGGCCGCAGCAGGGCCGGGTCCAGAATGTCGGCCCGGTTGGTGGCGGCCAGCACGATGACCCCCTCGTTGGAGGCAAAGCCGTCCATCTCCACCAATAGCTGGTTCAGGGTCTGCTCCCGCTCGTCATGGCCGCCGCCCAGGCCGGTGCCCCGCTGGCGGCCCACGGCGTCGATCTCGTCGATGAAAATGATGGCCGGGGCGCTCT
>ERZ773188.2540-NODE-2540-length-17394-cov-6.469635_pt1 | contig 17394 bp, 21 predicted proteins | sample MGYA00581011_ERZ773188 | MGnify/ENA primary metagenome ERZ773188 (study PRJEB29015, sample SAMEA2737798) | human gut metagenome | biome: human gut; feature: human-associated habitat; material: faeces | place: China | collected 2012 ...
CCTTTTCAAACGAGAGCCCAACGAAGTGGGTCTCGTTTGAGAGCTTGTCAAAAACACTTTTTTGACAAGCTCAACCGGCAGGGGAGACCCTGCCGGTAAGCGTTTCAGCAAGTATGTTTCTGAAAATCATTCTTGCGCATATTCGTGAATTCGTGTTCGCACTTTTTCCAATTTGGCGTAATCCGGGACATACGCTTTGCGGGGCTTTACAAAGTTTTGGCTGCCCCGCTTTTCGTCCTGGTAGCGGGGGATAAGCTGGATGTGATAATGATTGTTGAGACCGTCGCACATGGTACACAGGTAGACCCGCTCACACCCATAAACCTCGCAAAGGATCTGCATGAACCGCTTCGCAAATCGAATGATCTTCTCATTGATGTGATCGGGAGCTTTGCTCATGTCGTGATAGTGTTCCATAGTGGAAATGCACATATGACCGGCCGCTCTCGGATTGCCGACAAAGAAGCATTCAATATCTTCATCCTCATAGAGCATCTTATCCGAGTTATCGCCATAAAGCGCGCCGCCGTTTTCCCGGTTGAAACAGGTCGGGCAGATGCCCAAATCGGTCAACTCCCCGGGAGAGAGCTTCAATAATTCTTCTTTATTCACAGTCAAATCCTCGTATATACGCTCCCTTATGCTTTAACGACAGCATACATCAGGCAGTTAAAATCAGGAAGGGAGCTTGTGATCCCTTTCTCAATGATGGTCAGGCCGTTTCTTGCTAACTCATTTTCCAATGTATTCCATGATACCATCCTGCACGATGTTCCGGCGACCATCATTTTGCCGGAGTCGTGGTTTCTCTCCTGTAAGGTAAATGCAGTGGAAATGTCACTCTGCATTTCAAATTCTCCGTCGCCCATGGTGCAGATCAGAGCCTTTCCCTCTGCGGTCAGGTGGCTGCGGATAAACCGATAAAAGCCATCTCTGTCCTCGTCAAGCACCAGCATATGAACAACGGCTATGGCAAAGATAAAATCAAACGTTTCTTCCAGTCGGGCGGATAAGCAGTCCAAAACGCTGAAATGTTTTTCGTACCGGGGCATCTGCTGCCTGCAATACGCAATGGCTTCTTCAGAAATATCCGTTGCCATTAACGGAAAACCATGATCCAAGACCGTCCTGGAATCTCGGCCTTCTCCGCATCCGATCTCAAGGAGTTTATGCTCCCGACGGATTTTATACCTGTCAATCACTTCCATCACGATAGGCGTATTTACATCGCTTGACCAACTAACACCGTTTGCATGGGCGGTTTTGTAGCGTTCCTCGTAGGCGGCGTAGTATTTTCTATTGTCTTTTTTCATTATATGTACCTGCTATCTGATCGTTTTAACAATTATAACACATTCACCATGTACTTTACCTGCTTTTTAAGTCAAGAGGTTCTCCGGAATATGCTGCATCAAAAAGCATTTTTTTCTGGTTAAAGCCATTTGAGCAGTCTTGAATAGACAGTTTGCACGGCAAAGGCGGTCTTTACGAAGAAAAAAGCGATTTTCTACCCTTAAACACCCAAAACCGGCAGCACCCAACCGAAGTTGAATGCTGCCGGTTTTTGTCAGCCGCGCTGTTCCAGAAGATGGAGCGCCTTTAGGAAAAGCTCCGCTGCCTGACCTCGGGTGAGCGGCGCTTCCGCATCCATTCCGATCGGCAGAAGACCGCACGCCACAAGCTCCTGTATGGCGCGCGCCGCGGCGCTCTCTTCGCTGCTCGCGGACGAGAGCGGCGTGATGCGCAGCGCTTTGGAGAGTGTCTGCGCCGCAGCGCCGAGCGTTACCGGCGCGTCCGCGTCGAAGGAGGCTCCGCCAAACGTCGGTACGGGGCAGCCCTCGGACACGGCGGCATCGACATACTGCTGTATCCACACGGGGGCGGCGGTGGCGCTGCTTTCTGCGGAAACAGTCGTTTCCACCGGCTCGATGCCTGCCGTTTCCATGCAGAGCGACAGAAACTCGCCGCAGGAGACCGTCTCCTCCGGCTCAAAGAGATATTGTCCGCACACGCACCGGCCGGTGAATAGTCCTTCTTCCGCGAGGACGCACGCGGCGTACTCGCAGGAGAGACCGGCGGTATCGGCATAGCCGGCGCCTTTCCCGGCCTTGCGGATCGTGATGACGACGGTAGCTTCCTGCGAAACATTGCCTTTCGGATCCGAGGCGCAGTAGCCGAAGTAATCTCGCCCGCGCTTGCCTTCGGCGGGGGTGTAGACAAATTCGCCGTTTTCTTCAAGCGTCAGCGTGCCCTTTCTCGGCTCAGTCGTAATGCGGAAGTGTACCTCTTCGCCCTCCGGATCAAACGCTTTGAGCTGCCCGCCGACGGATATGCCGCGGTAGGTCATGATCTCCAGATTCTCCGCGATGGGAGCGCCGTCCGCTGCCGCCGCGGTGAGCGAGCCGGAAAACAGCAGTACGCAGAGCGAAAATAGCAGAATTTCTCGTATTTTTTTCATGGTTTTCCCTCCGGTAAAGAAGTCATTTCCTATTCTGCCGGATTTCGGGTGAAATATGCGTAGCCGGTCGGAAAAGGCTGTGAAAAAATGCTTGCAAAACCGGACGGGATATGGTATCCTCTTATGGATCGTGCCTTGGGCACGGCATATCAAGGCGGTCCGCTGCCGCAGTGCTTACGCGGTAAGAACGTCTCATGTAAAGGAAGGATCATCATGGATCTCATCAAAACTCTCACCGCGAACTACATGAAGCCGGAGCTTCCGCAGATGAACGTCGGCGATACCGTGCGTGTCACTCTGCGCGTCAAGGAAGGCTCCCGCGAGCGCAACCAGGTGTTTGAAGGCACCATCATTGCCAGAAAGCATGGCGGCATCAACGAAACCATCACTGTCCGCCGCATTTCCTACGGCGTCGGCTGCGAGAAGGTTTTCCCCGTGCATTCTCCCAGCATCGTCTCCGTGGAGACCATCCGGCGCGGCAAAGTCCGTCGGGCGAAGCTGTACTACCTGCGCGACCGCGTGGGCAAGGCTGCGAAGGTCAAGGGCCTCATCAACTGAAGTCCGGCCGCATAGAAAAAGGACGCCTCATCGAGGCGTCCTTTTTCCCTATTGCTGACAATTGCATTATGTAGTATAATGCCTGTAATTACAATACCGGAAGTGTGCTCTTTATGAATGAAACCTGGCCTGAGATCAAAAAGAGAAAACTGAAAGAACGCCGCGGCGAGACGTTTGACTGGATCCAGTCGCTCGTGGTGGCGCTGTTTGCCTGTGTTCTGATTTTCACGTTTCTTGTCCGCGTGGTCGGCGTTGTCGGCACCTCCATGCTCAACACGCTGCACCCCGGCGACCGCATTCTCGTCTCCAATCTTTTCTATACGCCGAAGCGCGGCGACATTATCGTGCTGCGCAAGGAGAGCTTCAACAGCGAGCCGATCGTAAAGCGTGTGATCGCCACCGAGGGCGAAACGGTCACGATCGACTTTGAAGGCGGCATCGTGTATGTGGACGGCGTGGCGCTGGATGAGCCTTATACGCTTGAGCCGACACATCGCCGCATCGATTTCGGTGATTCCGTCACCGTGCCGGAGGGATGTCTCTTTGTCATGGGCGACAACCGCAACGGCTCTACCGACAGCCGTGATGACCGCATCGGCTGTGTGGATGAGCGCCTTGTCATCGGGCGGGCGTTTTTCCTGCTCGTTCCGGGCGGCGATTCCCAGCACGGAGAGAGCCGTGACTGGAGCCGCATAGGAGTGATCGACTGATGGCCAACGAAACGATCAACTGGTATCCCGGTCACATGAAAAAGGCGACCCGCATGATGGAGGACAGCCTCCGTCTTGTGGATGCCGTGGTGGAGTTGCGCGACGCGCGCATCCCCAATTCCAGCCGCAACCCGGATGTGGAGCGCATCGTCGGCAGCAAGCCGCGGCTGATCGTGCTCAACCGCGCGGATCAGGCGGACGCCGCCGCGACGGCGCTCTGGAAAAAAGCGTTGACCGGCGAGGGGGCGCTCGCGCTGGAAATGGACTGCAAAAGCGGGCGCGGCGTAAACGCCTTTCCCGCCGCGGCACGCTCTCTTCTGAAGGAGAAGATCGAGCGCGCCGAGGCAAAGGGACAGGTGGGCAAGGCCCTCCGGTTCATGGTTCTCGGCGTCCCAAACGTGGGAAAATCGAGCTTTATCAACCGGCTGGCCGGGCGGAAGGCCGCCGAAACGAGCGACCGTCCCGGCGTTACGCGCGGCAAGCAGTGGATCACGCTCAACGGCGGCATCCTTCTGCTGGATACGCCCGGCATCCTCTGGCCGAAGTTTGAGTCGCCCGAGGTCGGGTATTCGCTTGCCTGGACGGGCGCGATCAACGATAACATCCTTGACGTGGAGCTTGTCGCCTGCCGGCTGCTCGAGCGGCTGCGCGAGCTTTACCCCGGCGCGATCGAAGCGCGCTATAAATTCACGCCCGACCCGGAAGCGCCCGGCTACGAGCTGCTCGAAGCCGCGGCGAGAAAGCGCGGCTTTCTCATTTCCGGCGGCGAAGTCAATACCGAGCGCATGGCGCACGTCCTGCTCGATGAATTCCGCGAGGGCAAGCTCGGGCGCATGACGCTGGAAAGGCCGTGACGATGGAACACCCCGAAATGGATATGTATGCCTACGAGCGTTTTCTCGCGGACGGCAAAACGCCGTTCTGCGGTGTGGACGAGGCGGGGCGCGGCCCGCTGGCCGGGCCGGTGTGCGCTGCGGCGGTCCTTCTGCCGGAGGGGCTCGTGATCCCGGGACTGAACGACTCAAAAAAGCTCACGGCGAAAAAACGCGACGCGCTCTACGACATCATCTGCGAGAGCGCCGTGGCGTTCGGCATCGCATTTGCCACCGTTGACGAGATCGAAGCGCTGAACATTAAAGGCGCAACGTATCTCGCTATGAACCGCGCCATTGCGGATATGGAGCCTCCCCCCGTACTCGCGCTCGTGGACGGAAATGATAAAAATGAGCTTGACATCCCGGCGATCAAGGTAGTCAAGGGCGACAGCCTGTGCGCTTCGATCGCGGCGGCCTCGGTGCTCGCCAAGGTCACGCGAGACCGGTATATGGATGATATGGACGCACTCTATCCCCAGTACGGCTTTGCCAAGCATAAGGGCTACGGCACGGCGGCGCACTATGCCGCGCTTCGTGAATACGGCCCGTCGCCGATCCACCGCCCGACGTATCTGAGGAAGATGCATTGAGCGGCACGATGCTGCTCGGCCGCTACGGCGAGGCACTCGCGGCGGAATACCTGCGGAAAAAGGGCTGCCGCATTCTTGCCATGAATTACCGTACCCGCCTCGGCGAGCTGGATGTAATCGCCGCCGACCGGCGATATGTGATCTTTGCGGAGGTGAAGCTGCGCAAAAACGCCGCATTCGCCGAGGCGCGTGAGTTTGTGACCTTTGCCAAGCGGCAGAAACTGGCCGCCGCCGCGGAGGAATGGCTGCAAAAGAATCCGCAGAAGCTGCAGCCGCGGTTCGATGTGATCGAAATATACGCCACGGACGGGGTGGACACGATAAAACCCGACATCCGCCACTGGGAGAACGCTTTCACGCTGGATTAAAAAAATATGTACGGGGCGAAAGCCCCGTCCGGTCAGCAGTTGCAGCGGTTCTCAAACGTGGCGCAGAACGTCTCTGCCTTGCGCTGGGCGTCCTCGTTGGAAACGTTGATGTGAGAAGCGGTGCACTGGTCCGCCGCGGTGTGATACTTGCAGTCTTTTACGCAGCAGTCGATCTTGCAGTTCGTTTTTTCGTTCATGTTTTTATCCTCCCTTGTTGGATTACGGGGAGTAGTTTCTGCGTAAATTCCCGCTTTATTCGGAGAAGGGAGGGAATATGTCCCTTTTTGCCATTGGAGATCTGCATCTCGCCATCGGCGAACCGGACAAGACCATGGAAGCCTTCGGCGGACGCTGGATCGGCTATGTGGACAAGATCCGCCGCGGCTTTGATATGCTGCATGAGGACGATACCTGCGTCATCTGCGGCGATTTCTGCTGGGCAATGAGTCTTGCCGAGGCGCTGCCGGATTTTCAATTCCTCAACAGTCTGCCCGGCAAAAAGCTGATGGTAAAGGGCAATCACGACTACTGGTGGACGACCGCGGCAAAAATGAACGCTTTTTTTGCGCAAAACGGTTTGGACACCATCTCTTTGCTGCATAATAACTCTGCGGAATGGGAAAATCTGGCGCTGTGCGGCACGCGCGGCTGGTTTAAAGACGAAGAGACCGGCACGGAGCATGACGCCAAAGTCCTCCGGCGCGAGGTCGGGCGGCTGGAAACATCGCTCAAATGCGCCGGCGAGCGGGAAAAGCTCGTCTTTCTCCATTATCCGCCGCTGTATCTTCATTATACCTGTCCGGAGATACTGCATGTGCTCTCCGAATACGGTGTGCATGAGTGCTGTTACGGCCATATCCACGGCTACGGCTGCCGCAGCGCGTTCATCGGCGAGAGCGATGGCGTCCGGTACCGTCTTGTTTCCGCAGATTTTCTTGATTTTGTTCCGTATAAGCTCAGATAATCCGTTGCAATTTGCATTTTGATTTGCTATAATGTATCGGCTTGAAATTTGCATATTCAGTCCCGGCTGAAATATAGAGAGGAGTAACCCCCACATGATTGTCAAGAACAGCAAGAAAGAAAAAAACACCGTTACCTTTGATGTCGAGCTCGACGCCGCCGAGTTTGAAAAGTATGTCAACGGTGCATATCTGAAGGCTCGCAGCCGCATCATGGTCCCCGGCTTCCGCAAGGGCAAGGCGCCCCGCATGGTCATTGAGGGCATGTACGGCAAGGACGTGTTCTATGATGACGCCTTTGATAACGCCGCGAACGACGCTTTTGCGTTCGGCGTCGCTGAGGGCAAGCTCGAGACCGTCGGCCGTCCGACCATGACCGATTCCAAGGTCACCGAGGAGAACGGCGCGCTTCTGAGCTTCAGCACTGACGTTTACCCCGAGGTCACCCTCGGCCAGTATAAGGGCCTTGAGGCGGAGAAGCCCTCCGTTGAAGTCACCGACGAAGAGGTTGACGGCCACATCGAGCGCCTGCGCAAGCAGAACGCCCGCCTCATCACCGTGGAGCGTCCCGCGCAGGACGGCGACACCGTGAACATCAACTACGCCGGCATGCTCGACGGCATCCCGTTCGACGGCGGCACGGCGGAGAACCAGAATCTCGTTCTCGGCTCCAACACCTTCGTTCCCGGCTTTGAGAGCCAGCTCGTCGGCATTTCCGCCGGTGAGGAGCGCGATCTTGACATTACTTTCCCGGAGAACTACGGCCACGATCTCGGCGGCAAGGCCGTCGTGTTCCACGTCAAGTGCAACGAGGTCAAGTTTGAAGAGCTGCCCGAGCTGGACGACGAGTTCGCGAAGGACAACGACTTTGACACGCTCGCCGATCTCAAGGCCGACATCCGCGCCAAGTCTGTTGAGGAGAAGGAAAAGGCCGCGAAAAACGCCTTTGACGACGCCCTCGTCGATCAGGCTGTGGAGAACATGACCGTTGATATGCCCGAAGGCATGATCGAAGAGCGTATGGACGGCATTGTCCGCGAGTACGCCCAGTACATGGCCAACCAGGGCATCCGCATCGACGATTATCTCAAGATGATCGGCACCGATATGAAGACCTTCCGCGAGAGCATGCGCGCCACCGCCGAAAAGCAGGCCCGCACCGAGGTCCTTCTCGCCGCTGTTGCCGAAGCCGAGAATGTCCAGATCTCCGAAGAGGATCTGCAGGCCGAGTATGAGAAGCTCGGTGAAGCCTACGGCATGAAGGCCGAGGACGTGGCGAAGGCCATCGATGTCGCCGGTCTGACCGCTGATCTCCGCCGTGAGCGCGCTATGAGCATCATCTCCGAGAGCGGCGTTGCCGTGGAGAAGAAGGCCGAGGAGCCCGCCAAGACGGAAGAGGCGCCCAAGGCCAAGAAGAAGCCCGCCGCGAAGAAGGCCGCCAAGACCGAAGAGACCGAGGGCGAGGAAGCTCCCAAGGCCAAGAAGACCACCCGCAAGAGCACCAAGACCGAGGAGAAGACGGAGGAGTGATTCGTCTCCCCACGGTAAACTGACATACACGGGAAAGGGCGATCCGCCCTTTCCCGTATCATCGCATTTTAACCCCGCAAAGGAGGATTTATTTCATGAGTCTCGTACCGTATGTTGTAGAACAGACGTCCCGCGGAGAACGCTCCTATGACATTTTTTCCCGCCTGCTGAACGACCGCATCGTATTTCTCGGTGAAGAGGTCAACAGCGCGTCCGCCAGTCTCGTCGTGGCACAGCTTCTGTATCTCGAAGCGCAGGACCCCGACAAGGACATCCAGATGTATATCAACAGCCCCGGCGGTTCCATCACGGACGGTATGGCGATCTACGACACGATGCAGTATATCAAGTGCGACGTGTCTACCATCTGCGTCGGTATGGCGGCGTCGATGGGCGCGTTTCTGCTGTCCTCCGGCGCGAAGGGTAAGCGCATCGCGCTGCCCAATGCCGAGATCATGATCCACCAGCCCGCCGCCGGAACGCAGGGCAAGGTCACCGATATGGAGATCGATGTGGAACGTTTTCTCAAGATCAAGGCGCGCATGAACCGGATCATGGCGGAGAACACCGGCAAAACGCCGGAGCAGATCAAAGCCGACTCCGAGCGCGACCACTGGCTTCTGGCGGAAGAGGCGCGCGAATACGGCCTCATCGACAAGGTCATTTATAAAAGATAATTCAGGGAGATCGAATGGCAAGATCAGACGATAGAAAGATCCGCTGCGCTTTCTGCGGCCGGACACAGGATCAGGTGGACAAGCTGATCGCCGGCAACGGCGCCTACATCTGCAGCGACTGCGTGCGTCTTTGCATGAACATCGTGGATGAGGACCTGCCGCAGCGCACCGATCCGGGAAAGAGCGCGCCGAGCACGCCGTCCGTGGACGACCTTCCGAAGCCGGCAGAGATCAAGAAATACCTCGACGAATACATCGTCGGGCAGGAGACGGCGAAGATCGCGCTTTCCGTCGCCGTTTACAACCACTATAAGCGCATTTATTACAACCAGCAGTCCGATGTGGAGCTGCAGAAGTCCAATATTCTGCTCATCGGCCCCACCGGCAGCGGCAAAACGCTCTTTGCGCAGACGCTCGCGCGCGTGCTGGATGTGCCGTTCGCCATTGCCGACGCCACCACGCTCACCGAGGCGGGCTATGTCGGCGAAGATGTGGAGAACATCCTTCTCCGCCTTCTGCAGGCGGCGGATTTTGATGTGGAACGTGCCCAGCGCGGCATCATCTATATCGACGAGCTGGACAAGATATCCCGCAAAAGCGAGAACGTTTCGATCACGCGCGACGTCTCCGGCGAGGGTGTGCAGCAGGCGCTGCTGAAGATCCTGGAAGGGACGATCGCTGCGGTCCCGCCGCAGGGCGGACGCAAGCACCCGCAGCAGGAGTTCATCCATATCGATACGACGAACATTCTCTTCATTTGCGGCGGCGCGTTCGACGGTCTGGACAAGATCATCGAAAACCGCATGGACCGCAAGAGCATGGGCTTCGGCGCGGAAATCACGAGCAAGAAGGAAAAGAACCTCGGCGAGATCCTTGCGCAGGCGCAGCAGCACGATGTTATCAAGTATGGCATCATCCCCGAGCTGGTCGGCCGCCTGCCGGTCATTACGCCGCTCAACTCGCTCGACAGGGAAGCGCTTGAGCGCATCCTCACCGAGCCGAAAAACGCCATTACCAAGCAGTATACAGCGCTCATGGCGCTCGACGGCGTCAAGCTTGAGTTTGACCACGCAGCCATCGAGGCCATCGCCGATAAGGCGCTTGAAATGGAGATCGGCGCGCGCGGCCTGCGCAGCATTCTCGAAAAGATCATGACCGATATCATGTTCCGCGTCCCCTCGGACAAGAGCATCAAGCGCGTCATCATCACCGCTGACTGCGTGAAGGACGGCAAGCCGCCCGTAGCGCTGCGGAACGATAATTCAGACAGTGTGTAACCAAACGGAACACATGGCAGACAGCGGGGTACGTCCCCGCTCGTTTGCTATGGAGGACAACATATGAGCGAAAATACCAGCCGAATCATGACATTGCCTACGCTCGCGCTCCGCGGCGTTTCAGTATTTCCCGGAACGGTGCTGCACTTTGATGTGGAGCGCCCGATGAGCATTGCCGCGCTCAACGCCGCCATCGGCACCGACCGGATGATCTTTCTTGTAGCGCAGCGTGACATCGCCTGCGACACGCCCCGCGCAGACGATCTCTACACGGTCGGCACGATCTGCCGCCTGAGCCAGATCCTGCGCGCGCCCGGCGGCGGAAACGTCAAATGCATCGTTGACGGGCTATACCGCGCGAAGCTCCTGCGCCTCACGGCGGAGACCCCGGCGCTTTGGGCAAATGTCCGGGTGCTTGCCGATAAGCCGGTCGATGCGGATACGCTCGAATGCACGGCGCTTATCCGTTCGTGCAACGACCTCTTTGCCGAGTACGCCTCCGCGTCGGGAACGATCGGACCGGAGACTCTGCTTCGTGTAGCGGACCGGAAGGAGCCGGGCTTCGTCTCGGATTACATTGCCCAGAACGTCTTTCTGCAGCCGGCGGAAAAGCAGCTGCTTCTGGAAGAGTGCTCGCCGCTTCAGCGGCTCACCATGCTCTGCGATATGCTGCACCGCGAGCTGGAGATCATGGATATCCAGCAGAATCTTCAGTCCACGGCGGCGGAGCGCGTGGCGAAAAATCAGAAGGACTATTTCCTGCGCGAGCAGATGCGCGTGATCCAGGAGGAGCTGGGGGAAGCGTCCGAAACGGACGATCTCGACGAATACCGCCGGAAGATCCTTGATCTCGGACTCGATGCGGAGATCGAGAAAAAGCTTCTCAAGGAGCTCTCCCGTCTCGCTAAGCAGCCGTTCGGGTCGGCGGAAGGCGCGGTGCTGCGGACCTATCTTGACGTCTGCCTTGAGCTTCCGTGGAACGAGAGGACGAAGGACGTCACCGACATCGCCCACGCGAAAAAGGTTCTGGATGAGGATCACTATGGTCTTACGAAGGTCAAGGACCGTATATTGGAGTATCTTGCCGTACGGCAGCTCTCCGCACAGGTCAAGGGCGGGGTGCTCTGTCTCGTAGGGCCTCCGGGCGTCGGAAAAACGAGCATCGCCATGAGCATTGCCCGCGCGACGAACCGGAAATGCGCCCGCATCTCCCTCGGCGGCGTGTACGACGAAGCGGAGATCCGCGGCCACCGGAAGACCTATGTCGGCGCAATGCCGGGGCGCATCATCGCCGGCATTCAGCAGGCCGGCTCCCGGAATCCCGTGCTCGTGCTCGACGAGATCGATAAGCTCGGCTCGGACTACCGGGGCGACCCGTCCGCCGCACTGCTCGAAGCGCTTGACGGCGAGCAGAACGGCTCCTTCCGCGATCATTTTCTGGAGATCCCGTTCGACCTCTCCGAGGTCTTGTTCATCACGACGGCCAACACCGCCGACACCATCCCCCGCGCCCTGCTCGACCGTATGGAGGTCATTTCCCTCGGCAGCTATACCGACGAGGAAAAGCTCCAGATCGCCAAGCAGCATCTGCTGCCGAAGCAGCGGACGAAGCACGGCCTTTCCGGAAACCAGCTGCGTGTTTCGGACGATGCCGTCCGCGAAATCATAGCGCTCTATACCCGCGAGTCGGGCGTGCGCATGCTCGAGCGCGAGCTGGCCGCGCTCTGCCGGAAGGCGGCCCGCGGTATTGCCTCCGGGGAGAGAAGGTCTCTGCGGCTGCGCGCGGGCGAGCTCGAGCCGTGGCTCGGCCCCGTCAAATTCAAGCCGGAGGTCAACTTCTCGACCGATTCCGTAGGTCTTGTTCACGGCCTTGCGTGGACGAGCGTCGGCGGCGAGGTGCTCGATGTGGAGTGCTCTGTCGTGCCGGGCAGCGGAAAGCTTGAGCTGACCGGCAATCTCGGCGATGTGATGAAGGAATCGTGCCAGGCGGCGGTAACGTACATCCGCAGCCGCACTTCCGAGCTCGGCATCGATCCGGCTTTCCATAAGAACACCGATATTCATCTGCATTTCCCGGAAGGCGCCGTGCCGAAGGACGGCCCGAGTGCCGGCGCCGCGATCTGTTTGTGCGTTGTTTCCGCGCTTACGAACCGTCCGGTCCGCGCCGACATCGCCATGACCGGTGAGATCACCCTGCGCGGCCGCGTGCTGCCGATCGGCGGGATTCAGGAAAAGACGATGGCGGCGCTCCGCGCCGGGATCCACGAGGTGCTTCTGCCGGAGGACAACGTGAGCGATCTTGCCGAGATGGATCCGAACGTGCGAAACGCCGTGAACTTTACGGCGGTTTCCCACATGGATCAGGTGCTGAAAAAGGCGCTCCGCCCGGCGGAGGAGAAGGTGGCGGAATGAATACACAGAAAGTAGATTTCATAAAATCCGCCGCGAACAAAAAGGCGTTTCTGCGCGACGGCCGCCATGCCGTCGCGTTCGCCGGACGTTCCAACGTCGGCAAATCTTCGGTCATCAACAGTCTGCTCAACCGGAAAAACTACGCCCGTGTCGGCGCGACGCCGGGAAAGACGGTGCAGGTCAACTATTTCCTCGTGGACGGGACATATTTCATCGACCTTCCCGGCTACGGCTACGCCCGCGTTTCCGGCGACGAGCGCCGCCGCTGGGGCGCGCTCATGGAAGATTTCTTTCAGGAGCCGAACCTCTTTACCATGGGTGTCCTGATCGTCGATTCCCGCCATGCGCCCACGGCGGACGATGTGACGATGGCGGAGTATTTCTTCGATGCCGGCCGGCCGTTCGTCGTTGTGGCAAACAAGTGCGACAAGCTGAAAAAAAGTGAGATCGAGCCAAATCTCGAGCGTATACGGGACGTGCTGGGGCTGGACGACGATTTTCCGCTGCTTCTCTATTCCTGCACAGCAAAGGTCGGCCGCCGTGAACTGCTCGGATTCATCGAAAACAATATTTAGTGTTGTATTCTGCCAAATTTTTTGGTAGTATTAACTTATCTATGAGTGACTTTGTAAATATCTGGAAGAATCTGGACTGGTCGGTTCCGGTGCAGATCGTGGTGAATATTCTCCCATCGCTTTTGTGCATCACGCTGCACGAGCTGAGCCACGGGTATGTGGCCTACCGGCTCGGTGACACGACGGCGAAAGACGCCGGGCGGCTGACGCTCAACCCCATAAAGCACATCGATATTATGGGCCTGCTTATGATGGTCGTGTTTCGCTTCGGCTGGGCAAAGCCGGTTCCGGTCAATATGTACCGCTTTAAAAACCCGAAAAAGGGTATGGCGGTAACGGCGCTGGCGGGCCCGGCGTGCAACTTCCTGCTTGCGGGAGTGTTTCTGTTTCTGTACGGGCTGCTCTTTTACCCGCTGTATACCGGCGGCGCGGTCGCCGAAACGATCCTCCAGCTTATTTACACAACGGCGTATCTCAGCCTGTCGCTTGCCGTATTCAACCTCATCCCCATTCCGCCGCTTGACGGGAGCAAGGTGCTTTTCTCCTTTATTCCGGATGAGAGCTATTTCAAGCTCATGCGCTACGAGCGTTATGGCATGATATTGCTCCTCGTACTGGTCTCCACAAAGATCCTCGGCGGGCCGCTCTCCACGGCAACATCCTGGCTCTTTGATAAACTTCTCGTCTTTGCCGAATTCGGCTTTCGGCTTGTGACGCATTTCGTGTAAAGGCATACGGTATACCCATGATCCAAGAACCGAGCTATCATCTGGAAGGCGTCGTGCATGCGCGCGACGAGCTGGAGGATTTTACCGGCCCGCTCGACCTCATACTGATGCTGCTCGCCAAGGATAAGATCGAAATACGCGATATCCAGATCTCCCAGCTGCTTGACCAGTATCTGGCCTATCTTCAGAAGATGCAGGAGATGGATCTGGAAATCGCGAGCGAGTTTGTCCAGATGGCGTCGCATCTCATGTACATCAAAACCAAAATGCTCCTGACGGAGGAGAAAGAGCCGACGGAACTCGAAGTGCTCGTCTCAGCGCTCGAGCAGCTCAAAAACCGTGATGCGATCGCCGCTGTGCGGGAGATCGCCCCGGAGATCGGACAGCTTGCCGAGGTGGGCATGAAAATGCAGACCCGCGGCCCGCTTCCGCTGCCGGAGCGTCCGTATGACTACCGCCATACGCCGGCGGAACTGCTCAGCGCGCTCGCGCAGATCCTGCTCCGCGGCACCGGTGAATCGGCTCCGGAGGAAAATGAAACGCTGCGCCGTGCCGCGCCGAGGCCGATCATATTCAGCGTTCGGGAAAAGAGCGAACAGCTGCTCGGCCTTCTCCGGAAAAACGGGCATATGTCGCTTGGCTCCATGTTCGGCATCTGCAAAAGCCGCAGCGAGCTGGTTGCAACATTTCTGTCCGTGCTGGAGCTCTGCTCCGACGGGCATATCCGCGTCAGCGGAGAAAAAGGAAATTACGATGTGAGCCGTGCGCTCACGGATACGGAAGAATAAATGGTAGGAATCAATGAGATCCGCCCGGCGCTGGAAGCGATCCTCTTCGCCGCCGGGGACAGCGTGGAAACGGAACGCATTGCCAAGGTCCTCGGCGCCGAGCCGTGGGACGTCCGGCAGGCAGCGGAACAGCTTGCCAGAGAATATGAGGAAAACGGCCGCGGTTTTCGTCTGGCAAGAATGGAAAACCGGCTGCAGCTCGTTACGGCGGGCGAATACAGCGACGTGGTCAGCCGCACGCTCGAAAAGCGCGCGCAGCCGAAGCTCTCGCCGACGGCGCTGGAGGTTTTGGCGATCGTCGCGTACTATCAGCCCGTGACACGCTCTTACATAGAGCAGCTTCGCGGTACGGACAGCTCCTATACCGTCGCACTTCTCTCCGAGCGTGGGCTGATCGCTCCCTGCGGACGTCTGGAGGCGCCGGGACGGCCGGTTCTCTTCGGGACGACCGATCAGTTTCTCCGCGTTGTCGGCATTTCCTCTATCGAGGAGCTGCCGCCGCTGCCGAATGTCGCCACGGGCGAGGGAATACAGGAACTCCAGGCCGCCATTGACGCGGCAAGCGATAAAGACGAACAGCTCAAAATCACGGAGATCGAATGACTCCGGACGAGGTGATGTGATTGGTTGGATGGATCATACTGGCGGTACTGGCGATTTTGATCCTGCTTGTGTTTTTCCTGCCGTACGGCGTGGACGTCGGCTATGCGGATGAGGTGCTGCGCGTGGGGATCAAGGCCGGACCGCTGCGCATCTGGCTGCTGCCGAAAAAGCCGCTCACGGAAAAGCAGCGGCTGAAAGCCGAGGCGAAAAAAGCCAAAAAGGAAGCGCGCCGCGCTGCCAAGGCCGCAAAGAAGGCCGCCGCTGCCAAGGAAAAGGAGATCAACGACAGCGTGACCGTCAAGCCGAAGCCCAAGCTCGACTTTGACACCATCGTTGCCCTGCTCCGGATGGGCTCGCATGCAATCCGCCGCTTTTTCCGCAGCTTCACCGTGAACTTCTTCCAGCTGCACTATACCGTTGCCTGCCGGGATCCCTATGATACGGCGATCCAGTACGGCATGGCGTGCGCCGCGGCGGAGACGCTCCCGGCGCTGGCGGGAAAGAAGATCCGTGTACTCCGGCGTGACATCGAGATCGGTGCGGACTATACATCGGAAGAGCCGACCGTTTCCGTGCGCATCGTTCTCTCGCTGCAGCTGTTCCGGCTGGTGCATCTGGCCGTGGCGCTCGGCGTGGAGTTCTTGAAATGGAAAATAAACAGCCGTCCGGAGGATAAACCTGCCGCGGCGACGAATGAAAGGAAAGACGACAATGGAAGAGAATAAGATCAACGCTCTCATGGACATGACGGTCAGTAAGATCCGGCAGCTGGTTGACGCAGACACCATTATCGGCAAACCCATCAGCACGCCCGACGGCATTACCGTCATTCCTGTCTCGCGCATGAGCTTCGGCATCGGCACCGGCGGCACGACCGGCAGCAAGGGCATTTCCTTTACCGGCGGCAACGGCGCAGGCGTCAAGGTCGAGCCGGTCGGCTTCTTTGTCATCAAGGACGGCACCTGCCGCATGATCAGCGTTTCCTCCAATCCGCTTTCGACGATGGACCGCGTTGTGGAGATGATGCCCGATGTGCTCGACCGCATCGACAACATCGTAAATAAGAAGAACAAGGAATAATTTCCCCGGCATACCGGTCATACTAAGCACCGCCCGAATCAATCCATGGGTGGTGCTTATTTATGAAGAAAACGGTAATTCTGGCTCTGGCAGCGGCGATCCTGTTCTCCGCCTCCGCTCCGGCGGTATTCTCGCCGCCGGGCACTTCGGCGGAAGCGATGATCGTGCTCCACGCAGGATCCGGCGCGGTACTTGCAGAGAAAAACGCCGATACGCCGATGCTCATTGCGAGCACAACAAAACTTATGACGGCGCTTACCGCACTCGATCTCGCCTCGCCGGAACGCAGCGTTACGGTGCAGAGCGAGTGGACAACGGTAGAGGGCTCGTCCATGTACCTTCGTGCCGGGGAGAGCTATACGCTCCGCGAGCTTTTAGAGGGGCTGCTGCTCGCTTCCGGCAACGACGCCGCGCTTGCTATTGCCGGTTCGCTCGGCGGTGATGCGTTCATTGAGCAGATGAACCGCAAAGCGGAAGAACTTGGCCTTACCGGCTCACATTTTGCCAATCCGCACGGGCTCGATGCCGACGGACACCGTGCCTCCGCGCACGATCTCGGCCTCATTATGGCTGCGGCGCTTCAAAACGACGTGCTCGCGGAGATCCTCTCCATGCGCAGCGGCTGTATCCACGGTGTAACGTATGTGAACCACAACAAGCTGCTCTGGAGCTGCCGCGGCGTGAACGGCGGCAAGACCGGGTACACGAAAGCCGCGGGCCGATGCCTCGTCACGAGCTGTGAGCGCGACGGTATGCAGCTCATCTGCGTAACGCTTTCCGACCCGAACGACTGGAAGGATCATGCCGCGCTCTACGACTGGGCGTTTGATGCCTACGCGGAGTTCAAGCTACCGGAAGGGAAACCGGTGGAGCATGTGCCGGTCATTGGCGGGCCGGAAGCGGAAAGCGCTGCCGTGCTCGATCACAGCGTTTGCCTGTGCCTTCCGAAGAGCGCGGAAGTTGAGCTTACCGTCCGTCTGCCGCATTTTATTTTTGCGCCGGTTCCGGCGGGGGCCACAGCGGGCGAACTTGTTATTTGGGCGGATGGAGAGGCCGTGTGTACGGCGGCGCTCCGATGGGCCGGGGAGAAAGGCGCGCGTGAATCGTTGTTTTCCGGCATATACCCGACATAACCGATCAGCAAAGGAAGAAAGAGAATGAGACTTCAAAAATACATTGCCGCGGCGGGCGTTTGTTCCCGCC
>ERZ773188.2548-NODE-2548-length-17352-cov-3.289183_pt1 | contig 17352 bp, 9 predicted proteins | sample MGYA00581011_ERZ773188 | MGnify/ENA primary metagenome ERZ773188 (study PRJEB29015, sample SAMEA2737798) | human gut metagenome | biome: human gut; feature: human-associated habitat; material: faeces | place: China | collected 2012 ...
GGGTATCGCTACTATCAGGTCGTGGATGCAGGAAAGAAAATTCCGAAACTGAATATAAAAGGGAAAGGAACCGAGATTCAGGCAGGAACAGATACCATTATGCTGAAGGGACTGACTGATGGCGAAAAAGATCTGGTGATCGTTGTCAAAGACAGCACCGGAAATGTGAGTGACCAGCTTGTTATCCGCATTCCGGATGTGAAGAAAAAAGGTCAGATTCCGGGTAATGGGGAAGACAACAACAAGAATAATATAGCGGCACGTCCGGGAAGCGGAGGTCATAAATCAGAAGCAACAACACCGGGAAAGGGTTCAGACGGAAACGGCTCAAAAGAAAACCTGAAGCTGGTAAATGGAAATGGTTCAGGCAGCGACGGCACAAATGACGAAAACGGCAATTCATCAGGAGAGTCTGACGGTCAAAAACAGTCAGGAAAAACAAAAGACACTTCCAAAAAGACATCCAAAACAGAAAAATCTGAAAAAACAAAAGACAAAGAATCAAAATCCGGCAAAAAAGATACAGAGGACAGCGAAGAAACAGATAAAAATGAAAAGACAGAAACTGCCGATGGAGAAGCAGTTGAAACGGTTTCCACGAATACAGATGAAAATCTGGCAGAAACTGTGCTTACAGAGGCGAAGGCGATACCGCTTCATGTCTGGATTCTGATACTGGTTGCAGGACTGGGAACTGCATACATGATCTTCTGGATCAGAGCACAGCATTATTACAGAAGGAGGATGGCAAAATGAATGACAAAGTAAACGATGCCTTTTCAGGCTGCCATCCTTTTCTGAACTTTTTTTACTTCGCTGTGGTATTTTTGTTTACAATGTTCAATCAGCATCCGGTATTTCTACTGATTTCATATATCGCAGCAGTGATGTATGCCTTTCTTCTGAATGGATGGAAAAAAACATTAAAACAGAATTTTCTCATAACGTTGCCCGGTCTTTTAATTGTAGCATTATTAAATCCGCTGTTTAACCACTATGGTGTGACAATGCTGTATTACGTAGAAGCCAGTGGAAACTGGATCACACTGGAAGCACTGGTGTATGGTCTGGTGCTCGGTGCTGTGATGTTCATTGTGATTCAGTGGTTCAGTTGTTACAATTGTGTAATGACAACAGACAAATTTGTATATCTTTTTGGCAGGATCATACCGGCATTGTCACTGGTTCTGTCTATGGCACTCAGATTTGTGCCGAGATTTACCACACAGCTCAGGGTAATCCGTAACGGACAGAAAGCAATGGGGCGCGATGTGACAAATGGAAGTATACTTGCGAAGGCGAAGCATGGAATGAATATACTTTCTATTCTGGTTACATGGGCACTGGAAAATGCAATAGAAACTTCAGATTCCATGAGAAGCAGAGGATATGGGCTGCATGGACGCACAGCCTTTTCAATATACAGATATACAAAAAGAGACGGGTGGCTTACCGGCGCGTTTGCCATATTGACAGCAGTATTTGCTTTTGGATGCGCGAAGGGGGCTGCCTTTGCTGTCTATGATCCGAAGATTCAACTGACGGGTATAAATCATGTTTCCTCCGGCTGTGGACCAGTGCTGGCAGTGATAACGTATCTTGCCTTTGCTGTATTTTGTTTCCTTCCGGTATTTTTGAATCTGGCAGAGCGGACTGCACTTTCCAGAAGCCAGAAATCAGTCGGAACAGAAATCGGACTTACGTACAGAAAAATATATGAAGAACTGGAACAGGAGAAACAGTATTCATGAACATATTGGAAATCAGAGATTTCAGTTTCAGCTATCCGGATCAGGAGAAGCGGGCACTTACAGAAATCAGTTTAGATATAAAAGAAGGCACGCTGAATGTCATTTGTGGAAGAAGTGGATGCGGAAAAAGTACACTTCTCCGGCAAATGAAAAGCGTATTGGCACCGCATGGTGAGAGAAAGGGAATGATTTTTTACAAAGGAAAGCCGCTGGCTGAGCTGGAGCACAGAACACAGAGTAAAGAAATCGGGTTTGTCATGCAGAATCCGGACAACCAGATCGTTACGGATAAAGTGTGGCATGAACTTGCGTTTGGACTCGAGAGTCTGGGGTATGACAATGCCACGATCCGGTTACGTGTAGCAGAAATGGCAAGCTATTTTGGAATCCACAGCTGGTTTTACCGTGAGGTAAAGGAGCTGTCCGGCGGTCAGAAACAGTTATTGAATCTGGCGGCTATCATGGCAATGCATCCGTCGCTTCTGATCCTTGATGAACCAACTTCTCAGCTTGATCCGATTGCTGCGTCTGATTTTCTGGAAACGGTCAAAAAAATAAACCGGGATATCGGAACAACTGTCATCATAACCGAACATAGACTGCAGGATATCATTCCGTTTGCAGATAAAGTATTTGTGATGGATCAGGGAAAACTGATCACAGAAGGAACACCAGGGGAGATCGGTCTGGAGCTGAAAAGACGTGAACATGGCATGTTTTTATCTATGCCGGTGCCTATGCAGATTTTTGCGTCGGTAGACAGTAATCTTGCCTGTCCGCTTACAGTAAGTGACGGAAGAATGTGGATGCAGGAATATCTGAACCTTCATCCGGAAGTTGTTCGGGGAAGGGAAATTCGGGAAGCACAGGCAGAAGAGACGCAAAACAGAAAACAGGGAAAAAATAAAAAAGAAAAGCCTGCCATAGAAGTAAAAGAAGTATGGTTCCGTTATGAAAAGGAAAGTGCGGATGTTATCAGGGATCTGTCCTTTCAGGTAAAAAAAGGCGAATTTTATGCAGTTGTCGGTGGAAACGGAACCGGAAAAAGTACAACATTGTCCCTGCTTTGTCGTATCCGGGCACCTTATCGTGGAAAAATAATACTGGATGGGCAGGATATCCGCAAATTCAGTGACAGGGAACTGTACAATGGATATCTGGGGGTGCTTCCACAGAATCCGCAGAGTCTTTTTCTCAAAAAGACGGTGCTGGAAGACCTGTATTCAGTGATAGGTGGCAAAAAAGAAAAAACATCTCCGGAATATCCGATAAATATGAAGAAAGAAAAGGCAATCGAGGGAATCGTCAGTCTGACACATCTGGAAGGACTTCTTGAGAGACATCCGTATGATCTGAGCGGAGGAGAGCAGCAGAGGCTGGCACTGGCAAAGGTACTTTTACTGCGACCGAAGATTCTTTTGATGGATGAACCGACAAAAGGAATGGATGCAGAATACAAAGAAGAACTGGGCGAGATTCTGAAGAAATTGCAGCAGCATGGAATTACGATTTTCATGATCTCACATGATGTGGAGTTTGTGGCGGAGTATGCAGATCGTGTTGGACTTTTTTTCGAGGGAAATATTGTCACAAATAAAGAAACACGTGAGTTTTTTGCAGGAAACAGCTTCTATACGACAGCAGCGAACCGTATGGCAAGACAGTTCTTTCCGGGGGCGGTTACAGGAAGGGATGTGGTAAAGTGCTTAAAGAGCAGGAATTAGATCAGTTTCTGGATGAGTTTCTGGATGCCGGAAGTGCTCCGGTTGTGCGGGAAGAGAAAGACGGTCATGATCTGGAAGAATATACCCTTCCGTCGGATGGTCTGATTATCCGACAGATGAAAAAAGATGGAAAAGTCAGCCGTCGGACCTGGTTGGCAATTGTGCTTCTGCTTCTGGTCATACCGGTATTGCTGTATATATCTGTCAGGATCTTTCATGGAAGAAAATACCTTCTGTGCAGCCTGATTCTTGTAGTTGCCGCAATGTTGCCGTTTTTTATGATGTTTGAAGGCAGAAAGCCAAAAGCAAGAGAAATCATGGTCATATCGGTGCTTGCGGCGATCGGCGTTGCAGGGCGTGCAGCATTCTTTATGCTTCCGAGCTTCAAACCGGTTGCGGCAATTGTAATCCTTACAGGGGTTTCCTTTGGTGGTGAGGCCGGATTTCTGGTGGGGTGTATGATCATGCTTTTGTCGAATATGTTTATGGGACAGGGACCATGGACCCCGTGGCAGATGTTCGCTTTTGGTCTGATCGGTTTTCTTGCAGGAATATTATACCGTGTGGGTATTTTGAAAGCACGGAAAGCAGATCTCTGTGTATTTGGATTTTTGAGCGTATTTTTGATCTATGGAGGAATCATGAACCCGGCAGGTGTACTGATGTCCTATGGATATATAACGAAAGAAAGCCTGATCGCAAATTATATTTCAGGCGCGCCGGTAGATCTGGTCCATGCAGTATCTACTGTGATTTTTTTATGGATTTTAAGCAGACCGCTTCTCGAAAAGCTGGAACGGATCAAACGCAAATACGGACTGATCCAGGATTGACCAGACCAAAAGCTTTTAGATTATAAAAATAAAAATTGACAGTAATGTGGGAAAATGTTACAATTTTAACAACAAAATAACCAGGCGTGGTCGGATCATTTGTATGATCTGTTTGAGGAAATCCGGTGCGAATCCGGAACTTATTTTACTGTATGAAATATTAAATGCGTAGAATGTTTTAAGTCAGTGTATCCAACGCGTTGTATAGGGCAGAGACTCATAGTATTGGGGCTCTGTTTTTTGTTGCCAAATTTATAAAAGGAGGAAGAAGATGAAAAACAACAAAAGACCATCAATTCGTATGAGACTTCTTGCGTGGATGATGGCGGTAATCATGATGTGTACCGGTCTCAATGTGACTGCGTATGCACAGGAAATATCCTTTGATGAGGGATATGCGCTGGAACAGCAGGAAGAACAGGTTACAGATGAGGAAAACGCAGAAGAAATTCAGCAGGACGAAGCAGACACAGAAATTTCATTTGAAGGTCCTTGGGATACTGAGGATACAGATGAGGATGACATCACAATTGAGGACGCACAGGTACAGGACGATACAGATACCGAGGAAACTGATGCAGATGAGGTAGATGTTTTCAGTGATGCAGACGATCAGAATGCCGTTGAAGCATTCAGTGATGGTGATTCCGAATCAGACGGGGAAACAGCAACAGTAACAGTCAATTTTTCGTTTTCACAGGATGACAGATTTGCAGACTCCGAATTTGAAGATGGAGCAATTGATAGACCGGTTGCGTTAAAACAGTTGACAGTTCCGTATTTTGACCTTGCCAAATATGGATTAGAGAAATTTTATTTTAAATCAGAAAAGTATTCCTCAAGCGATAAAGGAACAACTGGAATGGTGGGAACGGCCGAGACAGCACGTAATCATGTCACATTATTACATCTTATAATTTATGCGACAGAAGTTCTGTATTTCGGACTTGGAGATGACGAAGCCGGACAGGGATTTCTGAAAGATGAAGGGTATTTGGATGATAAAGAAACACTTAATATTACAGGAAGTCCAGGATCTCTGTACATGGAGCATCTCTGGGGCTTGGATCAAAACCTTAATTATTATTTAAATTATGAATATCCTCTTGCATCGGCTGGATGGGGAAGTACTGCTGATCAGATCTTATTACATGATGGTGATGTTGTAACGTTAGCACATTATTCTGATTGGAATTTCTTTACAGATTCCGGAGCAGGATTTAATTATCTGACGGATGAGAATGGAAGCCGTACCAGGGTTGTAGCAGATCGTGGCGAAAAAGACAGTATTACGTTTCAGACCTGGCGCGCGCATGAAGGCATGAATGGTGGAGAAACAGCGCAGAATAAGATGACTGGACAGTATCAGCTCTATTATATTCCGGTTGGTGATATGTGGGATGGTGATGTGACATCATGGACACCTCTCGGAAAAACGGAAAATGGAGAACTGAAGGTTGATCTTGATAATATTCCAAATGGAGAATACTTTGTAGGGATTCCGGGGCAGCTGGGAGTCGAGAATACGGATGTAATATGTTCTTCACCAGGTGGTATATATCTTAACGTAACAGGTTCAGGTTCTGCTTTTGAAGGTCAGGGAACAGAAGCAAGTCCGTATAAGCTTTCAACAGCAAAAAATCTTACAAGACTCAAAGAGCTTGTAAAAGCAGGAAAAATTCCTGAAAACACATATTTTATTCTTACAGACGACATTACTCTGCCGGAAGGATGGACTCCGATCGGTGAAACAATCGACGGCACAAATAACATTAAATCAGGGGCAAATCTTCGTGCATTCAGCGGAATCCTTGATGGTCAGAATCATACGATCACTGTTCCGGAAGGCGGACTTCCGCTTCTGGGATATGTAAAGGGTGCAGAAGTTCGCAATCTGAATATCTATGGTACAAAGATTGCCGGATATGGACTGATCAATAATCTGGAAGGTGTCGGACTCTCTGGTAAAGCAGTTTTGCTTGACAATATTACATTAAAGAGCGGATCAAGTACTTTGAAATCAGGTCTTCTCGGTGCTAATATAACAACAAACCCGTATGGAGGATGCTCTGCAGGTTTCCTTGCAACAGTACAGAACTGTACGATTGAAGAAGGAGTTGTAATAGGTTATAACAGAGATCAGTCAGGCATAGGATCGATTGTTGGACGTCTGCAGGGAAGCGTCATAAATTGTGTAAGCCATGCAACGGTTTACGGAGTTGATTATGTAGGCGGTATTGCTGCGGCTAATGATAATTCTATGGGAGACAAGAGCGTTTCTGATTCAACATTTGACGGTGTTGTTGAGGCAAGTGGAAAAAATGCCGGTGGTATTGTCGGCGGTGGATATATGGGCAGCGGTGCACCAAATGGAATCCGAATGTGTGTAGATAACTGTACATCATCCGGTACAATTATCGGAGCAGACAATGTCGGAGGTATTTTTGGCGGAGATGTTGCTGTGGCACAGGCATGGAATGCGTATACCTTTAAGAACAATACATTTACCGGTAAGGTAAGTGCGACAAATGGAACGAACGTTGGTGGAATCATCGGCTATTACAGAAGTTTGAATAAGTTTGATGATATTACAGGCAATACATTTAACGATGATTGCGGTACTGCAAAAGGTATCGGTGGTGTTGAATTTGTCGATACAGGCTGTGAGACACACGAGAATGAGAGTGGAGCAGCTTACTTTAATACAGCAAATGGAACAGACGGATTGCCGAAGGTTCAATGGTGCACCTGGAAGAAAAATCATAACCGTACAGATGATCCTCTGGGAGCAGATGCGGATAAACTGACAAAGAGAAATCATGTGCAGCATATGTGGGATGAAGGTGTAGTAACAAAAAAAGCAACCTGCAAGAATACAGGAGAGAAGACTTACACCTGTACAGTCTGTAAAGAAACAAAGACAGAAACCATTGCAAAGACAAATGACCATAAATATACATGGAAGACAACTGCGAAAGCAACTGTATTTGCACCGGCGAAACAGCAGGGAAAATGCTCTGTATGCGGTAAGACAGTCACAAAAAACTATGGAAAGAAGCTTACGGCAACAATCAGACTGAATGCAACTTCCATCAGACTTCAGCAGAGACGCAGTACCAACAAGATCAAAGTCACAATGGCAAACGGTGATTCTGTGAAGTCCTGGACATCCAACAACAGAAGAATTGCAACTGTCAACAACAAAGGCGTGATCACGGCCGGAAGACAGAACGGAACAGCAAAGATTACAGTAACACTTAAGAGTGGTAAAAAGGCAAGTCTGAATGTCAAAGTTCAGTCCACAAAAGTTATAACAACAAGCATCAGTGGACTGAGATCCAGAGAAACTCTGAAGCGAGGACAGAAACTGACCCTGAAACCAGTAATCAATCCGATCACTTCCCAGGAAGGAATTACCTATGCCTCTTCCAACAGGAATGTAGCAGTTGTAAACCGCAAAGGTGTCATTACAGCACGGGCAAAAGGAGCCACAAGGATTACAGTAAGATCCGGAAGGAAATACTATACAATCAGAGTAACCGTAAAATAATTGACGTTGTTATGTAAAAATGCTATAATAACCGGACAACAAGATAACCAGACGTGGTCTGATTTTGTAGTCAGTTTGAGGAAATCCGGTGTGAATCCGGAACTGTTATTTGCTGTATTTAATGTCAAGCGCGGAAGTCATTTTTAGTCGGCAAGCCAACACGTTATAAAGGACAGAGACTCATCGAATTATGAGGCTCTGTTTTTTGTTGTTGAAACAACGATTCATGAAAGAAATTCACAAAAGGAGGAGCAAAGTGAAGAAAAAAGAATTGATGAAACGTTTGTCAGCACTTGCTATGTCAGCAATGATGACCGTAACGATGATTCCTTCCAATGCATTTGCAGCGGATATTGAGTTTTCTGATGGCGGACAGGAAGCAATAGAAGTACAGGCAGATGAGGAAGACAATGCGGAGATTTCCATTCAGGACGAGGATACGGACAATGCGGAAGACCTGATGGGAGAGAATTTAACTGTAGAAGATTCTGAGGATGCATCCGTTGATACAGATGTATTTGAAGCAGGAGGAGAGGCAGACTCATTTTCAGCAGATAGTGGAGACATCGCAGCATTTGCGGATGAATCAACTGGTACAGATGAAGCAAAAGCAGCTGCAGCTGAATATCTCAAAACGAACTATATCGATAATAATAAGGTCATTACTAATGGCGGAACTAGTGTTGTTAAGAGTGATGATGGCCTTTCTTATTCTGTGGGACTAAAAACACCAAGCGGTTCCAGTCTTTCAAGTATCCGCTTCAAAACTGAATCTTCCCGTAGTTCCTACAAATCAGGCTGGTATATCAGCAGTGACTGTCAGTGGGTAAATGTAGGAACCAGGAAACCTTCAAACCTTGTAAACCCGGGAGTCAATCGCCCAACAGCAGATCAGGGAGCACAGAACTTTAAGGCTGTTCTGAGACTGTTTTCATCTGACACATCGACAGATATCATCGATGACGAGGCACAGGCAGCTACAGCAGCTCTTGCAATGCAGGAATTTACTATCACAATCGAAGCAGCAGAACCAGCTTACACTATGACCGTCAAGGTACAGGATGAAAATGGTACTCCAATCAATGATGCAAACGTAACATTGGAGAAGGGCTGGAGCAACGTTTCTCTGAAGGCAGACGGTTCTTATGACATGGAAAAGGGTGCAAATTACACCCTGACTGTCAAAAAAGACGGATATAACGATTACAAAGAAAGCTATTTCACCTTCAATCCGACAGAAGTCAACACCGTAAAAACTGTTACACTGAAGAAGATTGTTACAAGAAACGTCAGATTCAACGTAACAGACAAATCCGGCAACCCGGTCAACGGTGCCACAGTAACCGTCAAAAAAGGCTGGTACGATACCATAAAACCAGAAGCAGACGGAAGTTATAATCTGATTGATGGAACTACTTATAAATATAGCGTAGAAGCTCCAAATTATAAATCCGTTTCAAATCAGGAGTTCACACCGGACAAAGATGGTACGATCGATATTCAGCTTGAGAAGAATATCACCAATTACACCGTAACTATCAAGCCGGTGGATAATGATAGCAAAGCAATTGAGAATGCGACCATCAAGGTGACTTACGAAGAGGAAGATCCATGGGATGAGGATGAACCTGATACTGTAGTACTCAAGGCAAATGAAGATGGAACCTACACCATGCAGAAAGGTGTTACTTACACTTACACTGTGACAGCACCGGATTACAGAGAGGTAACAGATACCTACGCACCGTCAGGCGATGATGAGAATATTTCCTTCAATGTCAAGATGGTATCAAGCATTGATCCGGCAGATGTAGCAACCGTAAATGCTATCAAAGCGAAATTTGATGCAGAGCTGGGATCACTTCGTCCGAATTTTGCAAAAGACAAAAATATCATTGATGTCGTAAAAGCAAAGATCAGTACTTATGACATTGACACAACAGATGTAACCATTTCTGTAAAATCCAGCGAAGATACAGACTGGGTTGATACAGACGGAACGATCCATTACAACAAGGCTCAGACCCCGGATCAGAATAAAATTAATTTTAAAAATGTAAGCGTTGTTTATGTATTTGAAAAAAATGGCGCAAAGGCAGAGACAGAAGCCAGCACAGCAACCATCTGCTGGGACTGTGATTACTTCAATACAAAAATAGAAGCAGACAAGGATAACCTTACCTGGGACAAGATCAAAGGTTCCAATACAGATGCAGCAGAAGTAACTTCAAATCTGACACTTCCACAGTGCCTGAGCGCCAGCGCCATGACAGCATGGTCAAAGATCACATGGACATCTTCAAATAAGGACGTAATCAGTCTCAAAGATACAGGATGGGGATCCCTGATCGATGCCAAAGAGGGCGTGATCAAACCACAGCCGGAAGATACAGAAGTAACTCTGACAGCTACCTTTAATGCAAATGATATTGTGTTGAATTCTTATGTAGAGAAAATATCTGATTTTGCTACTCTGAAAAAAGAATTCAAAGTAACTGTTAAAGGTACCGGGCAGACAGGACCTACAGAAGAAGAACTTCAGGCAATTCTTGATACATATTATACAGCAGATCAGATTAAAAATTTCAATGATCAGAGTCAGATAGCAGATCTTAAGAACTGCACCTATGATCTTCAGCTTCCAAGATACACCAGAATAAAGGATGACAATAACAAATACGTATTCGCTAACAAAGAAATCACAGTAACAACAGACAATGATGCGATTAAGGTGAATGGTTACAGAGCAGCCGTAGACCGTTTTGCAAGCAATGAAGATCTTGCTGTAAATCTTATTGTTACCTTTACCCGTGATAATGTAATCGTAAGCAAGAAAATTCCGGTTACAGTCAAAGCAATCACAGAAGCAGAAGTTCAGGATCAGCTTGACCTGATGACTTATGCAAAAGAACATTACTTTGACGGAATCAACGATAACCTGTATGCAGATAAAGATTCTATCACCGGAAATCTGCATGCATTCCAGGAACTGACAGCAGAGAAAAAATGGATTTACAACAATGCAGATAAGACTGGTACAGGTATTATCCCAGATGAGCAGTTTACAGATTCATGGGAAATGGAAGGTGCAGGATACAACAAATTCAAATCTTCCAATAATGCAGTAGTAGCCCATGAGAACCTTGTTGTTACCAGAAGAGAAACAGACACCAAGATTACAATCTCTTCTGTACTCAGCAGTGAACTTTACAAAGATGCTGCTGCAAAGCATCCGGAAAATACAGTTCTTCAGAAACTTTACAAACAGCCTGTTTCCGTAACTGTTACAATCAAGGGAACCAGACCGGCAACAGAGGGACTTCAGAAACTGATCGATGAAGCACAGACTCTTCTGGATGGAATGACAGAAGGAACAGAAGCAGGACAGTATGCGGAAGGAACAAAGTCAACACTTCAGGCGGCAATTAATACAGCAAAAGATGTCCTGAAGAAAGAAAATCTTACAGAAAAAGAAGTAAGTGATGCAGCACTGGCACTTCAGTCAGCTATTGATGCAGCCAAAGATGCACAGAATGCAGCTGTTGCAACTGTAACAGTCAGAGTGAATATGGCAGGTGAAGAGGCAAAGCTGAGAACATTTAATGTTACATCTAAAGATGCAGCAGCTTACGGATATGAAAAACCGGAAGCAATGCAGAATCAGGTAACAGTAGCCGATGCACTTTATGTTTTGCACAAAGCGATGTATGGAGATGCATTTGATGAAAATCCGTCTAAATATCTTAACGTAAGTTCAAATGGATGGATAAATACTATGTTTGAAAATACTACCGGAAATTTTGGCTATTATGTAAATAATAAATATCCGGCTGATGAAAATGGCAAGGGAACTGTTGCAAATACAACTGTATTAAAGAGCGGTGATACACTGAGCCTTTGTGTGCTTGCAGATACAACCGGATACACAGACGAGTATATTTACTTTGAAAATGTTCCGGAAGAAATCTGTGCCGGCAAAGAATTTGAAGTAACAGTAAAAGGTCTTTCAATGATGACACCAGTAGAGAATGAAAAGGGGTGCACCGTTGAACTGAAAAATCTTGACACTGATGAAACAGCAGAATTTGTAACAAATGATGAAGGAATTGCTGATGTAAAAGCTGACAAAGCCGGAAAATACCAGCTTACAGTTACAAAGATATCACATAAGTATTATTTTAAACCACTTGCTGAATTTACAGCAAAAGAGCACACCTTTGACGAAGGAAAAGTAACCAAAAAAGCAACCTGTAAAGAAGCAGGAGAAAAGACTTACACCTGTACAGTCTGCAAGACAACAAAGACAGAGTCCATTGCCAAGACAAATGACCACAAATATACATGGAAGACAACTGCGAAAGCAACTGTATTTGCACCGGCAAAACAGCAGGGAACATGCTCTGTATGTGGTAAGAAAGTTACAAGAAACTATGGAAAGAAGCTTGCAGCAACAGTTAAGCTGAATGCAACCGGTATCAGACTGCAGTATAAGCACAGCACCAACAAGATCAAAGTCAAAATGGCAAACGGCGATTCCGTGAAGTCCTGGACTTCCAGCAATAAACGAATCGTAACCGTTAACAATAAAGGCGTGATCACAGCCGGTACAATAAGTGGAACAGCTAAGGTTACTGTAACACTCAAGAGCGGTAAGAAGGCAAGCCTGGTTGTAAAAGTACAGCCTACCAAAGTTATAACAACAAAGATTTTCGGCCTGAGATCCAGCGAAACCCTGAAGGTTGGTCAGAAACTGGCACTGAAACCGGTACTTGGACCTGTCACCTCCCAGGATGGAATCACCTATACTTTCTCCAACAGAGATGTAGCAGTTGTAAATCGTAATGGTGTCATCACAGCACGCAACAAAGGAACTGCGAAGATTACCGTAAGATCAGGAAGAGAAACTTTCGTAATTAAAGTAACTGTAAAATAATCATATAATATGCATATAAGCTTCTGTGCCCGTCAGCACAGAAGCTTATATGCGCGGCAGGTCGGGACACAACTCCCGGCCTGTTTTTATATATCAATCTATTATATTAAATATAGAAGATATGAATTTTACATTCCCCACCCATCCTCCTATAATAAGCCTCAAAAGGAGGCTTTATTATGGGCACAATATTCCCAAGAGAAGAAAAGGCGGAGCAGATTTTCGATGAGATACTCAAAAATCCCCGCGCATGCGACCGCCTGAAAAATACTTTTTTTGCTGCAATTCCATCTGCGGAAGAAAGCGAAGGTGCCGGAACCGACATTCCGGGAACAGTTTTTGCAGCAGCTTTATTTAATGCATACGAAAACAAAGATTTATCAGCATTTATGATGGCAGTATGCAACAACAGCGTCTTTGATCTGCTTCGGAATTCCTTTTTGATTCCGATCCGTTTCAATGACAAAGGTGTGGAAAATCCAATCTTATTGACGGATGAAAACGGGGAATTTTTCGATGAATCCGAACTTCACCTCTGGGAGAAAAAATACAAAATGTTCCGCAAATTATTTGAACAGCAGGATGAAATTCCGGATTACCAGATGTATATGGCAGACGGTTTCAGAGAAAATCATTTCTACAGTGAGGAGGGAGAAATTGAGACAAGAAAGATTTCCGAACACAGAGGAATCCTTCTGATGTTTAATTTCCCGGAATCTGTAGAGTTTGAGATCAATGAAGAAAAAATATATAGCATAGTATGGGACGCATTGATGAAATTGCAGGAAGAACTTCCTCGTTCGCTTATGTACTACGGAAAAAGGGACGAACATGGCGTTGAAAAACACACCAGTACACTCGGAATCTTTCTTCCCTTCTGTCATTTTGAACGTGAAATGGAAAAAAATATTGAGCTTGCAAACGGTATCGGACTGGGATGCCGTGAAGCAATTCTGGCGGAAATGAAGGCGCAGGATAAATGATTTTAACAGTTGAAAAACCAGCAGGGATGTGGAAAACATGCGGCAGATGATCAGAAAAAACCACATGGATATTGCGTGGCATGAATATACGGACGAAAATGGAGGGGATATACCTGTTACGCAGGCAAGCCTGACAGAAAAGGCATCCATCATCGGGCGAGTCGGAATCATGCTTTTGTCCTGTGGTACAGGAGCGTGGCGTGTCAGAAGCTCTATGAATACACTTGCGGAAGTGATGAGAATTACCTGTACGGCAGATATTGGGCTGATGTCCATTGAGTATACCTGCTTTGACGGACAGGACGGATTTACACAGTCTCTGTGCCTGACAAATACAGGAGTCAACACTTCAAAGTTGAATCGTCTGGAAAATTTTATCCGTGAATTTGAAATTGATGGAAAAGACATGTCAGGAGAAGAATTGCATTCTCTTCTGATGATATCGAAAGGATTCATGGGCTGTACTCTCCGATTGCCCTTGGATTTGCCGCTGCGCTTGCATGCTGCGGATTTACATTTCTCCTCGGCGGAGGACCGGTGGAAATGTTCTGTGCTTTTGTCGGTGCAGGCTTTGGAAACTTTCTTCGCTGCAAACTGACAAAGCATCACTTCACATTTTTCCTTTGCATTGTGTCATCCGTTTCACTGGCATGTCTGGTATATGCAGGATTTCTGAAAATCGGAGAAATGCTGTGGGGTATTTCCATTCAGCATGAGGCGGGGTATATCTGCGCGATGTTATTTATCATTCCGGGCTTTCCGTTTATTACCAGCGGAATTGACCTTGCAAAGCTTGATATGCGCTCTGGGATGGAACGTCTGATGTACGCGCTGATCATCATTCTGGTTGCAACTATGTCAGCGTGGATCATGGCTCTGATCCTGCACCTGAAACCGGTTGACTTTATCAAGATGTCCATGCCGGTGGAAATGTGGATTCTGTTCCGCCTTATGGCAAGCTTTTGTGGCGTGTTTGGATTCTCCATCATGTTTAACAGTCCGGCGCGCCTTGCAACGATGGCAGCCCTGATCGGTGCAGTTGCAAATACACTTCGTCTCGAACTTGTGGATCTGGCAGGAATGCCACCGGCAGTGGCTGCGTTTATCGGCGCACTGACTGCGGGGATTTTTGCTTCTCTGATAAAAAACAAAGCAGGTTACCCGAGAATCTCCCTGACGGTTCCTTCTATTGTAATTATGGTTCCGGGACTTTATCTGTACCGTGGAATTTATAATCTGGGTATGATGTCACTTTCTGTTGCGGCATCGTGGTTTGCAGCAGCAATCCTGATCATCGCAGCACTGCCGCTCGGACTGATTTTTGCAAGGATACTGACCGACAAAACCTTCCGTTACTGTACCTGATAAAAGTCGAAGCCGTATGGGTAGAATTAGTGACATCCGGCACAGAATGTCCTATAGACGAACAGCCCAAAAGACGGTATACTGTTCCTTAGATATCCACTGGGCGAAAGGAGCGGAAACCAATGTGGGAAAAAATCAATAACTTTTTAAAAGGTCAGATCGTGACTTCTCTGATCTATATTGTTCTTGGCATATGTCTCGTATTTATGCCGGTTAATATGATCAATGTCATCTGTAAATTTGTGTTTGGAATCCTTTTGATTCTGGTCGGATTGTATCACATCCTGATCTATGTTGCCGAGAAATTAAATTCAACGATCTTCGATCTGTTTTCCGGCGGTATCCTGATGGTACTCGGAATTTTCCTTTTTATGAATCCACAGATCGTGGTTAAACTTCTCCCGATTTTACTCGGTACATTTATTCTGGTTGACAGCATCTGGACACTCAAGGGCAGCTTCAAACTCAAGAAACGTGGAGTCGATACATGGAGATTCCTTTTGTTTGGAAGCCTGATTTTTATTGCGCTTGGTATTTCACTTGTGGTCAATCCGTTTACGATGGTAAAATACACAGTAATTTTTGCAGGATGGATTTTCCTGTGCAACGGAATCATTGATCTGATCTATCTGGTTCTTCTGAAAAAAGGTCTCAAAGAGCTGAAACAGGATGTAGAAGCAGTAGACGCAGATGGAAAAATCCTGTCTGACGGAACAGACAGTGATGTGGATGGCATGAATGCGGAGGATTTTGTACAGGAAGAGAAAGACATTCAGCCTGAACCGGAGTACGCACCGTGGAGCTCCCGTAAGAAGAAAGACGCACCGGAGGAAATGCATGACTTCGCAGATACTGCAGAGAACGCAGCATCAGAAGAAAGACATTTTGAAGAAGAGGAAGTTTCCCGGATGGAGGAATCACTCGAGGCGGTGCAGATAAATGAGGAAGATGTGAGACCGGATGAAACAGAGAATTCTTTTGCTGAGGCAGAGGAAGACATTCCGCCAGCCGGCAGAGGCGCTTATACTGTATCTCAGCCGACGATCACCGACGAAGATCTTTCCGATATGAAAGACGAGAGCCTTCTGGATGTGATTTCCCGCAAACGCAAAGACAGTAGGAAAGAAAATGAATAGTAGAAAATAAATAGAATCAAGTCATTCCGATGGAGCATGGTGACTTAGTGTTACGGTACTCGTACTAAGGTCATCAGAAAATTGCCTGAAGAGTGACTTGATTTTTTATATGTTGTAAATAGAACAACCAAAATTTTGCAATCGGATGACTCAGTAGGAACTATCTGGAATAAGAGCAAACCAATTTTGTCGAAAATGGATGACCTGGAGAAAAGTAAATCCTAATTCCATCAACCGACACCCCGAAAATGGATGACCTGGAGAAAAGTAAATCCTAATTCCATCAACCGACACACCGAGAATGGTGACTTGATTGAAAAATTTTATATATCAAAATTGAAAAATGAACATAAATCTTGATTTTTTATCATGGTATAAAAAATGAACAAAAACTATAATAAAACCAGCTTAAGAAAGAACAAACCTTACAAGAAAAGGAGAGGACAATCACTATGAAAATGAAAAAAGTTACAGCAATGGGTATGGCAGCTTTAATGGCAGCAACAATGATTCCGTCAGTACCGGTTATGGCAGACGGTGGCGGAAAGGTTTATTATCTGAACTTCAAACCGGAAGCAGATGAAGCATGGCAGAACCTGGCAAAAGCTTACACAGAAGAAACAGGAACAGAAGTAACTGTTGTAACTGCAGCATCAGGACAGTATGAGACAACACTTCAGTCTGAAATGGCTAAAAGCGATGCACCGACACTGTTCCAGGTAAACGGACCGGTTGGACTTAAGAGCTGGAAAGATTACTGCTATGATCTGAAAGATGCAGAAATCACAAAAGGTCTTACATCTGATACATACGAACTGAAAGACGGAGATGCAGTAGATGGTATCGCATACGTAATCGAATCCTATGGTCTTATTACAAACAAGACTTTACTTGAAAAAGCAGGCTATTCACTGGACGACATCAAGAGCTATGATGATCTGAAGAAAGTAGCTGATGACATTCAGGCAAGAAAAGACGAACTCGGAGTAAAAGGTGCTTTCACATCAGCAGGTATGGACGGCTCCTCTGACTGGAGATTCAAAACACATCTTGCAAACCTTCCGATCTACTATGAAT
>ERZ773188.2553-NODE-2553-length-17327-cov-8.114173_pt1 | contig 17327 bp, 14 predicted proteins | sample MGYA00581011_ERZ773188 | MGnify/ENA primary metagenome ERZ773188 (study PRJEB29015, sample SAMEA2737798) | human gut metagenome | biome: human gut; feature: human-associated habitat; material: faeces | place: China | collected 2012 ...
ACTGAGTAATCAGTGGTCATTTTTTTAGTCAAGGTACTTATGATTTACCGTGTACATATGATACAACAAATGATGAGATAGTTACACAAATAAAAAACTCTAAAGAAATTTCAGAAGATTTTCTTCCAACGAAAGGAGAATTTTTTGAAATTTCTAATCAAAAAATTCAAAAATATATCACTTCTTTAGAAAAACAATTAATAAAGATTGATACTGTTGATACTGTGTAATTGCAGTCTCACTGCCTTCTCAAAAACTTAACCAAGTGAATTTCTTATCCGGCTTTAACCACATGAACTCCATATGACTTTAGCAAAGAAAACAATCCCAGAAGATGTCAAAGTCTTCTGGGATTTTTCTTTACCAAGCATTAACCAAGTGAAAGTTATTCACTTTAGCTAAGAAATATATAATTATTGTATTGCTACTTGTAATATGTTATAATAATGTATGATATTTTGTTAAGATTGGAGGTTATTTTATTACTTATTATGTTATATACGAAATCAGGAAATGCTTTGCAGCAAAATATACCCGTTAATTTACAAAAATCAATTATAGAACAAACAGAAAATAATTCACATTTTGATAAAGTTTATCGTGTAGCTAAATGGGGATTTGGTGATCCACGAACATTTATTAGTACTTATTCAGAGATTCAGCAGAACTTGATTCCTGACAGTGATGCAAAATATCCAAAAGATAAGATAGGTACATATTCCACTTCAGTTTATACTAGTAAATCACCCTGTAATAAATTTATTGCATTCTTAAAGAAGAGATTAAAGAAATTTTATCCCAATCCTGTTATTTTGATCGGTAAAACTTCGGATGGATTAGTACAACGAACAATTGAAAGAGACTCTAATCATCCAGAGGCTAATCATGTAGATTGGTGGATTTATGATGGAAAAGAGGATTATGTAACAATAAATTTTTCTTTAGCAGAAGAGGAGGAATAAATGATATATTTTAACATTTCTGGTATAGGAGTATTAACATTAGATAAAATATTGTTTGAATTTGATAATTTACCAATATTGGTTGTATGTTTAGACACATCTGGTAATCGTTATTTTTGTTTATGCACTGACCCAATAATGGAATTTACATGGTTAATTAGTAGAATTTCTTTGAATTCTTTAATAGATGTTATACAAAATAAAATAAGTGTTTTAGATGCTTTCAAGAATTCAAATAATAAAATATATTTATATAATGATTTAAAAAAGTACGTGGAACAGGTTTTTATCTATTTTAATGATATTCCTGAAGACGAATTGCCAGATGATAGTGAAAAATTAGAAAATCCTAATTTAACTGATTATTTAAATTCATTATGCTCTGAATATTTAAATCAAATTATAAAACAGACCATGCATTTTGTTTATAAGCCGTATACTCCTAAAGCTTCTTTTATTTTAAAAGATTTAGGAATACAATATAAAACAGAATCGCCTTATAGAAAAAATAAACAGCGATTTGGAAAAGGATTTAATAAAGCATATAATAGTGGTAATATTTTTTACTCATGTACAAATAATTTTACAGAAAATTATGTATTAAATGAAAAATCAAAAAATAAAAATACAAAATCAGATACAGAAACTAGGTTAGCCTATGCTAATATGTTTTAAGGAGGTTTAATGATGAAAGAGAGTAAATTTCAATTTAACACACCATATTTGGAAGAATTAGAATTTAGTATTAACAATGATTTCACAAACAAAAGTGTAGATGTTGAAATGGAGAATTCTTTTGCTGTTTACTGTTCTAAAATTGATAATTGTGAAAATTCTGCTTTAGTCAAGTTAGACTTAACAATAAATGATGATGTTACAGATAAGCCATTCGGTTTACACATTATTGTTGCAGCAGAATTTATATGGGAAGATTTAGACCAAGAATATGCGAATAATTTATTAAAAACAGCAGCACCCGAATTTTTGTTAGGATTTGCTAGACCTATTATTGCTAACATAACAAACATGTCACAATTTCCGTGTTACAATATTCCATTTTTAAATTTTAATGAATAAATAAAAATGAAAAATCTCGAGAGTATCCTTAAATCCAGAGAGCTTCACTGTTCTCTGGAATTAAATGCCTTTAACCAAGTGAACTTTTCAAAGACTTAATGACTCTTTACGCAGAACAACTCGTGTGCTAAAATGGTAATAGCAAACCACGCTTTAGCCAAGTCTTCACTATAAACTTCTAAAAACAAAAGGAGAGTAATAATTATGAAAAAAAGATTTTTATTGGTCGGAGCTTTAGCCACGACACTAACTTTTGGAGGACTTTTTACACCAAAGTTAGTCAACGCAGCTGCACCGACTACTCAGGCTGAAGAGGAAAATAACGATTATTATGTGCTCCCAAATGGGGAGCATTTTTTGACTAAAAGAACCCTTAAGAATGGAAAGACATTGGAGTTTTATGATATTAAAGCAGACGATGATTCTAAAATGTTAGATTGTAAAGCTCGATATGAGGGGGAAGAATTTCAATTATCTTGTTATAGTCTTACACTGAATAAAGCAGATATTCAAAATCCTGGTTATGATCCTTTAGACAAGTCTACACAAAAATTCAGTCCTTACGCTAATCCAGAAACCTACTTCCCAGCACTCACGGCAACCAAAAAAGTGAATGACTTAATTCAGAAATACAAAGACCCAAGTAAGAGTATGCTGCCAGAGAACGTGGATAAAACATCAGAATTGTACTTAGACATGAAATCCTGCGCTGATGAAGCCATCAAGGATTGCAAGACCGAGTATGAGAAGATAATTACTCTGGATAAATATGTTCATAGTATAATTTCTTATGATTTGAGTTGTAAAGGGTATTCTCTTGAAAAATCATGGGAAGAGAAAAAAGGTGTATGCGGTCAGTATGCCGAAATAATGGTTCGTTTATGTCAAATTGAAGGAATCCCTTCTAGTTATGTAGAAAGCCTTCCAAAAGAGAAAAAAGGGCATGCCTGCGTTTTCTCCTATGATTCTCAAAACAAAAAGTGGATTCTTAGTGATCCAACAAACTATGTGGCTGATTGGGATGTACATTCTTGGGCGAATCAAGTTGATATGATTTTCATTGATAACAATTATCTCAAAAAAGATAATTGCTATTTTTCTTTAGACTATGATAAAAATAATCCAAATAATGCTACAGATAAAAACACTTGGGACGAAATGGAAAATTGGGGATTAAATTTGCAAAAATTTGATTTATCTAATGGTTCTGACATTGTTGTTCCGAACGACATTGATGGAGTTCCAGTTACGTATGTTAGAGGACTTACTGCTGACTTAACATCAATTAAACTTCCAAATTCTTTGATTAAAATTAAAGACGATGCTTTTAATTCTATGGATACTCTAAAGTCTTTAGTGATAGACAGAGGAGCACCTAATCTTAATGAATTGGGTGAGAGGTCATTTTCAGGATGCTCTAACATAGAGGAACTGGATTTATCAAACTCAAAACTTACAAGCATTCCTGAAGGGGCTTTTGCATACTGTAAAAATCTCAAGACTATTAAGTTACCAAGCACAATCACCTCAATTGGTGATGAGGCTTTCTACAATTGTCAGTCTTTAACAAACATCGAAGGACTTGATAAGTGTAATTTAAAGTCTATTGGTTCAGCAGCGTTCTCTAACTGTAAGTCATTGGAAAACTTAGACTTTAGTCAATCAACCTTTACTAATGTGCCATCCAAAGCATTCTATGGTTGTTCAGCTTTAGCCAAGATTACTTTACCGGACACATTAACAACAATTGGCGGATATGCTTTCTATGCGTGCTATGGAATGCCACAGCTTGATTTATCTAACACCGCTTTAACCACGTTAGAAAACTATGCTCTTTACCAGATGAGAGAAACAACCAAACTTTCACTACCAGATAGCATTAGTAGTATAGGAACACATGCTTTTTCTGTTTCAACGAGTAATGGAGCAGTGCCTACAATTTTACCAGCATCATTAAAAGATAAAGTAAATTACAAAGATGCAGCCACATCTCCTTGGTTAAACCGAAAAGTAATGTTCACAGATGAAAATGTGAAAACAATACATTTTTATGGAAACGGTGCAACTATTGGTGACACAGAACCAATGTTTGTAAGTGAAGGTTCCAAGGTAACTTTGCCTTCCTGTGGTTTCTCAAAAACTAATTACATCTTTAAAGGATGGAATACAAAAGCAGATGGAACTGGAGAAAGCTACAAACCAAATGCTACACTTACTACTATTCCAAGTAAATTGTACGCACAGTGGGCAAAAACGAGCTACAAAGTTAATTTAGTTTACACCGGTGGTACAATAAAAATTAACGGAGTAAACCATACAAATAACTACACAATGACATGCACATTTAAGAATGCCAGCACTACATACTCACTTCCAACAACTAGTCAAGTTATGAGACCAGGTTACAAATTTGTTGCTTGGTATGATAACGAAGAGTGCACAGGCAAAATCTTAACTAAAATTACTATTGACAACGTAAGTGATATGACGCTCTACGCTAAATGGCGTGTTGATCCAAATCATAGCCACAAGTGGGACAAAGGAAGAGTTACAAAAGAGCCTAGCTGTAAGGAAGAAGGAGAAATTCTCTACACCTGTTCTGTCTGTAAAGGGACTAAGGTCGAAGCTTTAGCCAAGACCAACAATCACCAGTGGGGAGCATGGAAGACCACTACAGAACCAACATGTTCTACAAAAGGCAAGGAAATCCGTACCTGTAAAGTCTGCTCCAAAACAGAAGAAAAAGCTATCCCAACAATTCCACACACTGTAGTAAAAGAAGCAGACAAAGCTGCAACCTGTACAGAAGATGGCTACAAGGGTAGAGAATACTGTTCTGTTTGTAACACAACCATTAAGGAACGCACAGTCATTCCAGCAACAGGACATGATGTAAAATTAGTTGGGGCAAAGGATTCCACCTGTACCTCTAAAGGCTACTCAGGCAATGAAGTGTGTAAGACTTGTGGAAAAACCATCAAGACTGGACATGAATTACCTTTAGCCCAGCACACTCCTAAGAAAGAGGAAGGTGTAGCAGCAACCTGTACAAAAGACGGGCACGAAGGCAACACAGTTTGCGAAGTCTGCAAACAGGTAATCACAACAGGAAAAGTAATTCCAAAGCTTGGGCATGACTGGTCCAATGAGGACGGTAAGTGTACTCGGTGTGGAGAAAGCCATGAGCATTCCTACGGTGAAGGCACAACCATTAAAGGTTTAACCTGTACTCAGGATGAAGAGATTGATTACACCTGCTCTGAGTGTGGTTACGTTAAGAAAGAAATCACAAAAGCCACAGGACATGAGTGGGGAGAATGGCAGACCACTTTAGCCCAGACCTGTACCACAGATGGTAAGGAAGAAAGAACCTGTGCTAAGTGTTCCGAAAAGGAAGAAAGAACTCTCAAAGCTATTGGACATGAATGGGGAGAGTGGAAGATCACTTTAGCCCAGACCTGTACTACAGATGGTAAAGAAGAGAGAACCTGTGCTAAGTGTTCTAAAAAAGAAGAAAGAACTCTCAAAGCTACCGGACACAAATCCGAAACAGTAGGGGCAAAAGCTCCAACCTGCAAAGAAGACGGTTACACTGGCGATGAAGTGTGTAAGGTTTGCCACGAAACTCTTAACAAAGGAACTACAATTCCTAAGACAAATTCCCACGAATGGGGAAAATGGACTACAGTAAGGGAAGCCACTTGCACTGAAAAGGGAGAACAGATCCGTAAGTGTGCTGTATGCAGAGAAGAGGAAATTGAGTCCTTACCTTTAGCAAAGCATTCCTGGGACAATGGTAAAGTAACCAAAGCTCCTAGCTACACTAAGGTTGGTGTTAAGACTTGGACTTGCAAGAAGTGCGGTAAAACTAAGACTACCACTTTAGCAAAGCTTCCAATGCCAAAAGCAGGAACTAAAGTAATCGTTGGTGGAAATCAGTACACAGTAACAAAGGTCGGTTCTGAGGTTTGCTTTAGCAAAGCCAACGATAAGGCAAGAGTCATCACAGTTCCAAGCACAATCAAAGCTAAAGGTATTACTTACAAGGTAACCAGCATTGGAGCTAACGCTTTCAAAAACTGTAAAAAACTTACCAAAGCTACCATCGGAGCTAACGTAAGGGTAATCAAAGCAAAAGCTTTCAAAAACTGCCCTAAACTCAAAACAGTCACAATTAAGACAGTATTGCTCACCAAGAAAACTGCAAGCAAGAAATGCTTTAGCAAAGTGAGCAAGAGAATGGTAATTAAATCGCCAAAGAAGGTTAAAAAAACTTACATTGTGATTTTTAAAGACTTGAAAGTGCGGTAATCATATGATATAATAATTATAAGGACTTTTGGCTAAAGTTCGGTTTGGAAATCTCAGGAGATATGTTATCTCCTGAGATTTTATTATATTTTACAATACGACTAAATATTCTTATATTTTTTGGAAATTACTAAAAATTTCCAAAAGACCGTGGTATAATAAATACACAGGAGGATATTTATGACAAAAGTTAATACAGGGAATGCAAACCGAGAGTACAAAGACCGTTTATTTCGTTTTGTCTTTGGTGCAGAAGAGAACAAAGCTTATTTATTATCTTTGTGTAATGCAGTAAGCGGGACAGATTACACCGATGTAGATGCCATTGAAATCACAACATTAAGTGATGCTATCTACATTAAGATGAAGAATGATATTTCATTTCTAATAGACAGTGAGATGAATCTATTCGAACATCAAAGTACTTTTAATCCGAATATGCCTCTTCGTGGCATGGAATATTTTGTAGAACTGTATGGGAATTATGTCAGGATGAATATGCACATTTTATTAAGCTTGCAAGGGAATACTCAAAATCAATGGGTGTAAAAGAAGCTATAGATTTAGCAATTGAAGAAGTTAGGGAAAAAGAGCGTTATGAAAAAATGTGTGAAATGATTACCATGAATTTTCCAATAGAGAGCATAGCAAAGCTTTATAAAGTTACTGTGGATTATGTGTTGAATTTAAAGAAAGAATTAGATAACAACGATGCTCAATATTAATTATGGGAATATTTAAAAAAGTACTCCTCAGATGTGGCCTCGGAGCAAGTGTTGGATGTGAGCGCATAAGCGAACATTCAACACTTGCTCCGAGGCCACATCTGAGGAGTACTTTGCTTCCAGCGGTCGTCTGTTTTTTGTTATCTTTTAAGAATATTCCAACCGAATCTGGCTTCCTTTCTGTGACAGATCCGATGGAGTCACCAGCAGTTTCAGAGGAACTCTCGCCTGTATCGTCTCCACATGGCTGATAATACCGATACTTCTCTTTTTGGACTGTAGTCGTTCTAAGCTATTCATAACGGTATCTAGCAAGTCATCATCAAGGCTGCCGAATCCCTCGTCTAAGAAGAAGAATTCGAGAGGAGCGGCACCATTAAGCTGGATGGAAGAGGAGAGCGCCAGTGCCAGGGAGAGGGAGGTAATAAATAGTTCTCCGCCGGACAAGGTATCGGAAGGGCGGACAGCTCCTCCATTTTTATTATCCCGGATGATAAATTCTGCGGAATCATTGATTTCGAGAGCATAGCTGCCGCCAGATATTTTTGATAGGATGACAGAGGCTTCTCTGGCGATATAGGACAGTTTTGACTGTGCAACATATTCAATAAATGCATTGCCTTTGAAAAGCTGTTCTAATTCTTTAATCATATCTTTTTTGTGGGATTCTGTTTCCCATTTCTGTTCTAATTCCTCTTTTTTGGCAAGGTCTTTTGTCATGGTTTCAATTTGGTGTGTTAAGAGGAGAATAGAGGAGTCTAATTCTTTTATCTGCTGTTTTATGTCTGCCAGTTCTTCTTTTTGGCGAATCCATTCACTTTCTTCGATTTCTTTTTTTCCGAGTTTCTCCTGAAGATAGCGTATGCGTTCCTCGTTTTGCCGCACATCATCATAATAGGAAGTAATGTCTTTCTCTAATTTTGTTAACTCTTTTTCGTCTATGTAGTAAAGCTCGGGCTGGTCTGTTTTGGAAAAACCAAGCTCTTTTTTCTGAGTAAGATAAAGTTCCTGTACCTGTTTTAAGTGTGTCTCAGAGGAACGGCTGGTACTTTGACAGGAAGTAAGTTCCTTGTTTTTTTTCTGTAGTTCTTTTAAGCTTTGCTGATAGTCTTTCTCAGTGTGTTTTAAGGCTGTGTTAATTTCCTGTTGCCGTTGTTGATTTTTTGTGATTTCTGAAACAAAATCCATATTTATAGAAAGTGTTTTTGGAAACTTTTCTGTTTGTTCTGCGATAACTTTTTCACAGTTTTCGATATTGGCGGTGAGGGAGGAACTCTTATTTTCTAAGCCTGCAATTTGCGCTGAAAGAACTTTTATATCCGAACGGAGTTTTTCTAAATGTTGTCTTTGTTCTTTGATCGTTATTTCTTTCTGCTGGCGTTCTTGCTCTTTCTGACGAAGAGTTTCTAAAGCGTTTGAAAAATTCTCGATATTATTATCTTTTCGGAGAGTGAGAATCTCTTCTGCATAATTTTGCAGGGCAGAGTGCTGTTCTTTCAAAGTAGCGGCTTGTCTCTCGCATTGTTCCTTTTGTCGCCGCAAGTCTCCCTTTGCCTGTAAGTAAGTAGAAATCTGTTTGGAAATGGAAAAATAATCAATTGGTTTTTCTACTATGACAGGGGAAGCCTGGGATATATTTTCATTTATAGCAAAGTGGCGGTCTGTCTCATTATCTTCTATAGTATCTTCATCTGTAATCTCTAAAGCATCTTTTAAATTAGAAATATGTGTGTCTAAAGAGAAAAGTTCCTGCTCAAGCTGCTGAATAAGATTTTGCTGGGTTTGCTGCTGCTTTTCTAATTTTTTTAGTTCTTTTTCAAGATTTTTAAAAGAAATCTCAGAAAGTTCAGCATCTTTTTTTTCTATAGTTTCGGAATCGTTTTTTGAAAAAGCTTCAGTATCTCTTTTAGTAGTAACGTCAGAAATAGTTTCAGAAGAAGTTTTTACATTCTCGGCAATATGAGACTGTGAAACGTGTTCTTTGTAAGGAGTTCCACAAACCGGACAGAGAGCTCCTTCTTCTAATTCTTCTCGCAAAAGCTGTGCCATATGGTTTTGCTGCCAGGATTTTTGCTTCTGTTTGGTCTGTTCTTCTTTTCCCTTTATAATGTCTAACTCTTTTTTTGCGGCAGAATGTTGCTCATTTAAAGCAGAACGCCGATGGCAGAGCTGTGTATAAATATTTTTCAGAGACTTTTGCTGAATGGAAAAGGCATCATGTTCTTCTTTAATTTCAGTGTTTAAGGTGGAAAGAGCGTTCGCATTGGTGTTGTAATTCTCTCGTTTTTCCCGGTAGGTTTCTTCCATAACATTCCCTTTTTCAAGGAGCTGTTTTCTTTCTGGGCTGATTCTGTCAGCCTCGATTGATTTTTCAGATTCGACAATTTCCGAATGAATCTGTCGCTCTTTTTTAAAGTGTTGTTCCTGCATTTCCTTTAGGGGAGCCAGAGAGGCTAAAATTTCTTGCAGTTCCTTTTGGGCGTTTCCTTTTGTCTGTTCCCAGGTATGGATGGTATCAGCAGCAGACTGTGCAGTATGAAGTACCTGTTCTCTTGCCTGAAGTAAGGGAAGTTCCTCTTTTTGAGCAGAAGCAGCGGCATGATATTCTTTTTCTGTTTTTTCGAAGTGAGACTGTAAACAAGCAGTCTCTTTCTGGACGGTTTCTAATTTTTCGCAAGCCTGGTCATAAGCAGACTGTGCATTTGAAACCTGAATAGAAAAAGGGCGCAGCTGGTTTGCTTTTTTTGTGATATTCAGATTATTTTCTTTTTCCTTTATGGATGGGAGCAGAAGTTCTTTTTCTTTTTGGGCTTTTTTTAAAGGGAGAAGTTCCTGTTGTGTATTGTACAGTTCCTCTGTTTTCTGAAAGCTTTTTTCTAATTTTGCAAGCTTTTTAGAAAGGCGGGAATGTTGTTTGGTATCGCTTTTTTCCTGCTTTTGCAGTTTAGAAAGCTGCACAGAAGAAATCTCCTCAAAGTTCTTTTTTTCTCCATCAAGCTTACTTAAAAGAAGTTCTTGTTTTTGTTTTGCTCTGCCAATTTTACTGGTGAGTTCGATTCCGTATTTTTCAAGATGGAAAATACGCTGAAGCATAATGCGGCGTTCTTTATTCTTAAGATGTAAAAATTCGCTGAACTGTCCCTGAGGAAGAACAACGGTGCGCATAAAATCTTCACTGGTAAGACCGAGTAAACGGATACATTCTGCGGTTACCTCGGTAGGCTTATCAGCTAGGACAGTTTCATTTTCGCCATCGCAGACGATTAGGCGGCCGGTCGTATTGCGGACAGTCGAAGTGTATGTGTTATTGTGGTAGCGGAAAGAACGCTCTGCAAGATACTTTCTTGTTCGGTCTGTCGTGATGGAAAAAAGAAAGGAGACAGAGGCAGTTGTTTCGTTCGTATTAATAAAGTTTTTCGTATCACGGGGCAGCTTGGCATATAAGGCGAGGGTCATGGCATCTAAAATAGTGGATTTTCCGCTTCCGGTAGGGCCAAAGATGCCGAAAAGTCCCTGGGAAGTTAATGTTTCAAAATCAATGACCTGTTCTTCGCGGTAACTGTTGATGCCTTTTAATTTTAATTGAAGTGGTCTCATATTAATTCTCCTCTATAATGCTCATTAAAAGAGAGAAAGTTTCCTCTCCGATGTCAACGTGAAACTTTTTGCGGTAAAAATTCTTTACAAGCTCGTCAAAGGGCTGTTCTTTTAGGTCAGAGGCGGAAAAATCTTCGCTTTCATCTTCTGGAAGAACAGGGGTGATGGAGAGGATATCTGCCTTTATTGCTTTCATTTTTTTTATATCTTCTTCATGAATGTAGTGATCTGTCTTAACTTCTAAATAGACCCAGCATTCTCTGTCGGCATTTGCCTCGCATTGTTCGACAGCATCATCGATATTCTCACAATGCCACACTTCGATTGGTTTATATACAGGCAATGGCAGTTCCCGGATTGTACAAGGGGAGCCTGCGGTAAGTGTAACGGCAATCACCTGCTTGTCAAAAGAAGTCTCCCTGACGTTAAATGGCAGAGGGGAACCGCTGTATCTTGCCTTCGGGCAGCCGGGGACTTTCTGTGGCTTATGAACGTGTCCAAGAGCAATATAATCCGCATTTTCCGGGAAAATCTCACCGCCGACCATGTAGCTTCCGCCAAGCTGGATACTTCGCTCGGAACCGTCCTCCACACTGTTCATGACAAAAAGATGGCTTGCGATAAGGTGGATGGAATCTTCATGAAAATGCGTTGCTAATGAGCCGAAAAGAGAAGACATTTTCTCACTGTAGGAAGCCGCTTTTTTTGTTTCTTCTTCTGTCTCGTCAAGATAGACTTCGTTCAGCCGTTTTTCACTTGGAAAAGGAACGAGAAGGATATCCGCTTCTTCCCCATGTATAATCGCATGGATATAGCCGGCATCGCTTTCTGTAATCTCATTCTTGCCATACATACCGGGTGTGATTACGGAATTTGGTGTGCCTGCTATGACGATGCCGTGGTCTCTGGCAAGAGGTCCGGAGGCAACCAGCCGTTCTGGATTATCATGGTTACCGGCAATGACAACGGTCATACAATCGCCATTTCTTGATAATTGTTTTAAAGTATCGTAAAAAAGCTGTTCTGCCATGGCGGAAGGATTATAATTATCATAAATATCCCCGGCAATGATGATTATGTCAGCCTGTTCTTCTTCGCATATATTTATAAAATCTTTTAAAAACAGCCGTTGTTCCTCTAAACGGCTGTGTCCTTCAATATTTTTTCCAAGATGCCAGTCGGCGGTATGGATTAACTTCATCCTGACCCTCCTTTTGATTGTAATGTATTCTGATAATGTTGTTAGCAAACCTATAGCAGAGTGTATAGAGAAAAACTTGCAAACCCACTATATGATTTATAATAGAATATAATAAATTTCGGATATTTCTATTGTATAGTATTTGATTTCCAAATGCAAGGATATAGAACAAAAATTCGAACAAGTATTCTGTAATGTCATAAAAATAAATTTTCCAAAAACAAGAAAGAAAACTTATTTGACAGATGAGACAGGACTAGTATAGAATAGAACGGCAAAGTAACTACATAAATAAAGAACAGGTATTGTAGAAAATAAATTGCAAGAAAGATTCTGAGAGTACATATATAATAAAAGGAGGAAAAGTTTTGAAAGAACAATGGATGCAAAAGACAGTTGTTGTCTGGTTTTTAGCCATGATATGCTGTCTGCTTTGGGGAAGTGCATTTCCCTGTATAAAAATAGGATATAAGATGTTTCATATCGCATCAGCGGATGCCTCATCACAGTTGTTATTTGCGGGCTGCCGCTTTTTTCTTGCCGGTGTTTTAGTGCTTTTACTTGGAACTTCCGGTAATTTTAAGTTAAAAAAGACAGAGATTCCGATGGCAATGACTTTAGCTGTTTTCCAGACGATATTACAGTATGTATTTTTTTATATGGGACTTGCCCATACAACAGGAGTAAAGTCTTCGATTATTAATGGAGCAAACTCTTTTCTTGTCATTATCATTGCAAGTCTCATTTTTCATCAGGAAAAGCTGACGGGGCCGAAGATTCTTGGCTGCATTATCGGCTTTGCGGGCGTTGTACTTGTTAATCTTGGCGGAGCGGGGCTGGATATGAGTTTCCACTGGAATGGAGAATTTTTCATATTAATTTCTACAGTATCTGCAGCGTGTTCATCGGCATTTATTAAGAAGTTTTCCACAAAGGCAAATCCGGTATTGCTTAGTGGATGGCAGTTTATGATGGGAGGAACGGTTCTTATCATTATGGGAAAATTAATGGGTGGTAAGCTTCAATTTGAGGGAATCGCGCCGATGTTTCTTTTATTATATATGGCCTGTATTTCCGCGGTGGCATATACACTCTGGTCTTTACTTTTAAAATACAATCCGCCGTCAAGAATCGCTGTCTTTGGTTTTATGAATCCGGTGTTTGGCGTCATGCTGTCTGCTCTTTTATTAAAAGAAAAAGGCCAGGCGTTCTCCTTAACCGGCCTGACCTCATTAATTCTTGTATGTATCGGAATTTATATTGTTAATCGGGAGAACCCTTTGAAAGAAGCATCGACAGGTAAGATTTCCGTGTAGTTTCTTTCAGGCTGCTACCCATATCAAGAAGAAGTGCCTCAATGCTTTGCAGGGCACTTTCTTTTTGCTCTGGACTATCCACAAGAATCTCTAATTCTAAGAAAGAGCCAAGACTTTCTACCTGGTCTACGCAGGCGGTCATGCGGCCTTTGTGGTAGTACTGGCGAAGCTTTGTCACGGGGTATAGCTTTTTGTAGCCAAGGGAGATAAGAATCTCCCTTGCAATGTCAGAATCTTCGATACGGGTTTCCAGTTCCTTTCTTGTTGTGGAAACGGTGTCGAGCTTTGCACCCTTGTAGGTAAGAAAGGAAGTTGTTTCTCTGGTTGTAAAGTTCTCGCAGGTTCGTATGCGGAGTGCCTCGTCTGTTTTCATAAAGTCATGAAAATCGCTGGTAAAATAAAAATCGGATTCCTTAACGAGATTCCCTGCTTTAAATCCACAGTCTGTCAATGCCCGTTCTGTGATGGACCTTCGAAACAGTGGCAGTTTAATTTCTACTTCAATCATATACAAGCTCCATTAATATTCATCAAGAGTAAGTTTATAAGTTGTCTTATCAAGTTTCAGCGTTAACTGTTTGTCCTTTAACGTGTAGGAAAGTTTTGTCTTATCCATTTTTTTAAATATTTTGTAAAGATTACTGTCTGTGCCAATAGATTTCTCGCTTAAATCTTTGTCGAAATGATAGGTAATCGTATGTTTCTTTTCGTTGATGTGTACTTCACCGGCAACGTATTTTGGCTCATCGGCATCTTCAGCCCCGTCTGTTACATACAGATATAAAGTATTTGTATCAGGATTCATAGTAAAATAACTGAAGTGATCGGAAGAGTCAAACTTCCAGTTAAAACAAGTATCACAAAGTCTGTAAGAATCACTGTCACTCTTTAATCCATAAATTACATTATTGTAAAAAGAAAGGCTCTTTCCATTGTAAGATAAAGTGATGGAATCATCCTCTGCCTTCATAGTAATAGTAGATTTTGAAAAACCATCTGGCAGATCTTTTAAGAAGTCTGGAAGCTTCATACTTGCCTCTTTATAGGTATAGAATGTAAATTCATTATCTCTGCTTGACAAATAGAAGAAGTTTGTAAGAAAAGTTGCTTCTCCTTCTGTAGCTGCCTTAGGGTCAATGGAATAAAGCTCCATATAATTATCATAAAGACTTAATTCGTAAGTTGTTTTATCCTCATTGCTTCCGTCATTGCTGTACCACACATCATTCTCCGCAAGGTTTAACAGGGGGCTTGCCGAGCTGTTTTTAGAAGTTTGTTTGGAAGAATCGTTTTGCTTTTCAAAAAGGTAGCTGACATTATCATAAGTAAGTACCAGCTTATCTTTTGTCGGCATATCGTAAGACAGTGTGCTGCCAGAACCGAGGCCGTCCCAGCCAGAAGGAAGTTCCGCTGTGGTTTCTTCTCCGGTATCTAAGGAAAATTTTTCTGACTTAGCAGAGAGGCTTCCGGAAAGACAGGTTTTATTCTGTGCAATATCTTTGAGAGTAAATGTTCCCTCTTTATCTATAGAAAAACTTAGATAGTCACAACTATAGCTGTCATCTCTTCCTAAAGCATTTCCAACACCATTCCAGGTTCCAACCAGCTCTGCACCATCCTTACCAAGACTTCCGGAAACTTTATTACCACAGCCGGTACCGACAAGTGCAAGTAGTAAAAGAGTGAAAAGTAGTAAAAAATTTTTCTTCATAATAGGTCCTTTCTGTGCGTAGTTGACACACAATTTATATGATACGTCTTAGTTTTTGTAAAAAAGACGTACTTTATTCTACCACATATCGGGAAGAAGTAGGGGAAAATATCTAAATCTTTTTTAATATCTTTTTTATAATTCAAAAGTCCTGTTAGTTGCGTTTGTGGGTATCTTATTGTATACTTTATAAATATACGCTATAAAATATGTTTTAGATTCAAAAGGAGGACCTTGATTCATGAAAATGATTTCAATCGAAAAAGAACTGAAAGAGAATTCTTATCCGGGAAGAGGAATTATTGTCGGACGTTCCGAAGATGGAACAAAGGCCGTGATTGCGTATTTTCTTATGGGAAGAAGTTCTAACAGCCGTAACCGTATTTTTGTAGAGGACGGAGAGGGCATTCGCACACAGGCATTTGATCCTTCTAAATTAGAAGATCCAAGTCTTATTATTTATGCCCCAGTAAGAGTGCTTGGAAATAAAACAATTGTGACAAATGGAGATCAGACAAATACTATCTATGATGGTATGGACAAACAGCTTACTTTTGAGCAGTCCTTACGTTCTAGAGAGTTTGAGCCAGACGGACCAAACTACACTCCTAGAATTTCTGCAGTTCTTCATTTAGAAAAAGGTGAGTTCAATTATGCCATGTCTATTTTAAAGAGCAATAATGGAAATCCGGAAAGCTGTAACCGTTATACATTTGCCTATAATAAAGTTCCAGCGGGAGAAGGCCATTTTATTTCTACATATATGCATGATGGCGATCCATTACCAAGTTTTGAAGGTGAGCCAAAGTGGATGGCAATTCCGGATGATATGGATGCATTTGCTGAGCTGCTTTGGAGCAGCTTAAATGAAGATAATAAAGTATCTTTATTTGTCCGCTATATTGATATTGCAACAGGAAAATATGAATCTAAAATCATTAATAAAAATAAATAACAGGTAATTATTTATAATGGTAGAAAGTCGTATCTGCCGCGCAAGTTTATAAGATATATTCAGACGTGTGATGAGAATTTATATAGCTATTTAAATTTGCAGGAGCTTAAATAATTACATTATACAGAATAACCGAAATCACAAAGTCAGAACATAAGTACATCATAAAAAAAGAGGTAAAATAAGAATGAAAGAATTAGAGTTAAAATATGGATGCAACCCAAACCAGAAACCATCCCGGATTTATATGGAAGAGGGCGAACTTCCTATTCAAGTACTGAACGGAAAACCAGGATATATTAACTTTTTAGATGCTTTTAATGGCTGGCAGCTTGTAAGCGAACTGAAAAAGGCAACAGGTCTTCCTGCCGCAACTTCTTTTAAACATGTATCTCCTGCCGGTGCAGCAGTAGGTCTTCCGTTAAGTGATACACTGGCAAAAATCTACTGGGTAGATGATTTGGGAGAACTTTCTCCACTTGCCTGTGCATATGCAAGAGCCAGAGGAGCAGACCGTATGTCCTCTTATGGTGACTTCATCGCATTATCCGATGTGTGTGATGTTTCCACAGCTAACATGATTAAGAGAGAAGTATCTGATGGTGTGATTGCTCCAGGATATGAACCAGAAGCATTAGAAATTTTAAAATCTAAAAAAAGAGGCAACTATAATGTTATTCAGATTGACCCGGCTTATGTACCAGCACCAATCGAGAAAAAGCAGGTATTTGGCATTACATTTGAACAGGGAAGAAATGAATTAAACATCGATGATAAGTTCTTTGACAATATCGTTACAGAGAATAAAGAACTGACAGAGGAAGCCAAGAGAGACTTAGCTATCTCCATGATTACTTTAAAATACACACAGTCAAACTCCGTATGCTATGTAAAAGACGGACAGGCAATCGGTATTGGAGCGGGACAGCAGTCAAGAATCCACTGTACACGTCTTGCAGGCCAGAAGGCAGACAACTGGTGGCTTAGACAGTCTCCACAGGTAATGGGACTTCAGTTCAAAGATGAAATCCGTCGTGCAGACAGAGATAATGCTATCGACATCTATATGGGAGATGAGTACATGGATGTACTTGCAGATGGTGTATGGGAGAATACTTTCAAGGTAAAACCAGAAGTCTTTACAAGAGAAGAAAAGAGAGCATGGCTTGATAAACTTACAGACGTGGCATTAGGTTCTGATGCGTTCTTCCCATTCGGAGATAATATCGAGCGTGCCCATAAGAGTGGCGTAAAATATATCGCACAGCCAGGTGGATCTATCAGGGATGATAATGTAATTGATACTTGTAATAAGTATGGAATCGAAATGTCCTTTACGGGAATCCGCTTATTCCATCACTAGGATTCTGATTTGCCGAGTTGGTGAGGCAGACGAAACAGACGAACCCAGAAAGAGAAATAAAGCATATTTGTGACTTTAGTCGCTGCAGGTTGAATGTTCGCGTAAAAGC
>ERZ773188.2557-NODE-2557-length-17316-cov-6.216963_pt1 | contig 17316 bp, 17 predicted proteins | sample MGYA00581011_ERZ773188 | MGnify/ENA primary metagenome ERZ773188 (study PRJEB29015, sample SAMEA2737798) | human gut metagenome | biome: human gut; feature: human-associated habitat; material: faeces | place: China | collected 2012 ...
TCTGTGCCGTGCGGGTCTTGCAGGCGGCGCACAGCTGCACCGCTGCCGGGTCGCGGCCTGCTTCACGGGCCGCGGCTGCCATCTTTTCCCGGATCTCTGCCACGGCCTCCTGCATCTGTTCCAGATTCTTTTCTGCCATGATGCTCAGTCCTCCTCGGTATACTTGGCGCGTTCGCCGCCGATGAGCTTCGGGCGGGTGCGGGCGCACAGGATGTTCGCTTCACCAATTTTGGAAAGGCTCAGCCGCACCGGCACCGCCACCCGCTTCAGGTGCATCCCGATCAGGGTGCCGCCGACATCAATGCCTGCATGGGCACGGATCTCTTCCACGGCCACCGGCTCCCGGAACTTCTTCCAGCAGGTAGTGGCCCAGCTGCCGCCTGCGTGGGGGCGCGGCACCACGCACACCTCTTCCCAGCCGTATTTTTCGGCGGCTTCGCGCTCGATGATAATAGCGCGGTTCAGATGCTCACAGCACTGCGCGGCCAGCCAGATGCCGTTTTCGGCCAGCACTGGGGCAATGCCCGCGTACACGGCCTGCGCGGCTTCCAGACTGGAATCCTTGCCAATGTGCCCGCCCACGATCTCGCTGGACGAGCAGCCCACCACGAACACATCGCCCTTTTTCAGCTTTGCTTCGGCCAGCAGTTCGGTCACTGCCTGCCGGGCCTGCGTCTCGATCTGTTTTTTGAATTCTTCTGTCATAAAAAACACCTCGGTTTTTATAAAAGATCAAAGATTTGCACTGCGCACCTTTTCGCTGCCTGCAAGGCCGAGATACAGCCTGCTCTCCACCGGGCACAGAGCTGTCACACCGCCTGCACCCTTGCTGGAGACCGTCCGCTTCCAGCTGCCGTCTGCCGTATCTACAGCTTCCGCGCAGGGCGCATCGGCAGGCAGACTGAACAGCTTTTCCTGCAGATTCCGGCCTGCACGCAGGGCAATGCCCCGCAGCAGGGTGCTGTCGGCGTTCTTTTCCAGCCAGCTGCTGCGCGCCCACCGGTAGCCGATGTACAGGGTGCCGTCTGCATCCATAGCAAGCGCACCGGGATACCCCGGCAGGCCGGAAACAAAGCTCTGGCAGTTTTTACCGCCCGCCGTCAGGTCGCGGGCATCGGCGGCAGCGCTCCACACACAGCGGTTCCCAAGGTCAGCCACGAACAGCGTGCTGCCGTCCCGGCTCAGGGCCAGCCCGGAAGCACCGGCCACACCGCCCAGCACCTTCTGCACCGTGCGTGCTGCCGGGTCGTATACATACACGCAGCCCGTGCCGGTGTGGGCCAGCAGTTCGGTGCGCAGAGTGCTCTCCAGCCCGTCCGCGGCACTGGCACTGGCAGCAACCGCAAAGTAGATCCTGCCGTCCGGCGCGGCTTCCACCGCTGAGACAGCCCCCAGCGGTGCACCGTCGATCTGGGTCACCACCTGCTCCACCGCCGTGCCCCAGCTGTCGTGGGCGGCGCGGCACAGGCTGCCGCCGCCGGGCGTGAGGATGCTCAGCCACAGGTCCCCGCTGCCGTCAAAGGCAAAACCGGTCAGCTCACCGTCCACGGAAAGGATGGCCGCATCGTGTCCGCCGTCGGTGCGCACAAGGTCGCTCGTGCGCTTTTTTAAGGCTGCGCCGTCGTATGCTGCGGCATACACAAGGCCGTCCTGTGTGCGGATGCAGTCCACACCCTGATATTCGCCCAGATCCAGCGTTCCCTTATGATCGGCGGCAAGGGCCGTCTGTGCTGCACCGGTGTCCTGCCGGACATCCGGCGCGGTGTATCCTTGTGGCGGCGTATCGATGGGCCGGAACACCAGTGCATACACCAGCGCCAGCAGGATGCACACGCCAAACACCGTGCTGGCCGTGCGGAACCGCTTGAGCAGCGCGTCCCGCTCCACCGCCATCTGGGCCGCATACTCGGCACGGCGGCGGGCGGCGCGGGCATTGGCGCGGTTTGCCCGGCGCATCCAGCGATCCACGAGCAATGCCACCTGCGGCCCGATGGTGAGCGACGCAATGGCAAGGATGAGCAGAAATTCAACAAGTCCGATCCTCATAGGGCTTTTTCCTTTATCTTCAGAGCTTTTTCAGGGGGGGGGGTATCCCCTTATCGTCTCAGTATAGCATCTGTGGCGCGGCAGTTCAAGCACCCAACTCTGTCTCCCGGCTTTTGCCGCGCCTTCCGCCTTTTTCTCCATCTTTCCTGCCAAAGACTTTTTTGCCGTGCTGAAATATGCTATACTGATTATAAATATGGCATTCTGCACCGGAATGCCGCGTGTCAGTGTAAAAGAGGATAGCATGGAAGCATTCAAATATAATGTGCAGCCGGGCCGCTACCGGCATTTCAAGGGCAACGAATACGAAGTGCTGGGCATGGCCCGCCACAGCGAGACCGAAGAGGAAATGGTGGTGTACCGCGCCCTGTACGGGGAACGCGGGCTTTGGGTGCGTCCTGCCGCCATGTGGTGCGAGACCGTGGAGCGGGACGGCAAAGTGCAGCCGCGCTTTGTGCGCATTGAGGAGTGAACCGGCAGTTTTTGCCGATGGGATAAAACGGAGGGTGATACTTTTGTACAGTGAACAAAAACAGGCGCTTGCCGCCGAACTGAGCTTCAAGCATCCGGCAGTGCTGGCCGTCAGCGGTTCCGCAGGCAGCGGCAAGACCGCTCTGCTGGCCGCGCTGCTGCCGGTGCTCAAGAGCCGCGGGCTGAAGGTGGGCGTGATCCGCGAGGCTGACGATCTGCGCCTGCCCGCTGAGACCGACCGCCTGCATGAGGCCGGTGCCGAGGGTGTGGCCGTGTTTACTGCCGGGCGCTATCTGCTTACCGAGCAGTTCCGCCTGAACGAGCAGGACCTGCTGGCTTTGTTCGAGCGCCACGGCTACGACCTTGTACTGCTGGAAGGCTTTGGCGACAGCGGCTGGGCCAAGATCGAGGTGGTGCGCAGCTCGGTCAGCCCGGTGGGCACCGCGTTCCAGCCCATGGCCATCGTGGGCGATGTGCCGGGTGCTGATTTTGCACTGGACGATCCTGCTGCTCTGGCAGACTGGATCGAGAACCAGATGCCGTCCCTGTAACGGAGGTTCTGCATGAAACTCATCCGTACCGAAGACGCTGTCGGGCAGGTGCTCTGCCACGACATCACACAGATCATTCCCGGCCAGTACAAGGGAGCACGCTTCCGCAAAGGGCACATCGTCCAGCCGGAGGATATCCCCGTGCTGCTCTCCATTGGCAAAGAGAATCTCTATGTCTGGGAGAAGCGCCCCGGCATCCTGCACGAGGACGAAGCCGCTGCCCTTTTGTACAAGGCAGCGGCGGGCCGCAACATCCACGGCACTGAGCCGAAGGAAGGCAAGATCGAACTGGTTGCCGACTGCGACGGTCTTTTGAAGATCGACCGCGCCGCCCTGCTGGCCGTGAACCGCACACCCCAAATGATGATCGCTACCATCCACGGCGACCTGCCCGTGAAAAAGGGCCAGAAGCTGGCCGGCACCCGCATCATCCCGCTGGTGATCGAGCAGGAGAAGATGGATGCCATGCAGGCTGCGGCAGGCAGCGAACCCATCCTGAACGTGCTGCCTTTCCACCCGAAAAAATTTGCGGTCATCACCACCGGCAGCGAGGTGTTCAAGGGACGCATCGAGGACAAATTCACCCCCGTTCTGGTGGGCAAGCTGGCCGAATACGGCTGCGAGATGACTTATCACAAAACCTGCGACGATGACCCCGCCGGGATCACCGCCGCCATTCTGGAAGCAAAGGCCGCAGGCTGCGAGCTGATCTTTACCACCGGCGGCATGAGCGTAGACCCCGACGACCGCACGCCGCTTGCCATCAAGAACACCGGTGCCGAGATCATCACCTATGGCGCACCGGTGCTGCCGGGTGCCATGTTCCTTGTGAGCTATCTGGACGGTGTGCCGGTGTGCGGCCTGCCCGGCTGCGTGATGTACGCCAAGCGCACCATTTTTGACCTGCTGCTGCCGCGCCTGCTGGCCGACGACCCCATCACTGCCGAGGACATTGCCCGGCTGGGCGAGGGCGGGCTGTGCTTAGGCTGCGTCGAATGCCACTGGCCCAACTGCGGCTTCGGGCATTGCTGAAACCCTCTCAGTCAAAGCCTTACGGCTTTGCCAGCTCTCCCAAAGGGGAGAGCTTTATCAAGGTAAAAATTATGAGCGAAACAAAACTTTCTCATTTTGATGCGTCCGGCAGCGCCGTGATGGTGGATGTGAGCGAAAAGCCCGTCACTGCACGGCAGGCTGTGGCCCGCGGCATCATCACTATGAATGCGGCAGCCTTTGCCGCTGTTCGGGATGGCACCGCCCAGAAGGGCGACGTGCTGGGCGTGGCCCGCATTGCAGGCATCATGGCGGCCAAGCGCACCAGCGAGCTGATCCCCCTGTGCCATCCGCTGCCGCTGAGCAAGCTGACTGTGGATTTTCACCTTCTGCCCGAACAGCAGGCCGTAGAGGCCGTGTGCACCGCCAGGACCATCGGCGTGACCGGCGTGGAAATGGAAGCTCTGACCGGCGTTTCTGCCGCGCTGCTCACCATCTACGATATGTGCAAGGCCGTGGATAAGGGCATGGAGCTGGGCGAGATCCACTTGGTCGAGAAAACCGGCGGCAAGAGCGGGCACTATGTGCGGGCCGAGGGCGGCTATGTTTGATGCATACGGCCGCAATATCCACTATCTGCGCCTTTCGGTCACCGACCTGTGCAACCTGCGCTGCCGCTACTGTATGCCGGACGGCGTGCCAAAGCTGGCCCACGAAGATATTCTGACCTATGAGGAATTTCTGCGGCTGGCTGCGCTGTTCGCCCAGTGCGGCATCGACACGGTGCGCATCACCGGCGGTGAACCGCTGGTGCGCCGGGGCGTGGAACAACTGACGGCGGGCCTGAAAGCCATTCCCGGCATCCGCCGCGTTGCCCTTACTACCAACGGCGTGCTGCTGGCCCAGAAGCTGCCCGCCCTGCTGGCGGCGGGCCTTGACAGCGTGAACATCAGCCTTGACACCTTGCACCCGGAGACCTTCCGGCGCATCACCGGCAAAGACGAGCTTGCCGCCGTGCAAAACGGCATCCGGACGGCCCTTGCCAGCGGCATTCCGGTCAAGCTGAACTGTGTGCCGCAGCCCGGCGTGAACGAGGGCGAGCTGGAAAGCCTTGCTGCCTTCGCACAGGAACATCCGCTGCAGGTGCGCTTTATTGAGATGATGCCCATTGGCTTTGGTGCCGGGCTGCCCGGCCTTTCCGGCCCGGAACTGCTGGAGCGCTTTTACCGCCGCTGGCCGCAGCTGCAGCCGGTGACCGGTGCGGCCTTTGGCGATGGGCCGGCGGTGTATTATTCTGCGCCCGGCTGGCGCGGCAGCATCGGGTTGATCGCTGCTGTGCACGGCAAATTCTGCGCTTCCTGCAACCGGGTGCGGCTGACAAGTCAGGGCTTTCTGCGTCCGTGCCTTGCCAGCGAATCCGGCACCGACCTGCGTGCTCTGCTGCGCAGCGGCGCAGACGACGCGGCCCTTTTGCAGGCCATTCAAAATACGATTCTGGCAAAACCCCGGGAACATCACTTCGGCCAAGGCTCCATGCCCGCCACACGAGGGATGTACCGGATCGGAGGATAACACAAATTTATGGGTAAAATTCTGGCTATCTGCACAAGCCCCCGGCGCGGCACCTTGAAAACGCCGGTGCCGTCCGCTGTTCTCACCCCGGAGTGGGGTATTGTGGGCGATGCCCACGGCGGCAGCTGGCACCGGCAGGTCAGCCTGCTGAGCGCGGAAAAAATTGAAGCTTTCCGTCAAAAGCTCTGGGTGGACTACGGTGCCTTTGGCGAAAATCTGGTGGTGGAAGGGTTCGATCTTGCCACCCTGCCGGTGCCCAGCTTTTTTGCCATTGGGGATGCCGTGCTGGAAATGACCCAGATCGGCAAGGAGTGCCACAGCGACTGCGCCATCCGCCGGCAGACCGGCGACTGCATCATGCCGCGGGAGGGCGTGTTCGCACGGGTGGTAAAAGGCGGCACCATCCACACCGGCGACGAGATGAAGCTGCTGCCCACCCCGGCAGATCTGCCCCTGCGCGCGGCGGTGATCACCCTTTCCGATAAGGGCAGCCGCGGCGAACGGGAGGACAAAAGCGGCCCGCTCATTGTGGAAATGCTCACCGCCACAGGCTACAAGGTGGAGGAAGCACTGCTTCTGCCGGACGATGCCGCCCAGCTCAAAACCCAGCTGCTGCGCCTTGCGGATGCCCGTCAGGTGAACCTGATCCTCACCACCGGCGGCACCGGCTTTGCACCCCGGGATATCACCCCAGAGGTGACTTTGAGCGTAGCCGAACGCAACGCGCCCGGCATTGCCGAGGCCATGCGGTACCATAGCCTTACCATCACACCGCGCGGGATGCTGAGCCGCGGTGTCAGCGTGCTGCGCGGCAAGACCCTGATCGTGAACCTGCCGGGCAGCCCTAAGGCCGTAAAAGAAAACCTCGAGTACATCCTGCCAAGCCTTGCGCACGGCATCCGCCTTGCCGCCGGGCTGGACGGCGAATGCGCCCGGAAATAAAAAAGTATCCCGGTGGGCGGCACCGCATCCTGTACCGTATCAAATGCAAAGATTCCTTTTTAAAACAGGAGAGCTTCTCATGAACACCACTAAAATTTCCCGCCGCAGCTTTCTGGCTGCTGCCGGTATCGCCGGTGCCGCTGCGGCTCTGACCTCCTGCAGCTCCTCCGCTTCCAGCACTGCATCTTCCGCAGCAGGCTCTGCCGCTGCTTCCTCGGAGGCAGTGCAGAACGTGGAGCTGATCGTGTTTGCCGCCGCATCCCTCACCGAGACCCTCACCGCCATCGGTGAGACCTACTCGGCAGAACACCCGGAGGTGACCTTCCGCTTCAACTTCGACTCCTCCGGCACCCTCAAGACCCAGATCCAGGAAGGCGCGGACTGCGACCTGTTCATCTCCGCCGGTCAGAAGCAGATGAACCAGCTGGACAGCACCGCTTCCGCCGATGTGAACACCGAAGGACTGGACTTCGTGGACAGCGATTCCCGCGTGGACCTGCTGGAGAACAAGGTCGTTCTGTGCGTGCCCGAGAATGGCGATAAGGGCATCGACAGCTTCGATTCTCTGGCCGAGCACCTCAAGGCCGGGGACATTCTGTTCTGCATGGGCAACAGCGATGTGCCCGTGGGCCAGTACACCCAGAAGATCCTTGCCTACTACGCTCTGGACGAGGAAGCACTGGCCGCAGCCGGTGTCATCACCTACGGCTCCAACGTCAAGGAGGTCACCACCCAGATCACCGAAGCCAGCGTGGATGCCGGTGTCGTGTACTGCACCGATGCCTACAGCGCAGGCCTGACCCCCGTGGATGAGGCCACCAAGGAGATGTGCGGTCAGGTCATCTATCCTGCCGCCGTGCTGAAGGCCGCTCCCAACGCCGCGGCTGCCAGGGAGTTTCTGGCCTATCTGCAGACCGACCGCGCCGCCACCGTGTTCGAGAGCGTTGGCTTCACCGCACTGTAAATCCGTTGTTTTTCAGAGCTTCCCCTCCGGGGGAAGCCTTTTTATTCGGAGGTATCATTTATGGACTGGTATCCCCTTTGGAACAGCCTGCGCATCGCCCTCGTCAGCTGCGCGGCGGTGTTCTTCCTTGGCATTTTTGCCGCCTACTATATTGCCAAACTGCCGCGCACTGTCAAGGGCGTGCTGGACGTGGTGCTCACCCTTCCCATGGTGCTGCCGCCCACGGTGGTGGGCTATTTTCTGCTGCTTTTGTTCGGCGCAAAGCGGCCGCTGGGTGCCTTTTTCATGGAGCATTTCGGCGTGAAGCTGGTCATGAACTGGTACAGTGCCATCTTTGCATCCATCGTGGTGGCCTTTCCGCTGATGTACCGCACGGCGCGCGGCGCGTTTGAAAGCTTTGACGAAACGCTGGCATGGTCGGCGCAAACGCTGGGCCAGTCGGACGTGTGGATCTTCTGGCGGGTGCGGATGCCCTGCTGCCGTCAGGGCATTCTGGCGGGCACGGTGCTGGCCTTTGCCCGCGCGCTGGGCGAGTACGGTGCCACCAGCATGATCGCAGGCTACACCCCCGGCAAGACCGCCACCATTGCCACCACCGTGTACCAGCTGTGGCGCACCAACGACGAAGCCGGTGCCATGCGCTGGGTGCTGGTGGATATCGTGATCTCGGCAGTGGTGCTGCTGGCCGTGAATCTGCTGGAGAAAAAACAGAAAGCGGGTGGCCGGAAATGAGTCTGGAAGTGAACATTACCAAAAAGCTGGATGGCTTTACCCTTCACGCCAACTTTGCCGCGCGCAGCACCGCCACAGCCATTCTTGGCGCGTCCGGCTGCGGCAAAAGCATGACCCTGCGCTGCATTGCCGGTATCGCAAAGCCGGATGCGGGCCGCATCGTACTGGACGGCCGGGTGCTGTTTGACAGCGCCCAGCACATCGACCTGCCGCCGCAGCAGCGCGGCGTGGGCCTGCTGTTCCAGAACTACGCACTGTTCCCCAACATGACCGTGGAGCAGAACGTGCTCTGCGGCCTGAAAGCCGAAAAAGACAAGGCCGCCCGCAAGGCCCGCTGCGCCGAAATGCTGCAGGCCATGCGGCTGGAATCCCTTGCCAAGCGCTACCCGGCCCAGCTTTCCGGCGGACAGCAGCAGCGCACTGCGCTGGCACGCATCCTTGTGGGCAGGCCCAAAATTCTGATGCTGGACGAGCCGTTCAGTGCGCTGGACAGCTACCTGCGCGAAGAAGTGGAGGGCGAAGTGGGCAGCCTGCTGGCCGGGTTTGGCGGCACGGTGCTGCTGGTCACCCACAACCGTGACGAAGCCTACCGTCTGTGCCGGGATATGATCGTGATGGATGGCGGGCAGGTGCTGCGCACCGGCGGCACCAAAGAGGTGTTTGCAGACCCGCAGAGCACCACCGCTGCACGGCTGACCGGCTGCAAGAACATTCTGTCCTGCACCCGCGTGGATGCCCACACCGTGCGCCTGACTGGCTGGGATGCGCCCCTTCACCTTGCCGCCGAGGTGCCGGAAACCTGCACCGCCGTGGGCATCCGCGCCCACGACTTTGCCCCCTGCGCACCAGCTGCGCCGAACGCTCTGCCGGTGCAGCTGAACTCCACCAGCGAGAATCCCTTTGACTGGAACCTGATCTTTACCGCGCCGGACGGCACCACCCGCCTGTGGTGGAAGGTGAGCAAGACGAACCTGACCGCTGCGTCGCCGGAGGCACCGGCGTTTCTGGGCACTGCACCGCAGAACATCATGCCGCTGGGGTGACGGACAGCGTAAAAACCGCCCTACAGGGCGCTGTGGACAGCAGCGGCTTTGCAAAGCCGCACAGCACATCCCGCGGCCAAACAGCCGCACCTTATCCACAAGCCCACTATTATATGCGCCAAACTCGGAATTGTGCAGGTCGGAAAGCACCACCATCCGGCTGGGCCTGCGGTCTGCCCTGCAAACTCCGGCTGTGCAGGGCCGTTTTTCTGTGGTATACTGGTACTGGAAGCAGCCCGCCGCTGCGGGCACTTTTTTGAAAAGCATTCACGCAAACTTCACAGCTTTTTTTTATTCTTGCTGTATGATATTCTGGTCAAGAAGTCTATTATTGAGGAAGGTGTCTGTATTATGGCTAAGATCCTGATCGTTGACGATGAGCCGCGCATCCGCGAGCTGATCCGTGAACATTTACAATATTCCGGTTATATCTGTGAAGAGGCCGCTGACGGAACAGCTGCGCTGACCCAGCTTTCCGGCGGAGCCTTCGATCTGGTCATTCTGGACCTGATGATGCCGTTCATGGACGGTATGACCTGCCTGCGGGAGATGCGCGCCCGCCACATCAACACGCCGGTCATCATCCTGACCGCCCGCGGCGAGGAATACGACAAGCTGGCCGGCCTGGAGAGCGGTGCCGACGACTACGTTGTCAAGCCCTTCTCTCCCCGTGAGCTGGTAGCCCGCGTCAAGGCCGTGCTGAACCGCACCATGCCCAAGCCCGCCGCTGCCTCCGACACCATGACCTTTGGTGAGCTGACCATCGACACGGCCAGCCACACGGTGCGCGTTTCCGGCGAGGAGGTGGCCCTGACCCCCAAGGAGTTCGACCTGCTGGTGTTCCTTGCTTCCAACAAGGGCATCGCCCTCAGCCGTGAAAAGATCCTGCAGAAAGTGTGGAACTACGACTACTTTGGCGAGGACCGCACCGTGGATACCCATGTCAAAATGCTGCGGGGCCATCTGGGCAAGTGCCGCAGCTACATTGCTACCGTGTGGGGCATCGGCTATAAATTCGACCCCGACGCAACGCGCTGATAAAGGAGCGGAGGATTCATGCGGCACCATCACTCCCCCGGCATCCGCGGCCAGCTGATGTGGTTTTTGTGTTGTATCTGTCTGTTCCTGCTGGCACTGGTGTGGTTTCTGTCCACCCAGCTGCTGGAACCGCTGTACACCAAGCACATTGAAAAACAGCTGACCACTCAGGCAGAAAGCATCACCGCCGAGCTGGACAAGGCTATTGCAAACGGCGAAGCCCTTTCGGCATGGTCTTTTGGCCATCTTACGGTCAACACCGCGTTTTTTGACCGGCTTGCCACCCAGCTGTACGCCAGCGGTTCGCTGAACAGCTTCTGTGTGGATATTTCCGATACCACCATGCGCACGATCTATAAGATCGAGAACCAGTCCTACTGCAACCTGCACGAAACGCTGCTCTCGGATTCCGCCAACAACGATATGATCGTTTCCACCGCTGTGGCCATGCGCAAGAAATGCCGCACCACCGGCGGCTTTGTGCAGACCCTGAATCCGCCGCGGCTCTCCGGCTCGGCACAGCTGCTGGTAGGGCGCAACACCTCCGGCGGCGAGTACACCGTTCTGGTCACTACCAGCCTTGTGCATGTGGCCGAAGCCGGCAGGGTGCTGAGCACCGTGCTGCCCATGGCAGCGGCGCTGATCTTTGCCTTTGCCATGACGGCGGCATGGCTGTTCAGTGAGTGGTTCACAAAGCCGCTGCGCCAGCTTTCCAGCGCTGCCCGCCAGATGGCCATGGGCAACTATGCCGTGCAGGTGGATACCCGCCGCAGCGATGAGCTGGGCGATCTAGCCCGGGACTTCAATCACATGGCAAGCGAGGTGCAGCATTCTTCGCAGATGCAGCGCGACCTGCTGGCCAACGTCTCCCACGACCTGCGCACCCCGCTGACCCTTATCAAGGGCTATGCCGAGACGGTGCGCGACATTACCGGCGACGACAAGGCCCACCGCGATGAGCAGATGAACATTATCGTGGACGAGACCGACCGCCTAACCGCACTGGTCTCCAGCGTGATGGAGCTGAGCAAGGTGACCAGCGGTGCCGACAAATGCGAGCGCGTGCACTTTGATATGGGCCAGCTGTGCGACGAGGTGAGCGAACGGTACGATGCCATCTGCGCCCAGAACGGCTGGCAGCTCCAGCTGGAGCTGCCGGACGAGGAACTGCCCGTTTACGCAGACCCCAACATGATGCAGCGCGCACTGCATAACCTGCTGGGCAACGCCATGCACCACATCGGCAAAGACGGCATCTTCATCCTGCGGGCCCAGCGCTGCACCGAGGGCGTGCGGATCGAGGTGGAGGACCACGGCCCCGGCATCTCTGCCGACGACCTGCCCTATATCTTTGATCGGTACTACCGCTCCCGTTCGGATGCCGGCAAGCAGGGCACTGGTCTGGGCCTTTCCATCACCAAGGCCATCTTCCAGCAGCACGGCTTCCGCTTTGGTGTGCAGAGCGCCATCGGCATGGGCACTACGTTCTGGTTCATCATGAACGACCTGCCCGCCAATGCAGCCGAGATGGCCGGGCAGGAATAATCAGGAATAATTTTAAAGCCGGGATGACCGTGTGGTCGTCCCGGCTTTTGCTTTTTCTATAGAGCATCGTTTCTGCCCGCAATGCTGCGGCCATTCCAAATGATTTACTGGCTGGAATCTGCTGTGCGATAAATCCCGAATGTATTATCCGGTGCGGGCATTTCCACCCGGGAGGCACGATCATTCACAGCCCACATCATCCAGCCCATTGCAGCCAGTGCCGCCAGAATGATGATCCATTTGACAAAATTCGGCAGTTTTTTCATAGAAGATCCTTCAAATCCGTTTTATACTTTATTTTATATTTTCCACTTTTATTCCGGTCTGCAAAGCTTCCGTGCACATCTGAGCAGCTCTTCGGCCTGCTGGCTGTCCAGCTGCTTCACCCATGCACCGCGCGCTGCTGCGCCCTTGCCGGTGCTGCCCGCTTCCGCAAAGCTGGCAAGGTCGGAGTCGGTGCGGCTCTGCCATGCGGAAAAGCCCTCCGGCGCGATGTGTGCGCCAAGGCGGCAGTCCAGCACGGCAGTCTTTCCGGTGGGCCGCCACGGCCTGCCCAGAAACACCGTGCCCGCCGGGCAGTCGTCCGAGACAAAATCGCAGTCCCAGAACACAAACCCGAGGCCATCGGCACGGCCCGAGGGAGCCGTGACGTAGCTTGCAGACAGGTGGTTGTTCACGGTGCGGATGGTGCACTGCTCAAACAGAGCGTCCGCGCCGCCAAAAATAAAATCGATATCTCCCGCGATCTCGCAGTGCCGGTAATACTGGGCCGTCGGGCGGCGGGGCGCAAAGCGGCCCGGGCCAAGGAAGCCATCCTTCTCCCGCTCCTTCTCCGGCAGAGGGGCGCAGAACAGCGTATCCTGATTGCCTAGCAGCCGCACATTCTCAAAGAGGGTGTGAGAGCAGTCCACATAAGCTGCCACGGCCTGCCCCACCTTTGCCCCGGGGCCGGCATCGTTTTCAATGGTCAGGTCCTGCACCCGCAGTTCTATCCCCCGGAAAAACGCGGTATAGCTGCGGAAGGTGTGGGTGGGCCTGCCGTCTGGGTGCGGCAGCCTGCCGCCGTCGCCCCACACGATGCGGGTGCTTTCCATGCCTGCGCCGATCAGGGTGATATCCTGTTTTTCGCACACCAGCTTTTCGCGGTAAACGCCCGGGCCAATGCGGATCTCTGCTGCGCAGGCATAAGGCACGGCCAGCACCGCTTCGGACACCGAAGCAAAATCGCCGCTGCCATCCTGCGCTACGGTTATGGTAAGCATGTTTCTGTCCTCCCGTTTTGTTTCTATGCTTCCATAGTATACCTTCTCCTCCGTCGAAAATCAACGAAGTTTGTATGAACATCAAACGCATTTTTCCAGCCGCAGCACCGCCGCCGTAATGTCGTCCGGTCTGCCGGTCTTCTGGGCGCGCACGCGGGCTGTTTCCACCAGCGTCTTTGCAACTTTTTCCGGCGCATCTCCTGCCGCAGCGGAAAGCTCCAGCTGCTTTGCCACCCAGCCCGGACCGTCCACCAGCAGCCCGTCCGAGACCAGCACCGCATAATCGCCCACCGTCAAATGCACCACCCGGCTCTGGCCGTTCACTCCGCCCAGAATGCCCACCGGCAGGCTGGTGTCGCCCACAGCACGCACCCGCCCGCCGTGCACAAGGAAGCCCGGTGCCGCACCGGCCTTGAACAGCCTTGCCGTGCCGGTGTAAAGATCCACGCTGATGAGATCCAGCGTGGCACCGCTCTCATCCTCACTTTTCAGGGCAAGGGCCACGTTGACCAGCCTTGCCGCCAGCTCTGCGGTAAAGCCCGCCTTGAGCAGCCGGGCCGTCAGCTCGGCGGCAAGGTTGCCATCCACGGCTGCAGGCCTGCCGGTGCCCATGCCGTCGCACAGGATCATCTGCGCTGCCGCCGGGCTGCAGAACTGCTGCACCGCATCGCCGGAAATACTGCCCCGCGCCGCCGCGCCCGCCATGCCGAACACGGCCCGCAGCACAGGCTTTTCGCTGAACAGCAGGGTGGTCATTCCCTTGCAGGAAAGCACCTGCGGCACTTCCAGCGTGCGGCGGCAGATGCGGCCCACCTCCCCGGCCAGCGCGGCCAGCTCCTGCGCCGAGAAGCGGGTGCGCGGCAGCGTGACCGCCGCATGGGTGCGGCCCAGATCATCCAGCGTGACGGCACACTCCTGCGGCGGAGTGCCAAGCTGCGCAAAAAAGTCCGCCACCCGGCCGGATTTATAGGGTTCCGGGTCGCCCGGACGGCCCAGCTGTTCTCCCAACACGCCCAGCGCTTCGGCCACGGCGCTGTACTGCTCGGTCAGGGCAGTGCGCATGGCTTCGGCATGAAGGCGGGCCTCCTTGCGGCTGCGGTACAGCGCAAAGGAGCGGTTTGCCGCTGCGCACAGTGCTGCCGGGTGGATGCACCGGGATAATTGTCCGGGCAATTGAGCCGTTTCCAGCCCGCCGCTGCTTTCCAGCAGAGGGCGCAGTGCTTCCATGCCCTCCAGTGTGGCGGCATACTCCTGCTTCCAGCAGGTATCCCGCCGTCCGCAGTTAAAACAAAGGGTATCATGTGTGTTATCAATTACCCAATGGAAATCCTCACGCCGGTGCGGCAGCGTTTCGTAGACATCGTTCACGGTCTCTGCCAGCGATGCAAGGCTCTGGGACACCTGTTCCAGCCGGGTGGCCGCTGCACTGTACTGCTGCGGCTGGGCCTGCCCTGCCTGCGGCTTTTCTTCCGGCTCCGGCACAAGCCACGCTGTGGGCATGGCCGCTACGGCCGTGATGCCGATGCAGACGTTCAGCAGATATTGAAACGCGCTCCCGGGCGGCTGCACACAGAGTGCACCGGTCACGCAGCCGCCCGCGTAGGCAGCTACCGTTTCCATGCGCCGTCCGGGTGCCAGCACTGCCGCTGCCGCCGTGGCACAGGCAAGGCCGGATGCCGCAAAGCTGAGGGCCGGGTCTGCCGCGCACAGCGCAGCGCCCAGCACCGCGCAGGCCGCAAGCGCGGCTTTGGCCTGCCCTTTGCTGCATAAATACAGTTCCAGCGCCGCGCAGACGATCACGCCCGGCAGCAGCTTCCACAGCTGCACACTGCCCAGCGCCGCCGCTGCGGCCGCACCCACCAGAAGCATCCCGGCACCCGGCTTTTCGGGCGCGAACTGCCGCAGACAAAAGCCCATGGCTGCGGCCAGCAGGGCATCTGCCGCACTGTAAAGCACCAGCTCTGCCCCGCCGCCGCCAAAGGCAAAGCACAGCGCCACGCCCACCAGCGTGCCGCAGCCCGCCAGTGCCGCCGGGGTCAGTGTTCTGGCACCCATCCACCGCGCTGCCACTGCAGCACCCAGTGCGCACAGCATACAGACACTGCGCAGCGAGAGCGCGCCAAACCCGTGCAGCAGCACACCCAGCGCCGCACCCGCCGCACAGGGGGCAAAGCAGTCCTCTGCAAAGCCCAGCACAAAGCCCAGACCAAAAGGCATCAGTGCACCGTACACAACGGCCCAGCCGCCTGCAAATCCCACTGCCACAGCCGCCAGCCTGCGCGCTGCCGGGCGCAGCTCCGCCCGCCGTGCCAGCGCTGCCCGCTGTGCATTCTGCCGCCCGACCGCTGCCAGACCCATCCGCTCTGTCATAAAAACTCCCCGCTTTCCGGCGGGGCGTTTTGGTTCTGTTCCCCGCGCTTTCTGCATATACTGTAGCGCGGGCGCGCGGCGATTTTTGGCGCGGTGCAGTGTTCTGCCGCAAACCGGCCCAAAGACGCAAAAAAGCCCTGCAGCGTTCAAAAATGCTGCAGAGCTTTGTGGTTTTATGGCAAAAATCAGCCGTTCAGCTTTTCAATTGCCGCTTTTACGCGGGCAAGGGTGGTTTCGCGGCCCATCATGCAGGCAAGGTCGGTGCCGCCGCCGGGGGTGCGCTGCTTGCCGGAAAGGGCAATGCCCAGCGGGTACAGCAGCCAGCCGTTCTTCTTGCCCAGCTCCTCAGCCTTGGCCTTGCAGGCATCGAAGAGGGCATCGCGATTGCCAAAATCCAGTGCTTCGTCGCTGAGCACAGGCAGCAGGGCTTCCAGTGCCTCCTTGGCGGTCTCCGGGGTGGTCTTCTGCTTCTTGTTGGCGTACATGCTCACATCGTACTCGGGCATCGCATCAAAGAAATCCAGCTGCTCCGGGATCTCGCCCAGCACTTCGCAGCGGGGCTGCAGGTTTGCGCACAGCAGCTTTTTGTCGATAGAGGTGTGCACGGCCTTGTCGATCCACGGCTCCGCCTTCTTCTGGAACTCTTCCGGAGACAGGCGGCGGATATATTCCGCGTTGATGGCCCGCAGCTTGAGGGGATCGAAGATGGCCGGAGACTTGGAGATGCCGTCCGGAGACCAGATCTTGACCAGTTCCGGCAGGGAGAAGATCTCCTGCTCGGCATACTCGCCCTTGGGGCTCCAGCCCAGCAGGCAGATGTAGTTCAGCACGGCCTCGGTCAGGTAGCCCTTTGCTACCAGATCCTGATAGCTGGCATCGCCGTTGCGCTTGGAAAGCTTATTCTGCGCATCCTTCATGACCGGCGGGCAGTGGATGTAGGTGGGGATCTCCCAGCCAAAGGCCTGATACAGCAGGTTGTACTTGGGGGTGGAGGACAGATACTCGCTGCCGCGGATGACGTGGGTAATGCCCATCAGGTGGTCATCCACCACGTTGGCGAAGTTGTAGGTGGGCATGCCGTCGGTCTTAATCAAAATCTGGTCGTCCAGTTCCTTGACGTCGACCTCGATATGGCCGTAGACCACATCGTCGAAACCGGCCACGCCGGATTCGGGGATCTTCTGGCGGATGACGTAAGGCTCACCGGCGGCCAGCTTGGCGTCGATCTCCTCCTGAGTCAGGTGGCGGCAGTGGCCGTCGTAGTGGGTCATCTCACCGGCGGCGCGCTGGGCCTCGTGCATCTCGTTCAGGCGGTCCTCGGTGCAGAAGCAGTAGTAAGCCTTGCCCTCCTTGACGAGCTGCTCGGCGTACTGTTTGAACATGCCCAGAAGGACTTTGGCTCTTTCTTCCTCATGGAAGGGAGGGGCCGGAGTTTCAGTCAAAATGATCTGGTCGGCAATGCGCTTTTCCTGCTGCTTGACGGCCAGCTCGAGAGCTGCCTCAACTTGAGCGTTAGAGCGCAGGGTTTTGATGATGTCTTGTGTTTTTTCTGTGCAGACGGGACGCGGATCGGTCATATCTTTCCTTTGAGGTTGTTCGATAAAAAAACAGGATGCCTTGGTTCACCAATAACCCTCAATTGTTTCAGAAAGTTGCCATCGTGAAAAGATGGGGGAGTGACAAAAGATATTTCAGGGAGAAGTTCACAATAATCATCGAAAAATTAGAATAAACGAGTTTGTCTGAAAAAACAAAAAGCGGAGGCCTTTCGGCGCTCCGCTCGGTATTGC
>ERZ773188.2574-NODE-2574-length-17246-cov-6.565877_pt1 | contig 17246 bp, 17 predicted proteins | sample MGYA00581011_ERZ773188 | MGnify/ENA primary metagenome ERZ773188 (study PRJEB29015, sample SAMEA2737798) | human gut metagenome | biome: human gut; feature: human-associated habitat; material: faeces | place: China | collected 2012 ...
GGGCGCTCATCCTGCTCGGAATTTACGCGCTGCTGGTGCAGATTCCCTTGTGCATCGCCGAGTGCATTCTGCTGCCGCGCCGGGGGACGCCGAAGCGCCGGGCGCGTTTGCCGCCGTCGCCGCGGCGTCGGGTTCGCCGTTGCCGGGCGCGGGGGTCGTGCCGGTCTCGCCGTTCGTCTCGCGCTCGGCCATCGCGGCCTCTACGAGCCGGAGCGTCTCTTCCGCGCTCTCTCCGGCGCGCCTGTCCTCGGCGCGGTTATGGGAAAACAGGAGCAGTGCGGCGATCACCAGCACTGCTCCCGCTGTCAATAAGACGATCCCGATTTTTTTAGGCTTCGTCATGCTTCTTTTTCTTCGTGAGCACAAAAACACCGCCCGCGATCAGCAGCACGCCCAGCGCGCCGAACACGGCGACGGGCCAGTTGAGCTGACCGGTGGGGATGAGGGGCTTTTCGTTGTTGAAGCCCTCGACCGTGAACACCCAGTCCACTTCGCCGACGCGATAGGCGTACTCGTTGCCGAGCCCGGCGGGAACCGTGAGCACCGCTTCGAGCTTCGCGCTCTTGCCCTTGGCGAAGGTGCCGAGAAGGACGTTATCGGTGACCTGCGCGGTCTCGTCCGGGGAAGCGGAGAAGATGCTCTGCTTCGTGCCGTCCGCGTTCACGAGATAGACCTCCATCGTGAGCTTGGAGAGAAAGTCCGCCATGGTGACGACGGTCTCGTCGCGCATTCCCTCGATGTTGGCCTGATCGTGGCCGTCCTCGTTCTCAAAGGGCTCGCTGTAGGTGAGCGGGTTGCCCTCTTCGTCGTGGGCCTCGGCGCGGATGTAGAGCTTCACATAGTCAAAGCCGCTGACGTTGTTTTTGATCGTGATGTCCTCGGTCAGCTCGTCGCCGGGCATGACGTTTTTGAAGTTGCCAAAAAGGTCTGTGTCCGTGTAGCCGCTGCCGGTGGTCTCGATCACTAGACCGTTGGTACCCTGACGGCTCACCACGGCGTCGGCGGCGAGAGCCGGGACGGTCAGCGCCGCAAGCGCGGCGATGACCATCACGAGGGAGAGGAGCTTCTTCATCGATTTTTTCATGTCGTTACTCCCTCCTTAGTTCACGCTGCCCGGCATGCCGGGCCACGCATTGCGCGCGGCGGAAGCCGGTGTGCTCTGAATGGCAGTTGCCAGAATCTCAACAGAGAGGGTGTACTCCGGGTTTGCCGGGTAAACCGCCTTACAGGTGAGAAGGCTTCCTGCCGTGGATGTGCGGGGGGCGACAGGCTCCTTGTAGTAGTAGAAGCCGTCCGTGCCCGGAATCCAGTTGCCGTCGGTATTCATTTGCAGATCGCAACCATACTCGGTGGGAACCGAAGAAACGATGTTTCCGGCCTTATCGAGCCAGTTGATGACGTAGGTCGCGCGGATGTAGGCGGCGGTGTCGCCGTTGTTGACGACCTGAACGTCTTTCTTCGTTTCGCCGTTGAATTTCTCATCGATCTGCGTGGAAATGCTGGCGTAGGTGAACTTGTTTTCCACCGGATCTGTTTTGGTCACCAGAAAGGCGACGGTAGAGCCGACCACCGCGCCGATCAGCATGACGACCGCGATGAACAGGATGGCCAGCTTGTTCATGCGGATTCTCGGTTTGTTGTTCGCTTTCGCGTGGGATCCATTATACATGATTGCCGCCTCCTTTCTCAGTTACCGGAAACCGTTTTGGTAAAAACGTTCTTTACATAAGAGTCATCGCCGAGCCACTTGTCGTTGGTGCGCGTGTTCACATAGGTGACGACGTTCGTCTCTCCGGGCTTGAGCATAATGCTCACCGAACCACTCTCCGGCGTATAGCGCCAGCTCCATGCTGTGTCCTCTGTGACGGCGTATTCGCCGATCTTCAGACCCTTGAGCACAACGGTACCGTTGCCCTGAATGACGATCTTCTTGCTGAAGTTGTCCGGGCCGGTCACGGTGAAGATGAAGCTCTGCATTCCGTCGACGGCCTCGCAGCCCTGCTTGGTGATGGTCAGGTCGGCAACGTCGGCCTCAAACTTGGCGTAGTATGTCGCGGCCTCGTAGCCCTTTACATCGTTGCCCAAGTCCTTGGTCTTTTCCGGCGTGATTTTGTTGTTCAAGACCCAAGTCGCTATCACCGGCTGCGTGCAGGCTTCGTCCGTGTACCAGCCGACGAACTTGAAGCCTTCCGCGGCGGTCGGGACAGCGCCCTTGACCGTGCCGGTCGTCACCTTGAGCTGCGATTCCTGATAGTTGTCCAGCGTGCCGCAGCCCTCCGGGCTGGAGACCACATACTTGATCTCTACAGTCTGCTCTACATAGTAGAAGGTCTTGATGTTCTTGCTTGCCACGTCCGCCGGGTCTTCGATGGCGATGTTGATCGCCTGATTCTCCGCGCTTACGAGCGTGTAGCCGGGGATGGCCTTTGCGGTCTGCGTCACATGTGCCTGATAGCGGGCGTTACCGGTGACAGAATCGGCAATCGGATTTTCCGTCCCCTGAACAAGGAAGCGGAATTCGTAGGGATACTCGATGCGGTCGTAGTAGAGGTTCAACACAAGACCGGCCTCGGTGAGCTTGCCGCTGGCGTTGCTCTTTGTTCCGTTGTAAGTAAAGCCGGTGATGGTCAGCGGGGTTTCGGAATATTCCGTGCCGATCACGCCGTTCAGGTTCGTGCTTTTCTGGTACTCCGCGTATCCCTCGCCCTTGATGTTCTGTACCCAGTGGATGGTCTGCACCGGCGCGTGGACATCGTCCTTGATGTACCAGAAGATGATCTCGTTGCCCTCCGCCGCAAGCACCAGCTGCTTCTGATAGGCGTCCGGGGCGTAGCCGGTAATCTGCTTGAAGGTCTCCGTTATGACCGCGTCGCGGGTCGTAACAGTCTTGATGTCGGCGAGCTGCTTTTCCGTGCCCTTTTCGAGATACTTGACGGTGTACTCTACCTCTGCCTTCGGCACATACACAAAGGTGAAGGTATTGTTTTCGGGATTAGCAATGTCAATGGTGATGGAATGGCTGCCCACCTTGGGGAAGTAGCCGGACTGATATCCCTCGTTCAGCTCCGTACCGGACTTTGCGTTGAAGGTCTTGGTCGTGCCCGCCAACGCGCTGCCGGTAGTGGGCGGCGCGATCTCCGTGCCGTCCTCCAGCTCATACTTGACGGTATAGGCCATCGGCGTGTTGGAGCTCCACTTGGCATAAAGGTTCAGATCGCGGTTTACCGGCATGGAGAAATCAAAGGCCTTTTCTTCACCGGTATCGCTGACGTAGAACCACCCCGCAAATATGTAGTTGCCGTTAACCGGGTGCCCCGGCACGCTTGCTACATCCCCTACTTTTGTGCCGTGGGGAATATTGTGGATCGTAGTCAGCGGCGTTCCACCGTTTTCCATTGCATCCTTGGTCTGGTAGGTCTTGACCGTATGCGTTTTAGAAACCCAATGCGCATAGAGTACCACCGGGCCGGCGGGCATAACTGCGCCGGTAAAATCGAACTTTCCGCTTTCGGAGAAGAACTGATCTGTGTACCAAGCGTCAAATGTATAGACACCGTTTTCCAGCGTTTCGGGGTAGTTCGGAGTGAATCCCTCACCCGAGATATCCGCCTGATAGTACTTCGTGTCTGTCTTTACGAGGGTGCCGTAATTGAGGAATTTCAGTTCATATTTGTTGCGGGTATAATAGAGATACGCTTTGTTGGAGCTGTTAAAACTGGGGACGTTCTTATCTCTCTGCGTAAAGCCTGTGATCGGATAATAGTCTTCGTCATAGGTCAGGGTAATACTTTCGCCTTTAATTGTAACAGTGTGATAGAGGTAATAGGTCTTTCCCCCATCGGTCTTCGTTGTTGCACCAGCCGGGGCGCTCATTCCGGCGGGGACTTCCAGATAGTAATACCATTCATATGTGTTACCAGACCACTGTGTCTTCGTCATGGTAATATTCTGTCCGGGCATTTTTTCAAGGAATGAGTAATACTTTTCCGTCACGCTGGACTTGAACACATAGCCCTGGCTCAGCAGAGACTTGATAGGATCGGTTTTCCAGACAGATGTTATGTCGGAGTCATATTTTGCGGTGATGGTAAGGTCGCCATAGCAGGAGCTATCGTGAGTATGTTCATAACCTACGGGGCATTTTTTTGTATTGCATCCAGAAAAAATATGAATCCCTGTTTTTGTGCAGCACTGTTCATGAGAATGTGTATGCTCCACTTTGTCGCAAGTCAGATTCACCTTTGGGAACGTCAGCGTATAGGTATTCCGCGTATAGTACACATTCAGCACGGTGGAGCCGTCGCCCTTGACGGTGACGGTTTCGGCCTTAGCTGCATTATAGGTGAAATGATCGTTGTCACGACCTGTAAAGCTCTGATCCTTGTAGTCCTCGCTCTTTTTCTCGGTACCGGGGGCTACATCTGCAGGCTTATAGGTTCCGGCTACGCTGTAACCATCGTCATTGGCGTTCTCATACCAGAAAACAACAGTAAAACCAGATTCGCCAATATTCCAGCTTGCCTTATGGCTTGAGTTTGCCGCGGGCATCATGTCGGGAATCTCCGGCGTCCACTTTTCAAAGGTGTAGCCGGGCTTGGTCGGGGTTCCGGCGCCGATAGGCGCTCCGTAGCGGGCGTAGACTGGTTCCACGCCGTAGCCGCCGTCTAAATCAAAATTCAACAGAAAGTAATAGCGGTCGTAGTAGACCTCGATCACCGTGCTGCCATCCGCCGCGATTTTGGTCGTGGTATCGTAAAGCAGCGAGTAGAAGCCGGTATAATCCGTCTTGGCAAGCTGCTCGCCGACCGCGGATTCGGTATAGCCCGTCTTTGTTTCGGTATCAACGAGCGTGTACAGGTCGTTGTGGACATTCTGCTGATAATGCTTGACAGTGAACTCGACCTCGGCGGGCTGATAAGTGACAATGTAGGTCGTTTCTTCGGAAGCATTAACTTCAACCGTTGGCTTATCCGGCGTGTAGCCTACGACGACCGGGCTGGTGATCGTCTGCGTATAGGTGCTGCCGACGGCAACCGTGGCGCTCCACGGATTGGCGGCCTGCTTGCCGTCCGCAAACTTGTATTCGATAAGAATGGTGTAGGTTGCGGGCAGTACTTTATCGTCGTCCTCGTCCTCGCCGTTGTCGGACGGGGCGGGGTCGTTTACCGGGGCGGGGTCGGCGAGAGCGGCCGGGGCGACATTCGCCGTCAGGTCATTTGCCGGAGCAGCGTCGGGCGCCGGGGCGGCGTCCGGAGCCGGGGTCTCTTCCACGGCGGTCTGCGGGGGGATGATGACCGGCTCGCCTACCGGCTCGGCCTCGGAGATGACGGTGGGGGCCTTCGGAGCCTGCGCCGGAGCGGCGACGGGCGTTTCGTCCGTGATCTGCACCGTGACGGTGTTCGTGTACTTCACAACCTCGCCCGCGGTGAGACGGCAGCGGAGATTCGCCGCGCCGCCGTACAGCAGGTTCGCCACGAGCGCGTAGCTGACGTCCAGCGTCACGCCGTTCGCGCCGGAGATGTTCGCCCACACGTCGCCGCCGACCTGGATCTGCCACTGGTAGACGCCGGAGCCGGTGGAGGCGACCGCGGTGAGCGCGAGCTTATTATTCTTTGCAAGCTCGACCGTATGCACAACAAGCCCGTCAGAGCCGTAGACAAGGAAATCCTCGTCCGCAGCGGCGGGGGTGATGAGGGCGGCGGTCACGAGGCCGAAGGAAAGAGCGCAGCAGAGAAACAGCGCTAACAGCTTCTTTTTCATTTCACGACCTCCTTAAGGATTTCCCGGAACGGCTGTCGGAACTTGTGTCGGCTCCGGCACCTCCGTCGGCTCCGGCACCTGCGTCGGCTCCGGCGGAGCAAAGCTCGGCCAGCCGGCGGCGGAGAACACGTCCGTGCCGTTGTTGTCCGCCTGCACCGCGCCCACTTCCACTTCCACATACGCCGTAGAGTTCTGATACTCGTTGCCCATCTCCGGGGCAAACGTTACCGTGGTGAAGAGCGGGACGGTCGTCTCGCCGGGGGCGAGAGCGCGGTTATAATAGTAGTACCCGTCCAGATACGTCCAGTCCGTTTCGTTGAAGTCGAGCGAGACGTACTCGGGGGGCAGCGACTCTTCGTCGGCGCCGCAGACATCGAGCTGCACCTGCGCGCGCACCCAGACCGGGGCGGTGCCGGTGTTGCTGATCTCAACGATCTTCGTCACTTTCGTGCCGGGCATGACGCCGGTGCGATCCTCGAACGGCTCGGTGCGGTCCTCGTTCGCCCATTCGTTGAGCACAATGTCCACACCGCCGCTGGTGATGACATTGTGCGCCTTGGTGTCTGCGGTGAAGTATGCCAGCGTGTTCGCCGCAAGTATGGCGACCAGGATGGCAAGCACCGACAGAATCAAGAATTTTCGCTTCATTGCTTTTACTCCCCTCAGGCTGTATTTGCAATTATTTCTTACGCTTTTCATGGCTCTTCAGACCATAGGAGAACATCTGCCTTTGCCTTAGATGCTCTCCTATGGTCTGCACCCACGGGGGGTGCAGACCATATCGGAGTTTTGTATCGGCGGGGTGAACTTCTCCGTCAATGCGAGGGTGAACCCCTCCGTCAAGCCCTTCGGGCTTGCCACCTCCCTCGTCAGAGGGAGGCTTTTTTCATTGGCCCCCTTGTGCAAAGGGGGCTGTCAGCCGTTCCGGCTGACTGAGGGATTGTTCCTTCGTCTTGCCGATACGGACAATCCCTCCGGCGCTTCGCGCCACCTCCCTTTACACAAGGGAGGCTTTACGGGGAATTACTGCCAGTTGGAAGCAGCGCCGCGCCACCTCCCCTTTCAGGGGAGGCAAGGGGGGCGGGAGATTAGGCGTCGAACGCAGCCCAAGCGGCAGTAGCGTCGGCAAAGCCGTCAGCCTGAATGCCGTCAGCCTCGACCAGCACCGGGAATACGCCGTTAGCGTAAGCCTTGCCTTCGCCGAAGAACTCGGCAAGCTCTTCGCCGGTGGTATCGGGATCCATGTGAATGGTGCCCCAGACGTTCCAATAGGTCATCTCGCCAGCAGCCAGAGGATCGATGCGGGTGAAGGTGTAGACGTTGTACTTCACGCCTTCACGCTCGACCTTGCCGCTGTTGTCATACGCCATGGTGAACTCTTTGTTGTTCAGAGCGGTGGAGGTATACATGCTGCTGTTCAGAATCGCCGTGTCGAGATCAGCGGGAATCATAACGCGGATGCGGATGTACGCATCTTCGGTGCCGATGTTCTTGACATAGGGCATCTTGTGGTAGGACTCACCGGGGAGAAGCTTGACGTTTTCGCACTTATACTCGGCAGCGTTGGCCTCGATCTGGGCGTCGGTATAGAAGGTATCGCCAGCCTTGTATTTGCTGGTGTTGCCGGTGCCTTCCTTGTTTACATTAGACCACAGTTCAGAATCAGAGGTTGCGCCGTTGGCGACACCGGCGTTCTCGCGGTGCAGGCTGGACTCGATCAGCTTGATCTTCACGTTGCCGACGGTGAAGGTGTTCGTCACGCTGTCGGTAGAAGTCAGATAAGCAAACGTAGCGCCGATGGCGGCAAGAGCCACGAGCGTCATGCAGAGAAGAATCGCAACAAATCTTTTCTTAGTCATGGAACTATGTCCTTCCTTTATTGGTCAGCGCTCCCGAAAGAGCGCTGACCTGTTATGTTTAGGAATTACTGCCAGTTGGTGGCGGGAGTGCCCCAGGGGTTGTACTGGGCGCCGAAGGCAGCGTCCATGGCGGCAGCGGCGGAGTCAAAGCCATCGGCCTGAACGGCGACCGCGAACACGGGATAATGCACCGTGCCTTCCAGAATGGAGAGGTCAGCATCGGGGTGGCGAGGATCGATGTACTTGCCGTCCTTCATATCCACGTTCTTGTCCAGATACACGCCGCAGATAAACTGCTCGGTGGTCGCACCGGCCGCGAGGGGCTGGTAGTAGTCCGCGAAATAGACGTTGTAGCTGACGCCGCCCATCTCAGTCTCAAAGTACTGCCACTTGCCGTTGTTCAGCCACTTCCACTCATTTTCGTAGGTGGTCTTGTCGCCGTTATTGCCGAAGTTGCCGTGCAGGATGTTCGCGCCGGCATTGAAGGTCTCATAGCCGTCATCCAGAGCGGAGGGAACGGCATAGTAGGCGCGGATCCACGCGGCGGATTTGCCGTTGTTCTTGATGGTGACGACTTTGTCAATGTAGTTCTCCGCCGCGGGCTGGCCGTTGGGGTACTTTTCGCCCTGCGCGGAGCCGACGATCGGCATCAGGACCTTGTCGCCATCGTAGGGAACGAAGCCGGTGTGATCCGCGTTGCTCTGCTCTTCGATGAGCTGGATCTTCACGCTGCCGGCGGTGAAGGTGTTGTCGGCCTGAGCGTTATCGGTGAAGTAAGCAAGAGAGGCGCCCACAACGGCGACCGCCAGAAGGGCGACGCAGAGGCACAGCGCGGTAATCTTCTTCTTCATGTACTTGGTACTCCTTCTTTAAGTAATTAAGGGTCGCTATTGCTTAGGGGTTCGTGGTAGTCGTCGGGTTGGCGGCTTTCCACGCAGTGGCAGCGTCGGGGATGTTCTCCTGCTGCACGGCGTAGGCCGTGAAGGTCAGGGTGGGGTTCGTCGCAGCGATGTCTTTGATATCGCCCTTGGTCAGGGTGTCTTTGACGGTGATCTTGTTGCCCTCAAGGACGCTAAAATCAGTATCGGCGGTCACAGCGGCAACCTTGCGGTAGTAAACGCCTTTCTCGCCTTCCAGAGCCGTCCAGTCTTTGTCAATCGCGTAGGTCACCTTGTCGGCAACGAACGTGCCGCTCTCCTCGACCTTGACGAACAGCCAGCAGGCCTCGGAGCCAGCCGTAACGGTGACCTTCGGGTCCTTCGGGATGTCCTTGCCGGGGATGATCTTGTAGTTCTCACCGGTGGTCTCGGCCAGAGTGATGTTGATATTGCCGTAGGTAAAGGTGTTGGTCACGGTATCGGTCGTGGCGACGAGCCAGGCGACGGTACCTCCTGCCACACAACCGATCACAAGAACAAGCGCCAGAAGAGCGATAAACGCGCGGCTGCTCACACTGCGGCGACGGTTTGCAACATGCTTCATTTTCATTCTTCCTCCTTTCTTCCGTTATTGACAGGGAAATCTGTTATTTCCATGGATAACGATTATCCTTTTCCCTTTTGGTTTATGCGCGGGGTGTCAGGGCTGCGGCGCAAAAGCCGCCCACGCAGCACCGGCGTTGGCAAAGCTGCCGGCCTGAATGGCTTCGGCAACGACCGTGATCTTGAAGTTGTTGAGCTTGGCAAGCTGCTCGCCGATAGCCCAATCGGGAACGGTGATGCTGTTGAACAGGACGGGGAGCACCACATCGCCATCGGGAGCGCCGACGGTCTCGTTGTAGTAGAAGTAGTAGGTCAGGGTGTCGTTGGCCGCATCGAAATAGTATTCATCTGCGAGCATCTCTTCCGTGTCGACCATATTGTCGGGGATGATGCCGTCCCACTTGGCGGCGTTCGCTTTCACGAACTTCACCATGCGAATCAGCGGGAACGCGTTCTCAACGCCGGTGACCTCATCCGCAAACTCCGGATCGGTGCAGAGGGCGATGATCTCCGTCGCGTTGTTGAAGGTGACCTTCATGCGGACGTAGGATTCCTCGCTGCCAGCCTTGACGGTGACGGTCGGGTCCTTGGTGTATGTATTGCCGGGCATCAGCTTGTAGCTGTTTGCCGTCACGCGGGCAGCGCCTTCCACCGGGATACCGTCCGCGTTGACCTTGGCTTCGTCCAGCTTGATCTCGACCTTGCCGACGGTGAAGGTGTTCTTCACTTCCGCGGAAGAGGTCAGGTACGCCATCGTACCCAGCACGGACGCCGCGATGAGCAACACCGCACAGAGAGTCAGGAGCAGAGCTTTGCTTTTCGTTTTCATGCTGCGAAAACCTCCTAAATTAAAGCTTTCTATAGGGAGCCTTGCGGCGTTGCCCTCATCTTTTGCGGACGTGACGGCCCGCGGCGGGATTGGCCCGTTTTTTTTCGTCCTCCCCGACGGTCTCGCCCTTGCTGTCCGGGGCGAAGATGTCCGGCAGGAACGTCAGCATCAGGAGCACGGCTCCGGCCGAGATGGCCACATACATGCCGGGGGGATGCTGGATGTAGTTTGCGACGAAGCCGAGGTACGGGATGGTGAACACCGGCGTGCCGATGACGTTCTTATAATGCACAAGACCGCCGTCTTCGGTTTCGTTCGCGTCGCCCTTCGTGCGGAAGCGGACGACGGTGGAGTCCTCCTCGTCCGGCACGACGCCGACGACACGGTGCGTGGCGATGGTGTTTTCATCGAGCATGAAGGTGATGACCTGTCCGTCCCGAATGGTGTACGGGTCTACCTTTTTCACATAGATCAGCGAGCCGGTGTGGTACGTCGGCTCCATGGAGCCGGAGAGCACGGTGTACACCTGCAGACCGAAGAGCCTTGCGCCGACGAGAAGCAGCGCCAGCAGCACCACGAGCGCCACCAGAATGCTGCTGATGACATTCCACGTTTTTCGGATCGAGCTTTTCTTCATAATACCGCTGTTTCCTTTCCCGCTCCCTCTGTCAGCTCGGCACGGAAGTGGGGCGCGATAAAGCTGTAGATCTGCTCGAAGGTCCGTTCCGTTGTAAGGTCGTTGTTTTCCATATCGCCCGCCATGACGTGCGCGGCAAAGGCGAGCATGGTTTCAAATACCTGATGCATGAGCATATCCAGATCCGTCTCGGGGCGGAAAAGGTATGCGACGCGGTGGATCAGCGCGTGGTAGTATTGCTGCTGCCGGTCGCGCTCGTAAGCGTAGAAGTCGGCGGAGCTGTAATACCGGAGATAGAAGATGCAGTCGTCCCGCTCCCCCAGAATGAATTTCCACGTCTTTTCCCAGAGATGGAAGCAGCGATCCCGCCACGGGGAAGTTTCGGCGAGCACGTTCGGAAACTCCCGGCGCAAAAACACGGCGAGTCCCTCGTCCAAATCATGCAGCGCTTCGGCAAGAAGCTCGTCCTTCCCCTTGAAGCATTTATAGATATATGCTTCGTTGAGGCCGGCATCGGCGGCAATGGCCTTGGTCGTTGCCTTTACAAGGCCCTTTCGGGCAATGACACGGATGGCGCTTCGGATGAATGTCTGTTGAATTTCTCTCTGTTCCAAAATGGGTACTCCCATGCAGGTTCTGCGATCGCAAAAATAAGTGGTTGCTTACGGCGAGGGGGAAAAACAACAAATCCGCCCCCGTTTTGCAGAGAACGGGACGATTTGCTAAGAAAGCGGCGAATTCTTATCGTGTGGTTCGCCCACCTACGATACGGACAGCTTTTCACTATGCAGCGTCAGTATAGCATAGGGAAAGTGAAAAAAGCAAGCTTTTCCACCGATTTTACCATCATTATTCCGGTTAAAATTTTTGTTACTTCTTAACAGTTGTAAGTTTCTTTGCACCTGTATATATTACTGGCATACATTTCGGTGCTTCTGCGCAGTCAAACCGGCAGTCAGGCCATTCCGGCATTTTTTGCCGCAGTCAATTTACTATATTATAAATAAGAAGGAGGCATGAAATGTGTCGAAGGGTGAAAATATTTTCAAGGCGAAGGGGTAAGACGCGAAAACGCCCGGAAACGCCGGGTTTTTCAACCGGCGCCGGACGTTTTTGAAAGAGGGGCGAAATCCGCGATATGCGGAGAGCGCGGAATGGGCAGGTTTTCCGCGGTCTTGCTTTGGGCGGAGCGTTCCCACGCTCGTCGGGGTATATTGAGTGCTCCTGTATGGGCGGAGCAGAGTCCCGCCCCTACGGGGTGCATTTGGCACTCCGCCCTTTTTATCCGAGGGCGAGCGGCTTGCCGTCCAGCTCGGCGGCGGTCAGCTCTTCGCCGCGGTAGACGAGCTTGAGCGAGAAAAACGGCGCGCCCTCCGCGAGCAGGTGAAGAAAAATTCTGTCGCCCGCCCAGAGCTTTTTTGTAAGCAGCTCGTCCTTGCCGATCCAGGCAAGCTCGCCCTCGTCGCAGAGGCGCTGCTCGCCCGTCCACGCGTCCGCGGTGAACAGGTGCATATATTCGCACGGCCACACGTCCGAGACGAACGTCACAAGGCCGCGATAGCGCCAGCGCGTGAGCGTGAGCCCCGTTTCCTCGCGCACCTCGCGGCGGAGGCAGTCCTCCGGACTCTCCCCCGGCTCAAACTTGCCGCCGACGCCGATCCATTTATCGCGGTTCTCGTCGTTTTCCTTTTTCGTGCGGTGGAGCATCAGATACTCGCCGCCGCGCTCCATATAGCAGAGCGTTGTGAGTTTCGTTTCCATTTATAATACTTCCCCGGGAAATTCCGTCCACGGGTACGCCGCGGGCGGCTTTTTTTCAAATGTCAGCAGCTCGCCGGTGAGCGGGTGCGGAAAGGCGAGAGCGCAGGAAAAAAGCGCGATATCCCCTTCCCCGCTGCCGCCGTATTTTGCGTCGCCCCAGAGCGGCGCGCCGCGCGCGGCAAGCTGACAGCGGATCTGGTGCGCGCGGCCCGTGTACAGCCGGACGCGGCAGAGTGATAGCCCGGCGCGAGAGGCGAGCACTTCATAGGCAAGGCGCGCTTCGCGCACGTCCTTCCCCGGCGCTTCGGCGAGAAACGTTTTGCGCAGTCTCCGGTCGCGCCGCAGCAGATCGCGCAGCTCGCCGCGCTGCTCCGGCAGCGCGCCGCAGGCGACGGCGAGATATTCCTTGCGCACATCGCCGCGCTCGATCGCGCGGCCAAGGTCGGCGGCGGCGTGGCGCGTGCGGGCGTAGACCATTACGCCGGAAACAGCGGCGTCCAGCCGGTGCACGGTGTAGACCGGGGCGGTGTCGTCCCCGAGCGCGGCGCGCAGAAGGGACGGCATGCCGCCCGGCTCGTCCGTGGAGAGGACGCCCGCGGGCTTCACGCACACGATGATCTTGTTGTCCAGATACAATACTTCCACAGTGACGCTCCTTTTGAACACTATATATTGTATCACATACGGGGTAGCGGAGCAAGGCATTTTGTGGTATACTTCTCCGGTAAATGCAAGGAGGAGACCGGCATGACGGAAATGTATCCCGCGTATTATGAGGCGTTTCGCTGCACGGCGGGCGCGTGCCGCCACAACTGCTGCATCGGCTGGGAGATCGACATTGACGGGAAGAGCGCGGCGCGGTACGCCGCGCTGCCCGGAGCCTTCGGCGAGCGCGTGCGCGCGGCCGTCGAGCCGGACGATCCGCCGCACTTCCGGCTGGACGCGGCGGGGCGGTGCGCCATGCTCCGGGACGATAATCTCTGCGAATTGCAGCGCACGCTCGGCGAAAGCGCGCTCTGCAATATCTGCCGCGATCATCCGCGCTACCGGGTGTTTCTGCCCGGGCGGACGGAGATCGGGCTGGGGCTCTGCTGCGAGGAGGCGGCGCGGCTGCTGCTTTCCCAGACGGAAAAGGTGACGCTTCGCGGCGCGGTATCGAAAGCGCCGCCGCGCGAGACCGTGGAGCTGCTGCTCTTCCGGCAGAAGCTGCTGGACGCCGCGCAGGACCGGCGGCTCACTCTCGGCGGACGGATGCGAAAAATTCTCACGCTCGCCGGCGCTTCCCTGCCCCGGCGGACGGCGCGCGCGTGGGCGGCGTTTTTCGCTTCTCTTGAACCGCTGGAGCCGGGATGGACGGAAGCGCTCGCAAAGCTGGCGGGGCCGGTCGATTTTGCCGGGTTCCACGCCGTTTCCGCCGCGTGGGAGACGGAATATGAGCAGCTGCTCGTCTATTTCCTGCTGCGGCACCTGCTTGCGGACGAGGGGCGCGCTCTGCCGGCACGCGCGGCGTTTGCCGTTTTGAGCACCGCCATGCTCTACGCGCTCGACGCAGCCGTGCGGACGGAAAACGCCACGGTCAGCTTTGGAGAGCGCGTGGAGCTTGCGCGGCTGTGGTCGGCAAACGTGGAGTATTCCGAGGAAAATATGCGGGCGGCGCTCGATGAGTTGACGTAATTTTATTTACATAATATAGTCTTCATGATTTTAAAGCATTTTCTCCGACGCACATGTCGCCGGAGAAAATGATTAACACTCTATTTGCGCCTGCGGGCGCAAACTTTGCGAGGCTTTCTCGACAAGCTCAACCGCCCTTTCCGGGGATATTCCGGAAAGGGCGGTTTTCTGTCGCTTATTCTCTTACCACGTGCGGTTGCTCTGGAATGTGAGCCATTTGAGCTCGGTGTAGTCGTCCATGGAGAACTGACCGCCCTCGCGTCCGACGCCGCTCTCCTTCCAGCCGCCGCAGGGGGCGGTCGTGGAGCTGAGGTACGTGAGATCGTTGATGTGCACCATGCCCGCCTCGATCTTCATGCCGAGCTCCATGGCGCGGTCAAGATCGTGCGTGAGCACCGCGGCGGAGAGGCCGAACAGATTGTCGTTGCACTTGGCGAGCGCTTCGTCGGCATCCTTCACGGGAATGACGCTCGTGACCGGCGCGAAGCTCTCCTCATAGAAGATGCGCATGCTCTCGTCCACGTTGCAGAGCACCGTCGGGCGGAAGAACGGCCCTTCGTGCGTGCCGCCGCAGAGGAGCGCTGCGCCCTTCGCCACGGCGTCGTCCACCTGCGACCGGACAAAATCGCAGTGGCGCTCGTCGATCAGCGGGCCGATGAACACGTCCGGGTCGGTCGGGTCGCCGACCTTGAGCGAGAGCGCGTAGTCGCGCAGCTTTTCGCAGAACGCTTCGTACAGCGGCTCTTCCACAAGGATGCGCGATGTCGCCATGCAGAGCTGCCCCTGGTTGCTGAACGCGCCGAGACCCGCGGTCTTCACGGCCTCGTCGAGATCGTAGTCGCGCAGCACGAGCAGCGGGTTTTTGCCGCCGAGCTCCATCGCCGTGCGCTTGAAGTCCTGCGCCGCAGCCATGGCGATCTTCCGTCCGGCGTTTCCGCCGCCGGTGAACGACACCATGCGCACGCGCTTATCCTGCGCGAGCACCGCGGAAAGGCTCTCGTCCGCGACCGGGACAACGTTGAGCACGCCCGCCGGGAGACCGGCCTCGTGCAGCACCTTGCCGAGCAGCAGGCACACCGCCGGGGTGTGCGGCGACGGCTTGAGGATAAAGCTGTTGCCCGCAGCCAGCGCGAACGCCAGCTTTTTCACCGAGAGGATCAGCGGATAGTTGAACGGGAGTATTCCCAGAATGACGCCGAGCGGATGGCGCACAGCCAGAGACATCTGCCCCGGCTTGCCCGCCGGGTACATCTCCGTCGTGTGGCGGCGGCATTCGCCCGCCGCGACGCGGAAGAGATTCACGCTGCCGGCAAATTCGCCGCGCGCGATGGGCTGCGCCTTGCCGCCTTCGCGGACGAGCAGCTCCAGAAATTCCTCCGCGCGGCTCTCCATAACGTCCGCGGCGCGCAGCAGCACGCGCTCGCGCACGTCCGCCATCGCCGCGGCCCAGCCGGGGAACGCCGCCGCGGCGCTCGCAAGCGCGGTCTCCACATCGGCAGGGCCGGCGCGGTGCACCGCGAAGAGGGGCTTGCCCGTCGCGGGCTCGATGTCCTCGCGCACGCAGCCGTCGGTCTGCAGCGTCCATGCGCCGTTCAGATACAGGGGATACTCGTTTCTCATTGGGTCACTCCTATTTTAAATAATAACAGAATCAGGTCACAACGCCGCGGATGAACGGCGGGCGGACGGGCGCTTCGTCGGAGAAGGTGTAGCACTTCAAAAGCTCTTCCTCCGCCGCGGCGGCATCCGCTTCGGTTTTGGCGTGGATGGTGGCAAGCGCGTCGCCCGTATGGAGATACGCCCCGTCCTTCGCCGCGAGCACGACGCCGACGGAAAGGTCGATCACGTCCTCCTTCGTAGCGCGGCCGCCGCCGAGATGCATGGAGACAAGGCCGATGTCCTTCGCTTCCATCGCGGCGATGTAGCCGTCGCACGGGGCCTTGACCGTATGTACGACCGGGGCCTGCGGCAGCAGGGACGTATCGTATACGGCGGCGGGGTCGCCGCCCTGCGCGCGGACCATGGCCGCGAGCTTGTCGAGCGCCGCGCCGCTCTCGATGGACTTTTCCAGCCGCGCGCGGGCTTCCTCTTCCGTTTCGGCGAGACCGCTGCGGACGAGGATGTTCGTGCCGAGCACGAGGCACAGCTCGCGCAGATCCGGCACATCCGCGCCGCGCAGGACGGAGATCGCTTCCTTGACCTCCAGCGCGTTGCCGACGGCGAAGCCGAGCGGCTGATCCATATCGGTCACGACGGCGGCCATGTTGCGCCCGGCGTGCTTGCCGACGCTCACCATCTGCCGCGCGAGCTCAAAGGCGGATTTCTCCGTTTCCATGAACGCGCCGGAGCCGGTCTTTACGTCCAGCACGATGGTGCGCGCGCCGGAGGCGAGCTTCTTGGCCATGATGCTCGAAACGATCAGCGGGATGGAGTCCACCGTCGCGGTCACGTCGCGCAGCGCGTACATTTTCTTATCTGCCGGGGCGAGATTCGCCGTCTGCCCGGCAATCACAAAACCGACGTTCTCGGCGTTTTCGAGGAATTTTTCGGGCGTCATGGCGGTGGAAAAGCCGGGGAAGGATTCGAGCTTGTCGATCGTGCCGCCGGTGTGTCCGAGACCGCGGCCGGACATTTTCGCCATTTTGCCGCCGCACGCCGCCACCATCGGGCACAGGACGAGCGAGGTCTTGTCGCCGACGCCGCCGGTCGAATGCTTGTCGGCGGTGTGCTCGCCGAGCGGCGAGAGATCGACCACGTCGCCGGAGTGCTCCATTTCTATGGTGAGCTGCGCCGTTTCCTCCGGCGTCATGCCGCGGAAATAGATCGCCATCATCAGCGCGGACATCTGGTAATCCGGGATATCCCCCGCCGTGTAGCCGTGGACGATAAAATGCAGTTCCTCCTGCGTGAGAGTCTGACCCTGTTTTTTCTTTTCAATGAGATCGGTCATATGCATGATGCAACACCTCTTTGGAAAGATTTTACCATATTCTGTGCGCGGAAACAAGGCTTTCCCCCGCGGGAGAAAAATGACGGAACAGGAAATTTTTCTGTTGACAATTCTGAGCGTAAATGCTATTATAGGCAAGCTGACAGCATGCGCGAGTGGTGGAATTGGTAGACTCGCTAGATTCAGGTTCTAGTGTCCACTCCGGACGTGGGGGTTCAAGTCCCCCCTCGCGCACCATGGCGAGTGTTCTTACAGCATTTGAAAGGCTGTAAGAACACTCGCTTTTTATACAGCG
>ERZ773188.2583-NODE-2583-length-17203-cov-3.591439_pt1 | contig 17203 bp, 13 predicted proteins | sample MGYA00581011_ERZ773188 | MGnify/ENA primary metagenome ERZ773188 (study PRJEB29015, sample SAMEA2737798) | human gut metagenome | biome: human gut; feature: human-associated habitat; material: faeces | place: China | collected 2012 ...
TGATGGCTTCTTTGCTGTAATTCTGGGTATTCATTAAAAGACAATTTCAAGTTTATCACTACCTTTACGCATTCCTAAAAAGAATGGGATCGCCCACATTTTGCTACCACCATCATATAGTCTGAAAGCATATGTACAATCAATTTTACTATACAAAAGTATTAATTTTTTATCGCCATAAAATTTTATTTCATAATCTTGTATTGGAGCTACATGTTTGTAAGATTTCTTCATTCTCTCTATGTCTTCATTGTCATCTTTTTCTCCCTTATTGACTGGAATGTAATTTGTAGCCCAAATTCTTTTATTTCTTGTATCAAATTCTTTTTGGAAAGTTAAAAATTTTTTACTTTCATATAGTTCTCTTATTTCATTGTATTTTTTAAGAGCTAACTCTTCAATATTTGTAATTGTATCTAATCTGACACATTCATCTAGAAGATTTATATCATAAGGAACTTCTGCTTCAAATGTACATTCGTATTCATAATAAGGTATTCCTTTCTTGATTTTAGGTATTGGATTTGTTAAGACAGCTACATAATCATCCAGTGTTTGTCCATCAAGACGTTTTTTTATTTCAATATATAGTGGTTCTTCGCTATTTATGCCTAAATCCTCATGCAGATAAGCTGGGTAAACCTCTACTTTTAGCCTTTGAGTTCCGCTTTTCTGTATGAAGTGATTTATGGGATACGAACCTGAGTATGCTCCAGAGTTCCAAAAACCATATACAGGGATATCGTTTACAAGAATTCTGAAATTACAGCCGTTGCTTGACATTGTCAATAAATAATAGTTCTTGGGCTGTTCATTGTTTATTGTGAAATAAACATCTGTTTCGTTTTTTTTCTGTGCATTTGCACATCCGCAGGTATTAATACCCCAAAATCCTAATAAACTCATGATAATAATTTTTTTTATATTCATACTATTTTACTTTGATGTAATGTTTATTTTTTTTCTTTTTATTATTTGCTATGTTATCTCCCCAAGTTTTTTCAGTAATTAATTCTATTTTATGTTCCAATTCTATAAAAGATATTTCTTCATTTTGTTTTTCTGTTCTAATATTATAACCTCTTATAGTGCTTTCATCTTCTTTTGTAATATTGCCTTTAATTTTTGCTGCAATTTCACAACTTGTATTTCCATATCCAACGGTATAGTATATACCATTATCATCTATGCCAAAATACAAATCACAGAACAGACCACCTTTTCCATAAGCTTCTGTTTTGAATTGCAGTTGCATTCCGATAAATTTTCCTTGTACCTCAAGTTCGAATAAGACTTTAAGTTCACCTTCTGCCCTGAATTTAAAAATATCCTGGTCTTCATCGCTTGTTTCGTCTCTGTTTATAACTACTAATTCACTTATCACTTTTGATGAAGCTGTCGCAAGAATAAATAGATTTATTTTTTGGTCGTATGCTTCCATTACATTCCTAATAGTTGCAACTATTGTACCCCAAGGGCCACTTTTGGAAGCAAGACTTATAACATCAATAATTATTCCAACAACTAATAACGGATCTAGATTTGCAAAGAACCGTAATTCAAGGTTTGTTTTATCTATTTCTTTTTGAACCATCTTCCATTTGATCCCTAAAGCAATTTTAGGGGTACAAATATAAACAGATAAAGCCTGCTTTGGGCGAGCTGTCAGAGATACATTTTTTATTTTTTCTGCACCTGATGGATTATCTGATATAGGGGTATTCTCTAAATGGAAAGCTGACACAATTAGATATTTTATCATAGCAAAAACATCTAATATAACTTTAATGACTTTTAATATTTCTTTGCCAAGAATTAGAGTTTCAGCTCCTTTGTTATAGCTACCTTTAAGGTTCACACTGAATTGATGTTCAACATCTATTGTACATTTAGGGTCAAATTCATCGGTATGGAGGTCATTCACTTCGAAGCCCATCCCTAAAAGTTTTTGTTTACCGATTGTTGAATTATAAGTAAAGTAAAACTCCCATTCGATATCAGGATACATGAGTATCTTTAAGTCTTTCATGTGCCTGCATGTTGCAAGTTTTAATGTATGCTCTTGTACGGCAGGACCAAATGGAATCAATAATGCTAATAATTTATATCTATCGTAAGTATAGTTTACATCTATATCGACTTTACCGGATGAGGTATCTATTATAGCTTTTTTATTATTGATGTCATTTTTCATACTAAATTCTGGAGATAGAACTCCTTCTCTATGTTTATGCTTGTCTGTTTCAGCCAGTCCACATCCATCTGTTGAATAATTGATAAGCTCCAATTGTAGATGGGTGTCAAAATTGTCGCATCCTACAATTTCTATAGTTTTGGGCAGATAGTTGAGATTCTCATCAAAAACATATCCTGATAATTCTTTTTTCCCTTTATCATCATATATCAATTTTGCTTTTATCTGTGTGTATTTACATTTTTCAAAGTTATTCTCTATAACAGCTAATTCACCAGTAACCAATGGCTGATTGCTGGGAGTGAAATTTAATTTATTACGTCGTTTTTCTATATGAAGTTTTTTTGTAGTGGTATACCTCTCTCCATTGGGCTTTTTTATATCTTCATCCATTAAACGGAATTCAATAATGGCTTCACTTCCTGGTTCCATTTTTTCTACCCAGTTAGAAGATATTAAAAAAAAGAAACAGGCATAATTGTTTGATGCTAACGTAGGAATACATTGCTCAACAGGTTTGCCGTTAATTGAAATATCTCCATGTAAGTATCTTCCGTTTACTCCCTCAATATCTAGTACAACATATCCTATGTCGTTTAAATATAAGTCTCTATACTTATATTGCGGTTGATAATAGATATCGCACCATTCGATTTGATTGACCAAAGGAGGACACCATGGATAAAATGAAATATGGGCATGAGTTTTGTTTACTATTTCAAGTTTAGTTTCTTCAATATCTTCTGAAAAGAAATCCTTGATGGCATTAACTATGCGTGCATACCATTTGTATGTTTTTTTTTCTACATCTACATGTAATGTTACCCATTCTCCGCAATATCGGTTAGGAAGGGATACGGCAACTTTATTTCCTTCGCTGTAGGCAGTACTTGAATATACTTTCCATGCATAATGTAGTCTTCTTCCCACAACGTTTTTTGTATGTGCAGTAGCATAGAAACGAATAATATCATTATTCGCTACTTGTATTTTACTGTCATTAGGTATACGTGGTATAAGTTCTAATGAAATTGAAGAATCATTTGTGCTCATATTCATTCTGCTTTGATGAGTATTGGAATATCTTTACGCAAGGCAGGTTCTAACGGAGTTGTTAAAGGATTCATTTCGGCCATAATATCAGCTGAAACTGAACCAATATCTTCAGGAGCGATATTGGCAGTTTGTCCATGAAATGCAACTCTTATTTTTCCTCCGGGACATGTCTGGCAATCAGCTTCAGAACATTCTAATAGCATTTTTAATTCAGCTTCGGTTAGGGTTGCATTCTCATAAACCTTATTCCATATTACATTTGCCATGCAAGGAGGTTTAGGAGATGGAGGCTGAACTCTGGGATCATTGCATATACCAAAACACATGTTAATAACTGTGTTGTCTTTATTGGTTGCTATTTTTTTACTTCCATTAGCTACAGCTAGTGTTTGACTTGTTATAGTCAGAGGTATTGCTGTAGCAGGAGAATTGTTAGTCATAGAAAGACTACAATATACTGTTGCACCTTCACATACGACATGTTGTTCGCTCATATATCATCCTCCTTTTATTGAAATATCCTTTTTAATATACTAGAGAATGTTTTTTTCTCCTCTAAACTTTTTCCTAAATATTCCATTTTGGGAATAGATACAGGAAGTACATTGTATTCGTTAAGATAGTGTACTTTCATATGGTATTCTTTCTTAAAATCATTACTCTCTAATTTAAAATTAGCCGTAATTTTATCTATTAATGACGAATTGTCAAGTTGATATTTAATATTAAAACAACCATTAATTGAAGAATGAAAATCCTTTATAGAATGACATTCTTTTGGGAAAATCATACCGAATTTTTTTTTGTCATTCATTAATCCTTTTCTGCTAATAATCAAAGGGGTTTCTTTATCATTAGAAATTTCTTGCGTGCACGAGAATCTCAGAACATCATTAAACGGTATCAAAGGAAAAGTCGTTTGTGAATTGATAATGCCATCCTTATATAGTAATTTAAAAAACACATTGAAAAACATATCTTTATGTATAAGTTTTTGGACGCAAAACTCTTCTTGTAGAATTTGCTCTGTTCTTCTTATGTATTCTTCTGCACCTTTTCCGTTGAATTGCTGTTTCAAAGATGGTTTTATGGCCTCCCATCTTTGAAATATTTCATCAGATTGTATAGCTTCTATCAGACCAAGTTTGTTTACTATAACGTTAATTGGGAAAAAGGCTTTCATACATTCATTCGCAAGACGGAATGCATGTTCATCAGGTTGTTTCTCATTTATATGATAATCAAATTTTGTTATTTGCAGTAGATGAAAATTGTCATATAAAATTCCTCCATAAGCTATTTTTACCTTATACATAAGGCGTTGCTCTTCGTTTAAAGAACGCACTGTTATGTTAACTCCATATATTCTGGAAAGCAATTCAGGATGATATTGTAGCTTTAAAATACTCATAAGCTCTATTATTGATATTAAGATAATCTTATCTTTTTATTACCACTTATAGTTTTTACTTCTTTTTTTGAAGAAAGTATCATATCTCCTTTGGTCGTTTGCTGTGAAGTGCTTTCTGCAATTGTTTCTATAGTTTTCGCATCTAATGAATATTTGCCTTCCGCATTTGTAGAAATGGTTTTTGCATTTATTAATAAAGTATTTTTAGCCTGAAGTCTAATTTCATCACCTGATTCTAATTTCACGCATTTGGAAGCTATACAATCTATTTCTTCTGATTTTACTACTACTTTTAGCGGCGCAATTATTTCTATGGTTTTATGTTTAGTATTCCAATGGATAGTGTTTTTTTCTGCATCTTTTATTGTAATACCCCATGTTGAATCTTTGCTATCATCAAATTCAATTGTATGCCCGCTACGTGTAACAATAGTTTTAATGTGGTTGTCCGCATTTCCTCCTTCACCGTTGTTCTTGTGGAACATGCTTCCGCTGACGTAAGGTCTGCAAGGATCTCCCAGTTCAAAATCTACCATTACCTGGTCTCCAATCTCAGGAACAAATACGAATCCCCGGTTTTTGGATACCGTTTCGCTGCTTCCTGCATCAAGGCTCCGTACCCTTATCCAGTTTGTGGTCTTGTTTCGGCTTTTCTGCCATGCAAATTGCACCTGTACACGACCTAAGTTTTCCGGGTCGGCATTGTCTGTCACTTCCGCCAGCATGGCATGTGCGACCGGCATCCGCATGTCCTCCGTCGGGATGTATTCCATACTTGCAGGAATGCCTTTGAACGAGTTGGCATAACCTCCGCTTACTTCAATTCTATGCGTTATTTTCACGATGCGGTAACGTCCCATATCCCGACGCTTGCACATGTTTGGAGGAATCTGCACTACGACTGGTTCACCGATACGTACACGGCATGTTTTTGTATTTCCTGTCATCCAGACAAGTGAGGAGACTTTACGCCCTTTTTCCACTGCTGTGAAACGTTCAATATCCAGCGGGTGACCGGCGGCTGTGTGGCTGTACATGGTGGTCTGTGAACGGTACAGTCCTTCTGAAGTCTTCATGGCATTGGCCAAATAGGTGTTGATTCCCCTGATGGCTTCCGAATCGTCCCCGAACATGTCCATGTGGCTGTCGGACAGATAATCATGTCTTGAGAAATGGAATGGAGCAACACACGATGAGAAATGCATGGAGTCCATGTCAATGTCATAGACAAGATTCTCGTCCTTCTCCTTGTACGGGTTGCCAAAATAAAGCACCTGTCCGTTATAATAAAACCATTCTCCATATTGCCATGCCAAACGGCGCAGAAACTCGTATGCGCTTTCCTCCTGCATCTGTACGTAAGGTATCCTGCTTTTGAACGCCGGATTGTTCACTATACTGATACCGTTTCCGTATTTTTCCACCACTTCACTCACAATTTCCCCGAGTGTGGCATCCGTGAATGAATCCATGGTTCGCCCGGATTCAAGCAGTATGGTCGTGCTGTATCCCCTGTAGTGTAAGATCCCGGATACACCTTTGTCTCCGTCCATTCCGATTGAGGTAATGATGCCCTTGAATATGCTTTCGTCCCCGCTGAATTCATGTTTCATGCGTATGACGACCGTTTTTCCCTGCAGTGCTATCATTTCCTCGCGTTCATGGTGCCACACATTTTCTTTGACAAGCGGACTGCAAAGCACTTCGATGTCAAAATAATGATGTTGACCAAACTTCTGAACCAGACTGATACGGGTGTAGTTGCGGTTCTCGCCGTCGATGCTCACTGTTGCGTGAACTTGGTTCCAGTCTTCCATAATCTTGCTTGTTTTTTTTAAAAAAAGGTCTTATGTCACCACTAGTCATATCCGCTCAGGATTCTTGCCCAATGTGCATAAAACCTTTTTCTTGAGATTGTCTGTCATTCGTTGAACATGCAATTATCCTTCATCGGTTTCGGTATTCCAGTTGATAGGACCATCTTCTCCTTTCATACCATGCATCTTCATGATATAGCTTTTTCCTGGGAAGAAAGGCTCCAGAAATACATCAAAATAGATATGTTTTTCCAAATCCTTATCATTGCGCTCCAAACGAAGAATTTCATATCGTTTTATCAGTTTTCCCGAACCTTTGATACTGTCGAGATAGCGTACCAATTCCTTGCGTGTCTGCTGTTGTCGTTTGGGATCCCATGTCTCGAATGCAATCCGGTTGAAGAAATCCATTGATGTCTTGCCAACATGGTTGAACACACGAACAACAGAATAAGTTTGACGTCCTTCATTAGGTCCGTCAAATAATGTTTTTCCTGAGAAGGCCATAACTTTACCAAACTCTTTGACTAACGGAACAAGTCCCATTTGTTCCAATTTGGTTAATTCACTTTTCAACAGTCTGAACCGGACAGCATCCGCATCATATATCGTACCATAAGTAGATCCGGCTGTAACCTGAGACATCAGTGTTGAATAAATACGGCCGGCAAGTGCTGATGCCGGAGATATTCTCATGTCGTCCTCTTCTCCAAGCTCATCATACTTGGCACGTGCTGTAATCCAATTACAACAAAGAGACGTGCTTTGCAGATACGTATCTGAGCCTGTCAACTTAGAGTCATAGAACATTTCCATCAGATCATCCGGATTGTCTACGTCTGCAAAATCTGAATAAAGCTGAACCATATATTCATCTGCAATACGTGCCCACTTGTCAACCACCTTTTTCGATCCAAGATAGCCTGGCAATACAAGTAGAGAGTAATTATCTCTCAAATCCAGACGGTCAAAATTCTGTTTTAACTCATTAGCCACATGATCTATAAAAACAGGGTTATCCAGATCTGTTAACTGCTCGTGCGAAACATTGATGATTGAAATGTTCTTTACCTTATCTAATCCCGTATTGTCATAGAAGGACTTCATTTCTCTATAGGCACGCTCCAAATTTCTTACCCTGTCAATGGCTTCATGCTGGTTACTTCTAAGCAAGATACCCGTTTCTTCAATTTCACGGCTGCATTTGTCTATCATGTTGTCCATAGAAGAGTTTTCCTCCAGCAATTCTATCCAATTGTCAATCTTGCGCAACAGCTTTTTGCGTTCCTCTTTCTTGTCATCTTCAAAAAAGCGGTCTCTTCTGGCTTTTCGAATCGGACTGATATTTGCAATCTCACTAATGAATGATTCAAAGAAAGGAATACCGCCAAATTTCATTAGCGTGTTCAAAGCTTGCTCGAATTGCTGTTGTGGCTGCTGTTCTTTTTTTGCCGGGGTATCATGTTGCCCCTGTGCAATCTGTATCTTTTCTTCTGGCATTTTCTATAATGTTAGCGTGGTACAATGATGGTTACAAGGATTTCTCCAGTTCATCTCTGAAATGTTTCAGTATAATAAGCATTGCCGCTTTTGTATCTGCATTTGTTATAGCACGAAGTAGAGGCTTGTTTGATCTCAGCGATTTCATTGCTTTTTCAAAGAATTCTTTATCTTCGCTCAGCTGACTAAGGAAAGGACTTTTTTCCGTCATAGCCTTGACAGCAAAATCTGCTACATTTTTGAAATCAAAATGCTCCATTACGGGCTGGCCTTCCTTGTTTTGAAATGTGACATCAACATTCGGTCGAAAATAGTTGAACACTTCTTCCGATGTTTTGAGCCCTTCCACCACTTCTGGCAGGATAGGCTCATCATCAGTAAACTGATTGGCCATTAAAGTGCGATTCTCAGGAATCCTGGTGATACCCTGTTCTGAATCTTCTCGTATGATGTTTCCACCAAGTTGTATATTATCTATTGCCATATATTCAATGTATTAAATATTTTCTAAAATGCTGTTATACAAAGGATTTTTGAGATAGCTAACTATGAAGGATTATCAAAAAAGGAGATTGTTTTATGCTCATTTCTACCTAATAGCACAAATCAATCTCCTCCTTCACGATTGAAACTTAATCATTTGGCAGGCCAATTCTGTTCAAAGACAGCATTACCTACTTTAAGAATCTTTGCAGATACTGTGAAGTCGATAACCATTGCTTTCTTGCCTTCCACATCTGCTGTTTCTTTAAACTTAACGATATACCCTTGTTCCCAACTCAATTCTTTCATTACGGCTTCCTCATCACCTTTCTTGTATTCAACAATCCCACTATGAGGGTTGAATTGGGTAACCATATTTTCCAGAATTGTTGTATCTTCAGTCGATTCGATAATCATACGAACCAAACCACCATACAAATGAGACGCAGGTCTGCCTTTTGCATCTACATCACGTTCAATAAGGTAATCAACATAACGTACATCGAATTCCTTTCCTTTGAATTTTAGAGTTGCATTAAACATAAATTTCAAATTTAAATGTTGATAATATGTTAGTTATCTCACTTATCATTATTTGGAATTTCTTCGTATCTTCAATCGTTAAGGTCCCCCCTGCATTTTATTTTAAATGTTCACCTGTTGCCTGTTATGGCATAGCTTATACAAAGCCACCAAAGAAATGCTTGCGTGACACATTAACCGGATTGGTCTACTAACTTGTTCCGCCGTAAATATAAGCAATGAGATTTTAATTCGCAATTCTACAGCAAGAATAAATTTGAATTTTAACGTTCTTCTACTTTTAGCGGGAGTTACAGGATTTATTGGGGCTTTTGTGTCCGAAATCGGTCATTTCACAAATTTTACTTCATCCGTTTCACTGTCGCATAGGAAACAGTCGGTCAATACCGTATCGTCCGGGATTACGATGTATTCTACGTTTTCCGGAGCGAAGAGTTTGAACACAAACTGTTTTTTCCAAAGACCGATTAATACTAAATCATTGTCATTCGGTATTTCAATTCCATGCTCCTGACAATACCATGATACTCTGTCGTAATAATGCACTATCCTGTGTTTTATCTTGGAGAGCCTTTGCTTGAACTCATCCGTACCGTATATATATCCCATATATGCGTCGGTAACGAGGATGGTATTGGGATATATCGGTTTTGGGAAACCTGCCGCCTTTCTGCGCAGGAAGTCTTTCTCGCGGTAGGGGTCGAACGCTTCGCCTTGCGGCAGCGGGCGGTTCTTGTCCATATAGAGTACATAGAATGGCCACCAATCGGAATCATATTCTGCAAGAACAGGTATGGCTGCTTTAGTTCGCGGATGTAAAAAACAAAACCTAAATGCAAGGTTCATAGTACCTTTTGAATATCCCGGAATGACCTTCGAGAAAGGAACAGTACAACGAGGAAAGAACAAATGGCGTGGAAATGTTACAGTACCGTTCATCCTGTCCAGTACAAACCTACGTTTATGTGCAAATACTTGGCTGATCAGCAGAATAAATGGAGCTAAAATAAATGCTCCACTGAATGGAGGCCAGTAAATTTCACTGTACGGGTTGTCTATTTCTTTGCAGAACAAGAATATCCCAGTGCATAAAATAGCAGCTCCGATACCTATCAGAAATCCGCGTATTTCAGAAGATGTAGTGAAAATAAGAAATTGGTCATCAGCCCTTTCAACCTTGTATAAATCGGCAATTTCAGTTGTTAATACGGCAGGGAACGGATATATGATATGTTTTACTTTTTCTCTTTTCCCACTCCATATTCTCATTGCTATTAATAAGAATATAGTTATAACTCCTAATAGTGCCAAAAAAATTGTTCCTGATATAAACACTATTAATAGTTTTCCCCATAAATATTCAAAAAGCAGGAATTTCCGGGCAGGGTAATGTTCGATAAGATACACTATTCCGGAAAAATATATTCCAGAAATTGGACATAAGCATAATAACACAACGATTCCGGCTATTATTCTGATAGTAGAGGGTCTGTTAATGTCTGTTTTTGGTTCCATAATTATTGCTGTTTTTAAAAATTCCATATTTCTTCACTATCCGGAGATATAGACACCTGTTCAAGTATTGTTTTGGCTTCTGGGTAGTATCGTTTTTGTGTATCCAACGGAGCATGTGGTATATCTACTTTATATTTGTAGATAAGATATGTTTCTTGTCCGTTCCGGGGCATTGGAGTGATGCTTCCATCATTATGCCTGAAACTCACATATAATAATATATACAAATCTTTGCTGGCATAGAAACTATTAGAAGTATCTCTATCCCGAAATGTATAACGATAATAATTGTGAGTCATTATAGGGGTTGGGCTATTTTGTGGAACCCAATTATGGGTATAATCCTGACTTTGGACTTCTTTTAGGTCTATATCAAAATAACGGTTCTTACCGAACTTTTGCTTTTTTACGAGTCTTACATGCATTTTTATCCCGGAAAGATTCATAGCCATTTGCGTAATGTCACTATATATGTCTATCTCTATTTCATCGTATGGTGGGATATATACAAATGAGTCTGCAGATGAAACACGATCGTACTGTCTGTATGTTATGTTTGCACTGAAGAATGGCATCATAGCCTGGGTATATAGGAAAGCTTCAACCTGATATCTGTAATCAATCAAAGCCTTAATATGTTTATTCTCTTCTTTATCAAAAACCTTGCTTCTGATTTCTATGGAAGATAATTTTTGAATTTGTTCGTAAGGCTCTCCTGATAGCTTACTTGTTATATCTTCATATAAGACTGTTTGTTTTATAAATGTCTCAATGTCGCTATCTGTAAAAAAAGTGGCGAGGCTACTACTCAAAAAACCGATAGCTACAAGAGCAAAAATTATCCAAGGATTAATCCAAATATATTCAGAAGGTAGACTTAATATAGTTAATCCTCCTCCTACTAAATAAAATGTCGCAGAGATTGTATAAAAAGCGGCAGCATCATTATCATTTTTTTGTAAACGATCAATTATATCCTTTATTGCTGTAATAGCATCCGCAAACATACCAATAACACCAAGTACAGCTATTTGCGTTCTGATTCGTTCTAAAGGTTTTTGATAGATTAGTGCCTGTTGGGTTGAGACAGAAGCTCTCAAATCTATTCCTGCTTCAATAAAACGGCGTTGTATAGCTGCTGCCGCAGATATGAAACTGAAAATTTGAGCTGTTGTTTTGATTCCATCATTTTCCTTACTGTATCCCTCTATAAAAGCTGAAACTTGTATAAAGGAGAGAATAGCCAAATAAGACTTTTGACATGATATACGTTTGAGACTTTTTTGATATTTATACGGATTCTTTTTAATGGTTTTAATATAAACGGGCTTTGTTAAATCCTCGGCTTTTTTTACTTTTATTCTAATATAGCCTTTGCCTTCTATTATTGTGTCGTCCAATCGGGTGCGACCATTTTTATTAAGGTATTTAGTAACCTCACCTTTGTCAAACTGAATAAATAGATTATCCCTGTCAATAAGGAACTTATCTATTACCAATCTTGTTTTTCTTGTTTCGTATGCTATTCTCCAAAAAGTATTTATAGCATTATCAATCAGCAGAAAAAAGCCATTGATACTTATGTCCAGACCTGCACTGTCCTTTTCTTTATATGCAGGATTGGTATCTCTTGCTACATCAAGATTCAGTGAGGCAAGGGTAGGAATATCCTTTAACAATAGACCTACTTTATTGTCGCCTTCACCAACAAATGCGTCAAATATGGACTTTAGTGTAGAAGAACATGGGTCGCTGTAGTCTTTATACGCATCCGGTAAATCCATAGCTTTATCGTTTATATGTGGTACGGGTGACAGTGCCAACAAGATGGTCATGATGGAGCTTTGGACTTTAAATTTCATTTCAGAATGCATTACATCCTTTTCGTCAGATGCAATGTTTACCGTATTTACAGTAAACCACTCACAGAATCGGGTGAAAATAGGGCTATTGATATACAAAGCAATCAGTTTGCGTAGATTTTCAATCCTTTCTCTGCTTTCTCTTCTCTCATTAACAGCTAATAGTTTTTCGATAGAGTTGCGGTCAAGAGCTTTTGCTCCTGCTTTTAAATGGTTCTCTTCTTTGGAGTAGACAAAATTATATAAATAAAGTGCCAAAGTATGTATATACTGTGCCTGTTCAATTTTTTCTTTCTGTGGAGTGGAATTGCCCCAATTGAACAAGTCCATATCTGACAAAAGACAGCCATTCTCTTCGCTTTTTGAGACTCTCATTCCGGCACTTTTCATAAGCAATTTTTTGATGTCTTTCGGTGAAACTCCTGTTCTGACAGAGCGAATAAGGGCTTCATGATTGATGCGAGCATCGTTCAAGTCATGGATGAGTTGCTCTACACATCCGAGAGGATCGTCTAAGACGAAAAATACATCCCGGAATTTTGTCCTTTTTGTCTGATACTGTATTTTAGCCGAGTCAATTATATGTTTGTAGTCACAAGTGATTGCATTTGCATATTCGTCTTTTGACGTCATTGTATTGTCAGGCATGAACCAGATGGAGTCAGCATCGACATGCCTTCTTTCAATATCACTTTTAGTTTGACCGCCACTCCACTCCTTGCAATTGAAGCGTGAACCTATAGGACCTTTTTCAAAATATGTTTCATTGATAAAAGAATCGGATAATTCAATGGAGGTATAAAACAACCGGACCTCATCTTCTGAGAGTAAAGAAATGAAGTCATTTTTGTGGTTTATATGTTTATACATTATATCCTTTTTGGTGGATGCGTTGTCTTTCTTCTTTATCCCTTTCAATGTATATTTGTTATTCAGGCATTCGTATATATACACAGATTGCGTATTATGGCTATATACATAGATCCAGCCATTCCGTAAAATCATCGGGCTTAGCTGATAGCCATAATCCTTTACCACAGGAATGGCACCACCTCGTCCATCAATATATGTGAATTTACCGACCGGATAAGTGCTTGCCTTTGCTTTCTCGGAGAAGCGATATATCCCAAATCTCAAGGGGAAGAGTCTGATGCCGTCAATGATGTCAAGCTTTGGAGACTCTGACTTTGTATCTTTATATTCAGCTATGAATCTATAGCTACCTATTTTAACATCATTCATGGTTTATCCTCCATTTTAAAATGCTTGGATAGTATATCCCAGCTTATTTCTATCATTCCATTTTTTACGGTTCCTTCTATTTCCTTGACAATACGATTGCTTTCATCAACCAAAACACTGATTTTCACAGTATCTCCATCAGGAATATTTATTACGTCAGCCATCATTTTTACACCTTCGTCAATTCTATCGGAGTAGATACGTACACCTTCTTTCTCCCATCTGAGATTATAAATCATGGGAGTCGTATCGGATGTCCCTTTCTTTAATTCTGAAATATTGTTTTTGGCTTCTTTCATTTTCTTTGAATTGCCAGTCAATATGGCTCCTATATTGTCTATTGTTCGGATTTTAGGAAACGGTATTTTCTGAATGTTCATCGTAATCGGTTTTATCGGTTTTGCCGTGCCGATTACAACCCCTGTCACTCCCATCGGGATTATACCTCCGTGAGCGGTCATACAGTTTTGTACGACGACAGGAGTGCCGTCAACCATTACTCCCGGGTATCCCTGTACTATCATGTCAGGTGGTCCGCAGCATACACAAGTATCTCCCATTACGGATACCGGAACCCCGTCAACCAAGACTCCGGGACAGCCGGGACCTACAATCGGACCTCCCACATGTGGAGTTACCCCTGTTACCATTGGGCATATATGGTTTAAATTCAGTGTCACAATCTGTTTCATAGGCTTACTATATGTGTTTTTACATTACATCCACCTTGTGTGCTGCTCCCTGTATGGTTGTTACTTTACCCGATGCCAGTGTCTCTGTACCGTTTATTGTCATCTTGCTCTTTGCGTCCACTCTTGCATTTTGTCCGGAGAGATTGACATCCGTTTTTGCTTCGGCATTGATATTTCCTTTTACAGCTACAGACATATCACCGTCCGCCTGTTCGGTCAGATTTCCTTTGGCAGCAAGATTGATATCACTTTCCGCTGTTATATCCACATTCTGTTTGGCTGCAATCTGAACATTTTCCTGAGCGTTGATGCTTACATTCTTTGCGGTAAAGGACATGGTTTCCGGAGCTGTGATTTCAATGTTTTTGCCTTTCGTGTCTAAATGTAGTGCACAACCGTTACGGTCTTTGATTGTGATACCCCATTGTCCGTTTTCGTCATCATTGAACTCTAGCGTATGTCCACTGCGTGTAACAATGGTTTTAATGTGGTTGTCCGCATTACCTCCTTCGCCGTTGTTTTTGTGGAACATGCTTCCACTGACATAAGGTCTGCACGGGTCTCCCAGTTCAAAATCTACCATTACCTGGTCTCCAATCTCAGGAACAAATACGAATCCCCGGTTTTTGGATACCGTTTCGCTGCTTCCTGCATCAAGGCTCCGTACCCTTATCCAGTTTGTGGTCTTGTTTCGGCTTTTCTGCCATGCAAATTGCACCTGTACACGACCTAAGTTTTCCGGGTCGGCATTGTCTGTCACTTCCGCCAGCATGGCATGTGCGACCGGCATCCGCATGTCCTCCGTCGGGATGTATTCCATACTTGCAGGAATGCCTTTGAACGAGTTGGCATAACCTCCGCTTACTTCAATTCTATGCGTTATTTTCACGATGCGGTAACGTCCCATATCCCGACGCTTGCACATGTTTGGAGGAATCTGCACTACGACTGGTTCACCGATACGTACACGGCATGTTTTTGTATTTCCTGTCATCCAGACAAGTGAGGAGACTTTACGCCCTTTTTCCACTGCTGTGAAACGTTCAATATCCAGCGGGTGACCGGCGGCTGTGTGGCTGTACATGGTGGTCTGTGAACGGTACAGTCCTTCTGAAGTCTTCATGGCATTGGCCAAATAGGTGTTGATTCCCCTGATGGCTTCCGAATCGTCCCCGAACATGTCCATGTGGCTGTCGGACAGATAATCATGTCTTGAGAAATGGAATGGAGCAACACACGATGAGAAATGCATGGAGTCCATGTCAATGTCATAGACAAGATTCTCGTCCTTCTCCTTGTACGGGTTGCCAAAATAAAGCACCTGTCCGTTATAATAAAACCATTCTCCATATTGCCATGCCAAACGGCGCAGAAACTCGTATGCGCTTTCCTCCTGCATCTGTACGTAAGGTATCCTGCTTTTGAACGCCGGATTGTTCACTATACTGATACCGTTTCCGTATTTTTCCACCACTTCACTCACAATTTCCCCGAGTGTGGCATCCGTGAATGAATCCATGGTTCGCCCGGATTCAAGCAGTATGGTCGTGCTGTATCCCCTGTAGTGTAAGATCCCGGATACACCTTTGTCTCCGTCCATTCCGATTGAGGTAATGATGCCCTTGAATATGCTTTCGTCCCCGCTGAATTCATGTTTCATGCGTATGACGACCGTTTTTCCCTGCAGTGCTATCATTTCCTCGCGTTCATGGTGCCACACATTTTCTTTGACAAGCGGACTGCAAAGCACTTCGATGTCAAAATAATGATGTTGACCAAACTTCTGAACCAGACTGATACGGGTGTAGTTGCGGTTCTCGCCGTCGATGCTCACTGTTGCGTGAACTTGGTTCCAGTCTTCCATAATATTGCTTTCATTAAATAATTTAGACTGTAGATTTCACTAAGGCATAAAGGTAATAACCTAAATTCTTTATTTGTCAGGCCAGTTTTGTTCAAAAACAGTATCACCTACTTTTATGATCTGTGCAGATATGGTAAAATCAATAACCATTCCTTTTTTGCCTTCCACACTTGCTATTTCCTTGAATTTTATAATGTATCCCTGTTTCCAGTTCAGAACCTTCATTGTTGCTTCTTCATCTCCTTTTTTAAATTCAATAGTTCCCGCATGGGGAATAAACTGAGTTACCATACTTTCCAATATGGTTGTGTCCTCGCTTGATTCTACAACCAAGCGGATTAAACCTCCATACAAATGTGATGATGGCCTTCCTTTTGCATCGATATCACGTTTAATAAGGTAGTCTACATAGCGGACATCATATTCTCTTCCTTTGAACTTCAATGTTGCACTAAACATGGCTTTCATTTTTTAATTAACACTAATATCCGTACAGGATTGTCGTGGACACAATTAATTAAGGTGTTCAATGGTTGAAACTTCCGACTTCAGAGCACACCACATTGCCTGAAAATATACCTGTTCAGACAAGCCTATTGCTGCCAACGACAGTACTTGTTGTCAAATACGTTAGGCCGTAAATATAACCATTCAAAATGTAATCTCCAATGTTTTTTCCAAAAATAAAGCGTGATTGATACGTACACTTATTGTTTTTTTTCTATTTTTGCGTATGAAAAAGAGTGTTTTCTATTAGCAATGCCATATTGAATGTATATAGAATTGACTCTTTCAGTATGTAAACCTAATAAACGGACAATATGAAAAGCGACAATTGGATTTTTGACGATTCAGCTACAACTGCCATACAAATGGCAAAGTCTGTTGCACGTGACAATGCACATGGGCAATTCTTTCCGGCTCATTTAATCAAGGGCCTGCTTCATCGTGATGTGGGGATTAGAGAGTTTCTTAAATCAAAAAACAAAGATATTGCTTATCTTGAAGAGTGGGCTGACATACG
>ERZ773188.2591-NODE-2591-length-17134-cov-5.458868_pt1 | contig 17134 bp, 16 predicted proteins | sample MGYA00581011_ERZ773188 | MGnify/ENA primary metagenome ERZ773188 (study PRJEB29015, sample SAMEA2737798) | human gut metagenome | biome: human gut; feature: human-associated habitat; material: faeces | place: China | collected 2012 ...
TTCTACCAGAGCCTGCAAGCTATGTCTTCTTTTATGCGATTTTCAATTTGCGCAACTTATTGTACATTATCGTGCGGCGAATTTGCTCATCGTGTTTCCTCTGTCAAAACTCTTCCGGAAATGCTCCGCTGCGGGACGGGAGGCGACCCGGTACGATCGGTCAAAGGCTCTTCACGAGCGTCAGGATGTTCGACCCGTCCGCGTATTCATAGGTCACCTCGTCCATGAGCTTCTTCACCATGAAGATGCCGAGACCGCCGACCTCCCGCTCTTCCGCCGACTGCGTTGTATCCGGGTCGGGCTTTTCAGTGGGGTCATAGGGCCGTCCGTTGTCGGAAAAGCGAAGCGTCGCCTTGCCGTCCTTCAGTGAGCAGCCCAGCACGACGCTCGTCGCGCCGCTGTAGCGGGCGATGTTGGAGAAGATCTCATCCACCGCTACGTTGACCTGAGCGATCGCCTTCATGGGGGCTCCCGCCTCGGCGAGGATGCCCTCAAAAAAGTCGGTGGCCTGCGGCAGCTGCTCCAGCGTCGGCGCGAGACGGATCTTTTTCATGCCCGACGACTTCATCTCGATGCAGAGCATGGTGATATCGTCGAACTGGTCCGCGCCGCCCGCGAACTCGTCCACATCGCGGTGCAGAGCCTCCAGCAGCTGACGGCACGAGCCGCCCTCGGCGGCGTTCAGCGCACGGAGCATCCGGTCAGTCCCGTAAAGCGTGTTGGAGGCATTCGTCGCCTCCGGCACGCCGTCCGTGTAGACCACCAGACGGTCTCCCGCGTCCAGCTCCAGCTCGTATTCGCGGTATCGGGCGCCCTCCATGCCGGCCAGCACGAAGCCGTGCCTATCCTTGAACAGCTCAAAGGAGCCGCCGCGGCGCATGATGGCCGGATACTCGTGGCCTGCGTTGGCGCACTTCATTTTTCCCGTGGAGATCTCGAGAATGCCCAGCCAGACGGTGACGAACATCTCCGCTTCGTTGTTTTCGCAGAGCTGATCGTTCACCTTTTCCAGCACGGCCTTCGGGGACAGACCGCTCTGCGCGGCGGATTTCAGTAGCGTTTTGGAGATCATCATAAACAGCGCCGCGGGGACGCCCTTGCCGGACACGTCCGCCATGACCAGCGCCAGATGGTCGTCATCCACCAGGAAGAAGTCGTAGAAGTCGCCGCCGACCTCCTTCGCCGGTGTCATGGAGGCGTAAATGTCGAACTCGTGGCGCTCGGGGAAGGCGGGGAAGATGCAGGGCAGCATGGACGCCTGAATGTGGCGCGCCACGTCCAGCTCCGCGCCGATGCGCTCCTTTTCCGCGGTGACGCGGCTGAGATTTTGAATATATTCATTCAGCTCCGACACCATGTACTGAAACGAATGGGCAAGCTCCTCCAGCTCGTCGCCGGTGTTGACCTCCACCCGGAAGTGAGAAAGATCCTCCATCCTGCTCTCCACCAGCCCGATGGCGGCGTGGTGCAGAGTCCTCAGCGGACGGATCAGAATGCGCCGCACATAGTAGTAGTACGCGAAAATGGAAAGCAGCAGAACGGCCAGCACCACGCACAGCGTCAGGCCGAGAAACTGCCGGATCTGCTGGTCGATCATGTCCATCGAGATGTCCACGCTGGCCAGCGCCACCGGTGTGCCGGCTTTGTTGAGGATGGCGACGTAGGCCGACGCCAGATAGCCGTACTCCTCGTTGTTGGTGATGAGGATGGTCTGCTCCGCGTCGACGGCAAAGGCCCCGTGCATCAGCTCGTTGCCGCCGCCGTAGTAGGCGTCGGTGTCGCCGAGGTCGCAGACGCCGTCCTCACCGGGAACGCCCGCGTCCCAGATGTAGTACATGACCTCATCCTCCGGCACGACCACATAGAAGTATTTCAGTCCCAGCTTCTCCCTGACGTCCTGCAGATAGCGGTGGATCTCCTCATAATAGGCGTCCTTCTCGCCGGTCCGGTAGTATTGCTCCACGCGGTCTCCGTCGATGAGATCCGCCGCCACGGAGGCCTGACCGAACGCGAGAGAGGCGTATTGCTCCTCCATCCGCGCCCGGTACAGTTGGGCAATCGTGGGGGCCAGGATCGCCGCGAGGACGGCGGCCATCGCCACCAGTCCCAGCAGCAGCTTGGGCTGTAACCGTATGCTCCTTGCTCGTTTCATGTCCGCACCTCCATCGGATGGATATGAAGCCGCAAATGGCCGTCCATTACGCGGTAGAGCGCCCGCGTGGGGGACAGACGCTGCACCTCGCAGGGCAGGGGGGCCGTGCCGGTCCCTATCGCGGTCACATAGAACCACGCGCCGCCCAGCTCCACCTGAGTCATGGAATTGTATTTTCGGAAGATCGCCAGGGCCTCCGCCCGGCTCATTTCGGAATGCAGCGTCAGCAGCTCGGACGCGGGACGCTTCCAGTAGGGCTGCTTCTCCGCCTGCGGCCGGCCGGCGGCCCAGCGGTCGTCGAGGTGCTCGAGGAGCTCCTCGACCGTCGCGCGCGCCCATGCCGCGCTTTGCAGATAGACGTCGATGCTGTCCGTGTCCGCGGTTATGTCAATGGTATGCTGCGCCAGAACGTCGCCGCCGTCCAATCGCTGCGCCACCTTGTGCATCGTCACGCCGGTGCATGACAGCTCCCGCTCCATGGCTCCCTCGATGGGGTAATAGCTGCGCCCCTGCGGGAGCAGCGAGCTGTGGGTGTTGATGCCGCGGAACGCGGGAAGCTCCTCCGGCAGCGTCAGGATGCGGTCATACTCCGCGATGAAAAACAGCTCGCAGCCCTCCTCCGTGAAGTACCGCCGGATCCCCTCCGGCGAGATGGCCTCATAGTGAACAGAGATGCCAAGCTCTCCGGCCCGCCTTACGATGGCGTATTCCGTGAAATAGTCCTCGTCGTTGTGATAGGTATACAGCGCCAGCACCTGATGCTTTTCCACAAAATATTCAAAGCACGACAGGAACACGTCGCTGCCGAAATAAACGACCTTCATCGCTTTTCCCTCTCTGTCCTCAAATCTTGATGATCAGTGTGTTGAAGCCCTGATAGCGGCGGTAGAAAAATTCCTTCGCCCGCTTTTTGATGACCAGCACGCCCATGCCGTCCATGTCGAAATCCTCGTCCCGGCTGGCGCGGGAAGTATCTAACGCAAAGGGATTGAAGGTCGTGGCGTCGTCCCGCAGATGCAGCTCCAGCACGCCGCCCTCGTCCATGATGGCCGTCAGCTGGAGGTAGCCGTCCGTCCGCCCCTGAAAGCCGTGCTTCAAGATGGCCATGCCGAGCTCCTCCACGGTCATGGTCGAAAACATCTGCTGCTTCATGTCCGCGCCCCAGACTTCGCAGAAGGCCTCCAGCTCGCGGCACACGTCCATCACATCCTCCGCGTTGCTGAGGATCGTCCGCTGGAAGATGCGCTCCTCCGGCAGCTCCGCTTTCTTATAGCGGCCGCCGAGGCCCAGCAGCAGGAACACCGCCAGCGAGCCGGCCTCCGTCAGCAGGAACAGCAGCCAGAAGCGCTGCAACCCCAAGGCATAGCACACGAACGTCAGCGGGATGAGCAGCACCGCGCCGCGCAGCGTCTCCAGCAGGAACGACGGCTTCTCGTTCTCGCAGGCCTGATAGTAATTGCACAGCAGGATATTGATGCCGGCGAACAGCGCCCCCGCGCCGTAGAGCCGCAGCGCGGTACACGCCAGCGCCTCCGACGCCGAACCGGCGATGCCGAACAGCAGGCACATTCCCGCGGGCCACAGCTCCACAAGGGCGATCAGCGCGCCGCCCACCGTCAGTCCCGCCGTAAAGCCGAGACGCACCGTGTTCCGCATTCCCTGCCGGTTGTGCTCGCCCTGATAGGTGGAGAGGATGGGCTGCATGGCGCGCCCCGTCCCCTCAAACAGGTACAGGATCAGGTAGGAGGTGTTCTGAATGACGTCGAACACCGCCACCGCCGTTTCGCCGCCCAGACGGATCAGCAGATTGTTGCACACGAGGAAGAAGATCATCTGGTACAGGTACTGCACCGAGGTGGCCATGCCTGCCTTCAGCGCGGAAAGGGCAGGGACGAGCCAGCGCCCGCGCGGCAGCGCGAAGCGCAGCGTGTGCTTCTGACCGAAAAAGCCCGGCAGATAGATGGCGATGGTGATGATCTGTCCCAGCGCGGTGGACAGTGCCGCGCCCCGCGTACCCATGTCCAGCGCCAGCACCAGCGTGATGTTCAGCGCAATGTCACAGAGGTTGCCTATGACCGAGCCGGCGCCGGCGCGGCGCTGACTCCCGTCGTTGCGCAGATAGTAGTTGAACACGTTGGACAGGTAGAACAGCGGCGTGGCCGCGACAAGGATCTGCAGATAGTCCCTTGTGGCGGCATACAGCGCGCCGTCCGTGCTCCGCGTGCCCAGCAGCGCCAGCAGCGGGTCTATGAATACGCTGCCCAGCACGGCGGTCGTGACGCTGAAAAGCAGCGCCAGCGCGAGCACGCCGTGAAAGCTGTCCGCGGCCTCCTGCGTTTTGCCCTGACTCAGCAGACGGGAATAGCGAACGGAGCCGCCCAGTCCGAGGCCGTGGGCAAACATGCAGTTGATCATGTAGACCGGCAGGATCAGACCGATGGCGGCAAGTCCCACGGCGCCCAGCCGCTGCCCCACCACCACGGCGTCCGCCATATCGCTCAGCGCCCAGCCGAGCGACGAGAGCATGGCAGGGACCCACAGTCCACGGAACATCCGAGCGGTAAAGCGGTCCGCCGTCCGATGTGCGGCGGGGCTCATCGTCCGCATGGTGTTACTCAATGGTCAGAATATCGGAGAAGCCGGTCACCTCAAAGATCTCCATCACCGACTCGCTCACATGGGTGAGCACCATTTTGCCCTGACGGTTCATCAGCTTCTGCGCGGACAGCAGCACGCGCAGTCCCGCCGAGGAGATGTACTCGACCTGCCCGAAGTCCAGACGCAGCTCGGTGACGCCGTCAAGGTCGGCCTTCAGCTCCGTTTCCAGCTGGGGGGCGGTGGTGGTGTCGATACGGCCCTCAATGGCCATTGACAGCGCGGAATCCTTCTTTTCTTTTCTGATCTCCATGATTTTTCTCCTCCAAAAACGATTGAATTTTCAGTGTGCGGCGAAGGGCCGCGCGTTTCATTTTCTATGATAACTGTATCCAGTGTAACACAAGCGCGGCTTTTTCTCAACGAAAAAAGTAAATTCTGCCGAAAATCGGTGCGCGGACGGCGGACGACGGGCCTGTCCCGTGACGCGCACGGGGCTCCGCCCGGTATGAAAAAGAAAAGCGCCGCATACCCTCTACCAAAACAAAATGGGGAGGATATGCGGATGTTTTTGCAGTTTGCCTTGAGGAAAAAGCGCGGGAAACGGGAGACGGCGAAGCCGCGCTTTCTTGTTCTGCGGCGCAGGACGCTGACCGTCGGTGCGGCGCTGCTGGCGGCGGCAGCCATCTTCGGCGCGGTGAACGCGCCCGCCGCCGTGCGGGCGTCGGCCGCGACGCGCCAGCTGCCCATCTACTGCGTCGAGCGCGACCAGAAGGTGTGCAGCATCTCGTTCGACGCCGCCTGGGGGGCGGACAACACGCAGAAGATTCTCGATGTGCTCGCGGACTACGGTGTGAAGTGTACCTTCTTCGTCGTCGGCAACTGGGCGGACCAGTACCCTGAGCAGGCCAAGGCCATCGTCGAGAGCGGCAACGAGCTGATGAACCATTCCAACGCGCACGACCACTACAATTCCCTGACCGCCGACCAGATCATCGCGGACGTGAACACCTGCAGCGACAAGATCGAGGCGCTCACCGGCGTCCGCCCGACGCTCATCCGCTGCCCGTTCGGCGAGTACGACGACCATGTCATTTCCGCTATCCGCTCCATCGGCATGGAACCCATCCAATGGGATGTGGATTCGCTCGACTGGAAGGGCATCTCCGCCAGTGAGATCACCAAGCGCGTGACGGGGAAGGTGACGAACGGCTCCATCGTGCTCTTCCACAACGCGGGCGAGCACACGCCGGAGGCGCTGCCGGATATCCTCGACTACCTGCTCGGCGAGGGCTATGAGATCGTGCCGATCTCCAAGATCCTGCTGACGAACGAAGAAACGTACATCGACCATACCGGACGGCAGTGCCGGAGCGCGGAAACGTGAGATGCCTGCTGCACCGACCAGATCACGGGCGCGAGCGTCAAGCGTCCGGACATTACAGGTATCGAGATTATGTGTGGGAGTTCGAAGACCGCGTGCGCACCCTATAAGAGAACCGAAAAAGGCCGCTGCAGGAATGTTCTGCGGCGGCCTTTTTTCGCGCTGAGAACTGGCGGCTGTCAAGGCTCGGACCTTTCACCGGAGCCCCGCGGAATTTTCGAAGCCTCCGGTGCGCTCGGTGAGCTGCGCGGGGCGGCGGCTTCCTTACGCTGTGGGCGGCTCGTAGGTCACATCGTATTCGCTCCATTGGATGCGGATGGAGCAGCGCGCGCCGCCAGCGGAGAGAAACGAGTTGATCTCACACATCGACCAGAGCTTGGTCGCGGGGTCCTGCTGGCGGATGCGCATATTGTGCGTCTCCTGCGAGTTCGTGTAGACGGTGCCGTCGAGTGCGACGCTGGCCGAGACGGCGGTGCTGTTCATGGCCTGTGTCTCGATGGTGCTGCCGTCGTAGATGGTCGTGCGGCGGATGCCCACCAGGACCGGCGCAGCGGCGTCCTTCGGCGCGATGCTGATACGCAGCGCGCTGGCAGAGGAGCGCTGGTAGGTCAGCACCAGATCCTTCAGAGGAATGTTCAGTGTGCTGTTTGCCGCGGAGAGATCGACGTGGTATTCGGTGAACGGCGCGAAGAGGTTGGGCGGCGTCAGCTCCTGCTCGCCGGACTGGAAGTGCAGCTTATAGCTGCACGGCGTATCCTCAGCGACGGTGATGACGGGCGTTTCACCGTTTTCGCCCTTGGGACCCTGAATACCCTGCTCGCCCTTTTCACCGGTATCGCCCTTCTCGCCCTGCGGACCCTGAACACCCTGCTCTCCCTGCGGTCCCGGACAGCCGCGGTCGCCCTGCACACCCTGTGGACCGACCTCGCCTTGGATATGCAGGAGGACAAGGAGGCTGTGTTCGACTGCGTGGACACCGTAAAAATGTGCCTGCGTGTGTTCACGCCGATGATCGCCGCGATGAAGGCCTGCACCTGCAATATGTACCGCGCGGCGCAGCGAGGCTTCCTGAACGCGACCGATCTCGCGGACTACCTGACGAAAAAGTGGCTGCCCTTCCGCGCGGCGTATAAGATCGCCGGTCAGCTCGTGGCCTACTGCATCGAGCACACCGCCGTGCTCGAGGAGCTGCCGCTCACACTGCTCCGGCAGTACAGCGAGCGGTTCGGCGAGGACGTTTACGCCGCCATCGCGCTCGCCAGCTGCGTGACGGGCCGCACCTCGCTCGGCGGCACCTGCGTCGCGTCGGTCGAGGCGCAGATCGCCTCCGTCCGCGACTTCCTTGCCGGACAGACAGAGGCTGCAAAGCAGGCAGAGAACGGTTGACAACACGGAGGATCGGACTATAATAAGCGATAGTCAGCGGGCAATGTCTCCGCTTACGAATCAGAATTTGAAGGAGAACTTTTTGAAACACATCACCTTATCACCGGAGCGTGTGGCCTGACCGGGAGGTCCGGCAAATCCAACACACGCCGCTCCTCCCGAAGGATTTCGCATGATCTTTCTTCCGGAGGAAACACCATGAACCGCGAAAACAAACGCAAGACCTTTGAAAAAGGCTACTACAAGACGCACGCCTGCAAGGATACCTTTACCTGCAAGGTCTGCGGCCGGCTCTGCACGCCGCAGAACGCCGACAGCGACCACCGCAACCACTGTCCGAACTGCCTTTCCAGCCTGCACGTCGACATCGAGCCCGGTGACCGGGCGTCCGACTGCGGCGGCATCATGGAGCCAGTGGCTGTTTGGGTGCGCAGAGGCGGCGAATGGGCTATCATCCACCGCTGCAAGCGCTGCGGGGCGCTCAGCTCCAACCGCGTGGCGGCGGACGACAACCCGATGAAGCTCATGAGCATCGCCATGAAGCCGCTGTGCGAGCCGCCGTTCCCGCTCGACCGCATCGAGGAGATGACCGCTCTCATGGGCGGCGACGGGCGGCTCCGCTGAAGCGGGAGCCAACGAAGGCAAAAACGCAGAGCAGTACCGAAACGGTGCCGCTCTGCGTTTCCTTTTTTGAAGAATTTTTGAATAATTGATAAAAATGGTTGACGACCGGACGGTGGAGGACTATAATGACGCCCTGAAACAGAGAAAAAAGGGGGTCATGGTATTCTCACATTGTTTATCATCGGAATGGTCGTTCTGACCGTAAAGCTCGTGGCATTGACGCTCAGCGTCACCTGGGGACTGACCAAGACGATCCTGTTCGGCGTCGGCCTTCCGGTCATCCTGGCTGTGCTGTTCATTGCGGGGCTGACGGCCTTCGCCGTCCCACTGCTGATCCTTGCGCTGCTGGGCGTATTTCTGCTGCCGCTTTTCGGCATCTGAGGAAGCGGCTGCCGCGGAGTGCATGGGACGCGGCAGCGCGTTTGTCTTGATTTTGTACAAAAGGGCGATTGACTTTATCGAGTAGAAGTGTTAAAGTTTCGCTATTATAAAAAGTGCGCGGGCGGGAAGGACGCAGACTCTGCCGACACGGACAAATGAGAAAGGGAGCAGTGACACCATGCAGGAACTGAGCAGAAAAAACGAGCATTTTACCGACTCCGTCATCCGACGGATGACGCGCATCAGCATCGACTGCGGCGCGATCAATCTGGCGCAGGGCTTTCCTGATTTCGACCCGCCCAAGGCGATGACCGACCGACTGGAGGAGGTCAGCCGGCTCGGCCCGCACCAGTATCCCATCACGATGGGGGCGCCGAACTTCCGCCAGGCGCTCTCACGTAAGTGTGAGCGCTTCATGGGCATGAAATACGATCCCGAGACCGAGATGGTCGTGACCATCGGCTCGACCGAGGCAATGGTGGACACCATTTTTGCCCTCACGAATCCGGGCGACAAGATCGTGATGTTCTCTCCCTACTTTGAGAATTACCGCGCCCAGACCATCATGGCGGGCTGCGAGCCGGTGTTCGTGCCGCTTGTGCCGCCGGCGTTCGGCTTCGATCCGGAGGTGCTGGAGGACGCCTTCCGTCAGCATCCCAAGGCAATTTTGATCTGCAACCCCTCGAACCCGAGCGGCAAGGTCTTTACCTACGACGAGCTCAAGCTCATCGCGGATCTCTGCATCCGATATGACGTCTATGCCATCATGGACGAGGTCTACGAGCACATCGTCTACGAGGGCCACAAGCACACCTATATGAGCACGCTCCCCGGGATGCGCGAGCGCACGGTCTGCTGCTCGAGCCTGTCCAAGACCTATTCCGTCACCGGCTGGCGTCTGGGCTACGCCCTCGCGCCGCAGCCGATCATGGACCGCATCAAGCAGTACCACGACTTCAATACCGTCGGCGCGCCCTCGCCGCTGATGGAGGCCGCTGTCGTCGGGCTGGATATGCCCATGAGCTACTACGAGGAGTTCGGCGCGCACTATGCGCACATGAAGGCGCTCTTCACCGGTGGCATGAAGGAACTCGGCATTCCCTTCACCGACCCGCAGGGCACCTACTTCGTGCTGGCGGACATTTCCCCGTTCCTGAAGAAGGGCCAGTCCGATGTGGACTTCTGCGTGGAAATGGCGCAGAAGATCGGCGTGGGCGCCGTGCCGGGAAGCTCATTCTTCGACGAGGACGTGAACCACATCATCCGTCTGCATTTTGCCAAGAAGGATGAAACGCTCAACACCGCGCTCGAGCGCCTGAGCCATTTGAAGGACCTTGCGCGCTGATACATGAAAGTGAAAACGGACGCTGCGAAAAAAGCAGCGTCCGTTTTTTGACGGGATGGGAGCTTCAGTTTTTCAGGCTGTGCAGCGGCGCGGGGATACGCCCGCCGCGGGCGATGAAGTCCGCGCTGGAATAGGGGTGTACGGCCTGCACCGGCGCGGAGCCGAGCAGTCCGCCGAACTCCACCGTGTCGCCGACCCTGCAGCCGGGCGCGGGAATGATGCGCACGGCGGTGGTCTTGCTGTTGACCATGCCGATGGCGGCCTCGTCCGCGATGATGGCGGCGATGGTCTCGGCGCTCGTGTCGCCGGGGACGGCGATCATGTCGAGCCCGACCGAGCATACGCAGGTCATGGCCTCGAGCTTGTCGATCGTCAGCGCGCCGGAGGAGGCCGCGGCGATCATGCCCTCATCCTCGCTGACGGGAATAAACGCGCCGGAAAGTCCTCCGACGGAGCTGGATGCCATCACGCCGCCCTTTTTCACCGCGTCGTTCAACAGCGCGAGCGCGGCGGTGGTGCCGTGCGTGCCGCAGACCTCGAGGCCCATCTCCTCCAGAATACGGGCCACGCTGTCGCCGACGGCGGGCGTGGGCGCGAGGGAGAGATCGACGATGCCGAACGGCGTATTGAGCCGGCGGCTGGCCTCCTGCGCGACGAGCTGACCCATGCGCGTGATGCGGAAGGCAGTCTTTTTCACCGTCTCGGCGACCACATCAAAGGGCTGGCCCTTTACACTTTGCAGGGCATGGTATACCACGCCGGGACCGGAAACGCCGACGTTGATGACGCGCTCCGGCTCGCCGACACCGTGGAACGCGCCGGCCATAAAGGGGTTGTCCTCCACAGCGTTGCAGAACACCACGAGCTTCGCGCAGCCGAAGCCTCCGCAGTCGGCGGTGCGCTCCGCCGCAGCCTTGACGGTGCGGCCCATGAGCGCCACCGCGTCCATGTTGATGCCGGCCTTGGTCGAGCCGACGTTGACGGACGAGCACACAAGGTCGGTGACGGCCAGCGCCTCGGGAATGGCGGCGATGAGCCGGCGGTCGGCGTCGGTCATGCCCTTTTGCACGAGCGCGGAAAAGCCGCCGATGAAATTGACGCCCACGGCCTTGGCGGCGCGGTCGAGCGCGACGGCAAAGGGAACGTAGTCCTCCGTCTCCGAGGCGGCGGCCACGAGCGCGATGGGCGTGACGGAGATGCGCTTGTTGACGATGGGGATGCCGAACTCGCGCTCAATGTCCTCGCCGGTTTTAACGAGCCCTTCGGCATAGCGCGTGATCTTGTCGTAGATCTTCTCACACGCCGCCTTGGCGTCGCGGTCGGCGCAGGAGAGCAGGGAAATGCCCATGGTGATGGTGCGGATGTCGAGGTGCTGGCGGTCGATCATCTGCACGGTGGACAGCACGTCGTTTTTATCGAGCATGGCGCGGACCTCCTCTCAGATGCGGTGCATGGCGTTGAAGATGTCCTCCCGCTGGATGCGCACGGCAAGGCCGCGCTCGGTGCCGTAAGCGTCCAGCTTGTCGGCGATCTCCGGGAAGGATACCGTGCACGCGGAAATGTCCACCAGCAGGACCATGGTGAAGTAGCCCTGTTCGAGGATGGTCTGGCTGATGTCGAGAATGTTGATGTTGTACTCCGAGAGCAGGGCGCAGACGGAGGCGATGATGCCGACGCGGTCCCGGCCGAGAACGGTGACGATGGCTTTCATGCTGGATTCTCCTTCATTTATGATCATATATCCCATATTATAGCAGGAAACACGCAAAGAGTAAATATTCCGAATACCGGCTTTTGCCGGTATTCGGAATATTTTTTCCATGGCTTCAGCACACCGGACAGGTCCAGCCGAAGGGATCGGGCTTCGTGCCCCACTGGATGCCGGTCAGCTCGTCGTAGAGCTTCTGCGACAGCTCGCCGATCTGGTTATGGTTGATCTCATAGCATTTGTCGCCCCAGCCGAGTGCGCCGATGGGGGAGATGACGGCGGCGGTGCCGATGCACCACGCCTCCTCGAGCGCGCCGGTCTTGGCGGCCTCGAACAGCTCGTCCACGCTCAGCAGCCTCTCCTCGACGGGAACGTCCCAGCTCTTCAAAAGCTCGATGGCGGATTTGCGCGTGACGCCGCGCAGGATGGAGCCGGTCAGCGCGGGAGTGACGACGGCGCCGTTGATCTTGAACATGACGTTCATGCCGCCGCCCTCCTCGACGTACTTACGCTCCACGCCGTCGAGCCACAGCACCTGCGAGTAGCCCTTGGCCTCGGCGCGCTCGCCGGCGCGGTTGGCGGCGCCGTAGTTGCCGCCGCACTTGGCCTCGCCCGTGCCGCCGCGCACCGCACGCACATCCTCGGTCTCGACCATGATGGGCACAGGCTTGAGCCCGTCGGAGAAGTAGCTGCCGGAGGGGGAGAGGATGATGACGAACGACGCCTCATGCACACCGTGCAGGGCCAGCGTCGGGTCGGTGGAATACAGGAACGGGCGGATGTAGAGCGACGTGCCGGGGTCGTTCGGCACCCATCGCTGATCGACGCGGACGATCTCCTTGATGGCCTGCAGCGCGTCGTCGGGATCGAGCTGCGGCAGACCCAGACGCTCGCAGGAGCGGTTCAGGCGGGCGACGTTCTCCCACGGACGGAAAAGCTGTACGCCGCCGTCGGGACGGCGGTAGGCCTTCAGACCCTCAAAGACCTCGGTGCCGTAGTGCAGGACGCTGGCGGCGGGGGAGAGCGAGATGGGACCGTAGGGCACGATGCGCGCGTCGTGCCAGCCCTTGCCGGCGCTGTAGTCCATGAGGAACATATGGTCGGTAAAGACGGAGCCGAAGCCGAGCTGATCGGACGGCGGCAGCGTGCCGGGATGAGTATTTTCGGTAAAAGCGATATTCATAACGTTAACTCCTTTCGCGTTGTCTCAGATCTCTTTGAGATGCTCCATATTGCGGCGGATGCCCTCGCAGCAGGCGTGGAAGGTCGCCCTTTCCTCGTCCGTGAGCGGCAGCTCCACGACCTCCTCCACGCCGTTCGCGCCGATGACGCACGGCACGCCGGCAAAGAGGCCCGCTTCGCCGTATTCGCCGGTCAGCTCCGCGCTCGCGGGCAGAATGACCTTTTCATCGTGCAGCACGGCGTAGGCCATGCGGGCGGCGGTGGTGGCGATGCCGTACTCCGTGCAGAACTTGCCGGAGAATGTGACCCAGCCGCCGCCGATGGACTCCTTCTGCAGCGCGTCGCGGTCGAAGCGGAAGCGCTCGTCGCGCGCGGCCCAGGTGTCGAGCGGCATCCCGCGGAAGCTCACGCAGGACCAGGGGGCAAACTGCTGGTTGCCGTGCTCGCCCATCATGTAGCAGGTGATGGATTTGTGGTCAATGCCGGTCTGGCGCGCGAGCGCGCTGAGCAGACGCGAGGTGTCGAGCCCCGTGCCGGTGCCGAACACGCGGCCCTTGGGAAGACCGACGTGCAGCGCGAGCTCGCGGGTGACGATGTCGCAGGGGTTGGTGATGTTGATGAGCACGCCGTCAAAGCCGCTCGCCTTGATCTTCTCGGCGTAGCCGCGCACGGCGGGAATGGTGAAGTCCATCTCGGTCACGCGGTCATGCGTGCCGCGCAGCAGCTCGATCTTGCCGACGCTGTTGACGATGACGTCGCACGCGCCGAGGTCAGCGAAGTCACCGGCGCGGACGGTGACGCGGTGGGGCAGATACGCGACAGCGTCGCGCAGGTCCTGCACCTCGCTCGCGAGCTTCTGCTCGTTCTGGTCGACGAGCACCAGCTCATCCGCGATGCCCTGGATCGCCAGCGCGTAGGCGGCGTGCGCGCCGACGTGACCGAGACCGATGACGCCTAAAACTCTTTTCTGAACCATAATAGAAACCTTCCTTTCTATAAATAAAACAGCATTTATCTTGGGCAACACCGCACAATGAAAGCTACGGCGCTGCCCTTACATCCCGTAGTTGGGGAAGAGTACGCAGGTATAGAGCATGGCAAGCACCATGTAGAGCGCGAGCACGATGGCGAACGCGCGGAGCGTGTGCTTCATGACCTCGTTCTCGCGGCCGATCGCGTCCACGGTCGCGCAGGCGGCGACGGTGTTGTTCGGGCAGATAAGGTTGCCGAGGGAAGCGCCCGCGTTCTGACCGGCAAAGATGGTGATGGGGTTCATGCCGAGCGAGGCCGCGGCATCAATGTGCATCTGGGCGAACATGATGTTTGAGCCGAGGCCGGTGCCGGTGATGAACGCGCCGCTCGAGCCGATGAGCACGGCTGCCGCCGGGTAAAAGCGCCCGACCACCGCCGCGATATCGGAGGCGAGGAGGTTCATCATGCCGGTCGTGGGGGACTGCATGATGTAGGAGACGATGAGAAGGCTGCCCATCGTGATGAGCACGGGGAGAACGTTGCCGACGGTCCTGGAGCAGACCGCGCGGTACTGCTTCGCGCTCACGCCGAGCGTTGCCGCACCGAGCATACCGCACGCGAGGATGACGACGTCCACCCAGAAGATGTAGCCGAACGTACACATGACGGCGAAGCCGTTGGGCACGACCGCCGGAAAGCCGTAGCGCACGAGCGGGAGCAGCACGAGCATATAGATGTAAGGCGACATGGCGCGGAACGCGCTGTATTTGCGCTGCTGCGCGGCGGCGTGGTGGCGGAATTCCTCCGGCGTCCTGACGCCGACGAGCTTGACGTAGGCGAGCGAGAGAAGCATGGAGATGAGGCCCGTGCCCATCGAGGTGACCTCCGCGCCGACGAAGTTGGAGAGGAAGAACATCACCGCGCAGGTGGAGACGCCGGCGAAGCAGAGATAGGGGACCGCGCCCTTGAAGCCCTTTTTGCCGAAGACCATGCCGACCATGATGAACGGAATGATGAGCACGCCGAACATATGGAAGCGGCCGACCATCGCCGCGTTGAGCGAAACGGTGGAGAGTCCCGCGTCCACGAGCGCCGCGCCGCCGTTAATGGTCGTCAGACCCGCGCCGCCCCAGGAGGCGGGCGTCGCGTCGCCGAGCAGGGCGACGGCGATGGAGGTGACGGGATCAAAGCCGAGGGCTACGAGGAAGGGCGCCGCGATGGCGGCGGGAGCGCCCGCGCCGGCCGCGCCCTCGAGAAAGATGGGGAGCATCATGCCGATGACGATGAGCTGCACGCGGCGGTCATCGCTGATGCGGGCGATGGTGGACTTGACGTCGTCAATGGCGCCGGTCTCGCGCAGCAGATTCAGAATGGTGAACGCGCCGAAGACCATGAGCACGATCTTGAGACCCTCTTTGATGCCCTTCCAGACCAGGGGATCGAGGGTCTTGACGTTGTCGGCAAAGCTGGCGCCGGTGACGTTGAAGTAGGTGAAGGCCAGGATCAGCGTCCAGACAAGGGCAATGGGGGAGACCCTTTTGGCGGACTGCTTGAAGCCTAAAATGCCGACGAGGACAACAAGAATGGGGCTGAGCGCCATGACGAAATTTACGAAGTCCATGGGAGTTTTCTCGCTTTCTGTGAAATGATATTCTATTTCCGCTCCTTCGCCGGCCGAACGAAAAAGTGAAAAACAGGGGGAATCAAGAAGAGGCCCCGCCGGACTGGCGGAGCCTCTTGGGAAGGAAACGTTCTCTTTGTTATCTCCTGCGGAGGTCAAGAGAAGAAACCGTTGGATGCGCCGTGATCCGGGATATGAAGCTGTTTTCCTTTCCCAAAAGGCAAATAAGAATGGACGCCAGCAGCAGGCTGACGTCCAGAATAATGGCGATGTTGGTCGTGGCAGGGCAGGCGAAAGCGGCACAGTCGGGCTGTGCGGAGGCAGACATACAGGCATTAGCAAAATTGATAGCTACCATCATTGCTTTCTCCTTTCCTGAAGATGGGAGAAGTGTAGCACACATTTTTATACAGCGCAAGAGGGTTTTTATCGGTTTGCCGCAAGATCGTCTGAAGCGACAAAATTTTGTGCGTTTGCGTTTTCCCTATTGGATAAATAGGTAAGCGGAGGGATCAAAGCTCGGACGACATGAAGCCGCCGTGCAGCCAGTTGGACAGCTCTGCGGGCGTGCCCGGCACGCCGACGGTGGCAAACTCCGTGCGCCCCGGGATCATTTTGGAGTTGTCGTTGCTCTCCGCCCACTGCACGCGCTGGAGAATGTGCTCCGTGCAGCGCGAAAGGTCGCCGTCCGGCGCGGGCTTGTATTGCAGCAGAATGGTCACATAGCGGTTGTCAGAGGTCCAGCGGCCGAAATTGGTCGTCGGCTTGCGCCATTTCCACAGGCATTCGTTTCCGCTCTCCTTACGCAGCTTCAGATAGCCGCCCGCAATGTCCTGCGTGCAGCGCATCAGCCAGATGACGTGGTAGCCCGCGCGCTGAAAATGCGCGCAGACGTCAAAAAAGCCCTGCTGCATCAAAAGCCCGTCCTGCAGCATCATCACGAAGTGGTTGATCTGCACATAGGCGGTCATCGTCTTTCCGTCCACCGTGACGGGGACGTTGCGGCACTCCGGCGGCACGAGGTCCTGCCATTGCTTTCGCCAGTCCTCGGTGGAGGACTGGACGAGAGGGGCGCTTTTCCGTTTTCCAAAGAATAGCATGGCGTGCTCCTTTTCGGCGTCTTTATTCTCTGCGTCCTTATTATTATATAAGAGCGGCGCTGTCCGTGCAAGCGCTATTTCGTGTCCGCCTGCACAGAAATGCGCCGGCTTTCGCGGCGGAAATTGCAAAAACGGCTTGTTTTCCACACACAGCTGTAGTATAATACACGTTACGATTCTGCACTTTTTGCGGCGCGGCAGCGCGCCGCCGCATCAACTACGAAAGAGCGAGGGAAAAAGCTATGAATATGATCCAGAGCGCAAAGGACCAGATCGCCGCCCTGACGCGCAGCGCCTACCGCGCCGCCGTGCAGGAGGGTCTGCTGCCCGATGGCGTGGAGACCGTCCCCGCGGTCGAGATCCCCAAGGATACCGCCAACGGCGACTACACCACCACCTTCTGCCTGGCTGCCTCCAAGGCCATGCGCAAGAACCCGCGCGAGGTCGCGAATATCCTCATCCAGCACATGAAGCTCGACGGCACCTACTTTACCTCCGTTGAGATCGCCGGCCCCGGCTTCCTGAACTTCCGTCTCGGCGAAAAGTGGTACGCCGACGTCGTTGAGGACGTGGAGCGCGAGGCGGACGCCTACGGCCGCGGCGAGGGCCTCAAGGGCAAGAAGTACATGGTCGAGTTCGTCTCCGCCAACCCCACCGGCCCCATGCACATGGGCAACGCCCGCG